>OGPK01001142.1_pt1 | contig 21650 bp, 17 predicted proteins | sample 1552921 | NCBI WGS metagenome assembly OGPK01 (sample SAMEA2580264, study PRJEB22360) | human gut metagenome | biome: human gut; feature: human-associated habitat; material: faeces | place: Denmark | collected 2008/2010 | reverse complement strand
GCTGCTGAAGGCTCCCTGGCCCACCCCCTGCCCTCCCCCTGCCATATTTAAAGCCGCAACCGTACAGCGCCGGCTCGCTTACGCCGCCAAGCACGCCCGAGATCGAATAGCCCAGCATGAGCGCCTTCTCGTCCTTATCCGCAACGCGGAGCGACGCGCCAAAAGGCATGCCCCAAACGGCGAACGTTGCCATCGTCGCGGCGATCAGGATGCACGAATCCGTTCCCACACTCATAAACTGCGCATAGGCGAGCGATAGGACGACGTTGCTGACGCCCGCGATCTTAAGGAACTCCCAGCCCGCGGCAAGCCCCATGAGCGTGAGCAGCGACACGATGCCACCGGAATTGCCAAGCATAAACATAAGCTGGCCCAACAGCATGCCCAGATAGCTGCCCGCCGGTGCCGTAATACACAGCGAAACCGGAACCATGACAAGCATGGTCGCAAACGGAACGAACGAAAACGCCACGGCCTTAGGGATAACGCGCGAAAAGAAACACTCCACTCGCCATAGCACGGGCACCGAGATGAGAACCGGAATAACAGTCGTCGTGTAATCGTTGACCGGCGCGGGAAGCAGGCCATACACGGAAGTCATCGATGCCCCCGTCGTCGATGCGGCATCGACGAGCTTAAGCAGATCGGGCGCAATCAATACGCCGCCCAGCATCATGCCCAGCTGCTCCGAGCAACCGAGCTGGCGGGCGGCCGCCCAACCAAGATAAACGGGCAAAAAGTAGTAGCCGGCGTTATAGAGCCAACTGTAGAACAGGCGATAGATTTCGGAATCGGCAGACCACAGGCCCAGCATGCCTTCGCCCATAATGACGGCGACGGTGCGGAACAACGCCGCGCAGACAATAAACGGCAGCGCCGACATCATGCTTTTGGACAGATAGTCCACCACGGCCATGGCGTTTGATGAAACCGTCGTTGTAAACGAGGTGTTAGAAACTTGTGGCATGGAACGCCTTTCCCAATGTGACATGTGGGCTGTCCCTTTATCACATCGTACGGTACTGACCGATTGCGCGGTACTTTTCGTAGCGGAGGTTTGTGAGGGTCGCGTCGTCGAGCCGCCCAAGCGTATCGAAGGCATCAAATGCCGAGGACATGACGGCACCGGCGATCTCCTCATGCGACAGGCCCCTATCATCAACAATGCCGTCGATGATGCCGAGCGCCAACAAATCGGGGGCCGTGAGCTTAAGCGCCTCGGCGGCCTCATTCGCGCGCTCGGTATCCTTCCACAGAATCGACGCACAGGCCTCGGGGCTCACGACCGAATAGGCCGAGCTCGAGAGCATCAGGATGCGGTCGGCCACGGACAGCGCCAGCGCGCCACCAGAGCCGCCCTCGCCTGTTACCACCGAGACAATCGGCGTCTTAAGGCCGCTCATCTCCATGAGATTCCGGGCAATCGCCTCGCCCTGGCCGCGCTCCTCGGCACCGATGCCGCAAAACGCGCCCGAAGTATCGACCAGGCACAGAACCGGTCGACCAAACTTTTCGGCCTGGCGCATAAGGCGACGCGCTTTGCGGTAGCCCTCGGGATGTGCCATACCAAAGTTGCGACGCATGCGCTCTTTGGTCGTGGTGCCGCGCTCGATGGCGATAACCGTCACAGGACGTCCGTCTTTCCAGCCAATGCCACCCACCACGGCGGCGTCATCACCAAAGTAACGGTCGCCATGCAGCTCCACAAATCCGTCCAAGCCCAGCGAGATCATCTCGCCCGCCGTGGCACGATCTGCCGAGCGGGTCTGCTTGACAATCTCGAGCGCGGTTTTTGGTGGCGCCGAGCGCTTAAACAAGTGTCCCAGCTTTTTGCCGCGGCGACCCGTATGCACGATTTCATGCGGTGCCCCCAGGCCGGGCGCGTGCCCTTCGTGCAGCGCCAGCAGCTCGCCTACCGTGAGCGCAATCTCGCCACGCGGAACAACGGCATCGCAAAAGCCGTGCTCCATCAAAAACTCGGAGCGCTGGAATCCCTTGGGCAGGCGCTTGTGCATGTTCTGCTCGATCACGCGCGGGCCGGCAAATGCCGTCAGGGCATCGGGCTCGGCCAGGATAATGTCGCCCTCCATGGCAAAGCTCGCGGTTACGCCTCCGGTCGTGGGGTCGGTGAGCACCGTGATATACAGGCCGCCCGCCTCGCTGTGGCGCCTAACCGCCGCAGAAATCTTGGCCATCTGCATAAGCGATGTCACGCCCTCTTGCATGCGAGCACCGCCCGAAACGGTAAAGCCGACAACTGGCAATCCCAGCTCGGTCGCACGCTCAAATGCGCGACAGATCTTCTCGCCCACCACGGAGCCCATCGAGCCCATCATAAAGTTAGCGTCCATAAAGAAGAGCGCGGTATCGCAACCGCAGATTTTGCCCCTGCCGCACACAACGGCATCGTGCTCGCCCGAACGCTCGCTCACGCTCTTGAGCTTGTCGGCATAGCCGGGAAACGAAAGGAAGTCCTCCGGCGCCAGACTGGCATCCCATTCCTCAAACGTGCCCTCGTCAATCGTCATGCGCATGCGGTCGCGCCCGCTCACGCGAAAGTGTTTGCCGCAACGAGGGCAGACCTCGAGGTTGTCGTGCAGGCGCGCCTCATCGATCACGCGGCGGCACTCCAGGCACTTGATAAACACGTGGCGCGCGGGAAACTCGGCGCACGACTCGGTCATCGGTCCCTCGAGGACGTTGACCGTCTTCGCTTTTCTATTCATCAGCATAGAGATGCCCCATTAGATCGGTGTGATACATGCCCGACAAGAACTCGTCGTTTGCCAGCACGTCGAGCTGAAGCTCGCTGTTTTCGCTCACGCCCTCAATCACGAGCTCGCCCAGGGCCGAGCGCATCTTGCGAATGGCGCCGTCACGCGTGGGCGCACACACGATGAGCTTGCCGAGCATGGAGTCGTAGTACGGCGGAACTTTCGCACCGGCAAACATGGCGGAATCCCAGCGCACGCGCGGACCACCCGGCACACGCAACGCGGTGACCGTTCCGCATGACGGCAGAAAGTCCGGCGTTTCGGCATTGATGCGGCACTCCATAGCATGGTTGCGGACCGGCATGACCTCCTGCTCAAAGGGCAGAGGCTGGCCGGCCGCCACGCGCAGCTGCCACTTGACCAAGTCGGTATCGGTCACAAACTCCGTAACCGGATGCTCCACCTGTAAGCGCGTGTTCATTTCCATAAAGTAGAAATTGCCGTCGTCCGAATACAGGAACTCGATGGTACCGGCTCCTTCGTAGCCGACGGCACGAGCCAGGTCACGCGCTGCCTTGTGCATGCGAGCACGAATGTCGTCGTGTCCGTCGAGGCACGGCGCGGGGCTCTCCTCGATTAGCTTTTGGTTGCGCCGCTGCACCGAGCACTCGCGCTCGCCGAGCGAAAACACATGGCCCTGCTTATCGGCCATAATCTGTACCTCAACGTGATGCGCCGGCGCGACGAACTTCTCCATGTAGCACTCGCCGTCGCCAAAAACGGCCTCGCCCTCGGCTCGTGCTTCAATAAAGGCCTTTGCCGCATCTTCCACGCGCTCGACCTTACGAATACCGCGACCGCCGCCGCCCGCACGCGCCTTAATAAGCACGGGGCAGCCAATGCGCTCAGCCTCGGCCGTTGCCTCCTCGGGACTTTTGAGCAAATCGCAGCCCGGCACGATGGGCACGCCCGCCGCGGCAGCCGTTCGACGTGCGGCGTCCTTGTCGCCCATGCTGTCGATCACCTTGGCCGAAGGACCAACAAACGCCAGGCCATACTTGTCGCAGTCGCGCACGAAGCTCGCCTTCTCGGAGAAAAAGCCATAGCCGGGATGAATTGCCTTAGCTCCCGACTTTACGGCACAGGTGAGCACAGCATCGTCGTTGAGGTAGCTCTCGGCAAGACGCGGACCGCCGATGCAATACGCCTCGTCGGCAAGCTGCACGTGCAGTGCGTCCGCATCGGCCGTGGAATAAACGGCGACGGTCTTGATGCCCATATCGCGGCACGCGCGGATAACACGGACCGCAACCTCGCCGCGGTTGGCGATGAGCACTTTGTCGAACATGAAGCCTTCCTTAACTTTCGTGCATGAGTGCAAAAGACATATCGGCGCGGCAGCAAACCTCACCGTTGACGCTCGCAGTACCCGTCGCAAAGCGGAACGGCCCGCGCGCACGCGTGATGGAGCACACCAGATCCACCGTGTCGCCCGGGCGCACCGGACGCTTAAAGCGCACCTTGTCCAGACTGGTGTAGAACGGCGTCGCGCCGCGCGCCTCCTCATCGCCCATCAGCAGCACGCAGCAGTTCTGGGCGAGCATCTCGCACTGAATCACGCCGGGGACAACCGGGTTTCCCGGAAAATGCCCCTGTAAAAAGTACTCGTCGCCCGTAATCGTTATCTTGCCGTGGGCCTCGTCGCCCACCAGCTCGGCTTCGTCGAGCAAAAGCATCGGCTCACGATGCGGTAACAGCTTCTTGAGCTCTTCTTTGTTCATGGATATCACCTATCCGATCCTCATGAGGCAGCTGCCAAACTCCACGAGGTCGCCGTCGGCCACGCAGATCTCGAGCACCTCGCCGTCTGCCTCGGCCGTCACCTCGTTGAGAACCTTCATGGCCTCGATGATGCAGAGGGTCTCGCCGGCCTTGACCTTGGAGCCCACGTGCACAAACGGTTCGTCGCCCGGCGCCGGGGCAGCATAGAAAACGCCGACCATGGGAGCGGTCACCTCGGTGCCCTTGGGCTCCGGTGCGGCGGCAGGTGTCTGCGCGGCGGGCTCCGGTGCGGCAGGCGCGACTGTGGGAGCTGCAACTGGAGCGGCCATAGCGCTCGGCATGGGCATGGGCACGGCAACCGGCTGTGCGGCGCTCGCGCGCTCGAGTTCGACCGCGGTGCCATCGGGCTCCTCAACGCGCACGCGCGTGAGGCCGCGGTCCTCCATAACATCGGCTATCTCGGCAAGTCTTTTGGAATCCATGCTCTAGCTCCTCGTATATCTACGCAGCGCGATGGCGGCGTTGTGTCCGCCAAAGCCCAGGTTGGTCGAAAGCGCCCAGGTAAGGTCGGCGCGAACCGCGCGATTGGGCGTGTAGTCAAGATCGCAGGCGGGATCGGGCGTGTGGTAGTTAATGGTCGGCGGCACCACGCCCTGCTCGAGCGCCATGGCGCAGGCCATGACCTCGATGGCGCCCGTGGCACCGATCATGTGACCGGTCATCGACTTAGTCGACGAGACGTGCGCGGCGCGCGCCGCGTCCTCGCCGAGCGCACGCTTAATGCCCGCCGTCTCGGACGAATCGTTGAGCTTGGTAGATGTGCCGTGGGCATTGATGTAGAGACCCTCGGAAGGCTTGACGTCGCCCTCGGTCACCGCCAGCGATATCGCGCGGGCAATGCCGGCAGCCTCGGGATCAGGGCTCGTAATGTGATAGGCATCATCGGTGTTGCCGTAGCCCACGACCTCGGCATAAATGTGCGCACCGCGCGCCTGCGCATGTTCCATGCTCTCGAGCACGAGCACGCAGGCGCCCTCGCCCATCACAAAGCCGTCGCGGTCTGCATCGAACGGACGGCAGGCCGTCGCGGGATCGGGGTTGGTGGTCAATGCGCGGCAGGACGTAAAGCCCGCAACGGCATCGGGGATAATGGCCGCCTCGGCGCCGCCCGCGAGGATCGCGTCGGCATAGCCGTGCTTGATGGCGCGGAACGCCTCGCCCACCGCATGGGCCGAGGTTGCGCACGCGGTCACCACGGGCAGGGTCGGGCCCTTTGCCTTGTGGCGGATTGCGATATTGCCCGATGCCATGTTGGGGATCATCATCGCGATCATATAGGGCGATGCGCGGCGGGGCCCACGTTCGGCAATCGTATGGACGTTGTCGACGAGCGTCGTCATACCGCCCACGCCCGAGCCCACGTAGACGCCCAGGCGCTTGCGATCGATGGCGCCTTCGACATCAAAGCCCGCATCGTGCATGGCTTCGTCCGAAGCCGCCATCGCAAACTGAACGCAGGGGTCGAGATGCTTGGCGTCACGCTTGCCAAAGTACTCGTTGCCGTCAAAGCCCTTGACCTCGGCTGCCACCTTGACGGCAAACGCATCGGTATCGAAGTGCGTGATCGGGCCGATGCCGCACGTGCCGGCGCACATGGCCGCCCAGGTGGCAAGCGCGGTGTTGCCGAGCGGCGACACGGCACCGATACCGGTGATTGCAACTCTCTGTTCCATCATGGTCTCCTCATCCAAGCCGTTCTTCGGCCCTGGTTTCTACATCGCCATTCCGCCGTCGACGCGTACGACTTCGCCCGTAATGTAGGCAGCCGCGTCGCTCGCCAAAAAGCGCACCACGCCGGCCACTTCCTCGGGACGCGCCATGCGCCTCAGGGGAATCTGCTCCTCGCACGCTGCACGCACCTTATCCGATAGCTTTGCCGTCATATCGGTCTCGACAAACCCGGGTGCGACCGCGTTCACTCGTACGCCGCGGGGCGCAAGCTCGCGCGCCACCGCCTTGGTCAGGCCGATCACGCCCGCCTTGGAGGCAGCGTAGTTGGCCTGCCCGGCATTGCCCATCAGGCCCACGACCGAGCTCATGTTGACGACGCAGCCGCCGCGCTGACGCATAAAGGTCTTGGTGAGTGCGCGCGTCGTGTTAAACGTTCCTTTAAGATTGACATCGAGCACGCGATCGAAGGCGTCATCGCCCATGCGCATGAGCAGGCTATCGCGGGTGATGCCAGCGTTGTTGACGAGCGCCCAAATGGAGCCAAAGTCGTTGAGGACCGCTTCCACGCACGCGTTGACGGCAGCGGGGTCGGCCACGTCACATTGATATGAGCGCGCCGTGGCGCCAGCCGCCTCGCAGGCGTCGCACGTCTCGCGCGCCGCATCGACGCTGCCGGCATAGACGACGGCGATATCGTAGCCATCCTCCACCAGACCGATAGCGCAGGCGCGGCCGATACCCCGCGAGCCGCCCGTGACCAGTGCCACGCGACGTGAGTCGTTGCGCTCGAGCGCGCCATTGTTCAAGTTGCCCATGTCATTCCTTTCGGGTTACAGCCCTGTGGACTATGCGAGCTCGTCGGCAATAGCTGCGACCTGCTCGGCCGTTTCGCACGAATACACGCGAACGTCGCTCAGCGTACGCTTGACCAGGCCCGACAGCGTTTTGCCAGGGCCGACCTCAATAAACGTGTCGATACCCTGATCCTGCAGAGTATGCAGCGTGTCGACCCAGCGCACGGCATGGCTCACCTGGTTGGCCAAGACATCCGATGCCGCTCGCGGGTCCGCCGGATAGGGCGCCGCCGTCATATTTGCCATGACCGGAATTAGCAGCGGAGACGGCGCGTGGCCGGCTTGGATATACGTCGCCAGTCCCTCAGTCGCCTCGGCCATATAGGGGCTATGGAATGCACCCGACACCGCGACCTTCATGGCGCGGCCGCCAGCCTCTTTTACTAGGACGTCGAGGGTCTGCAGCGCATCGGGCGCTCCGGCCACAACCGTCTGCTGGGGACTGTTGTAGTTGACCGGCCAGCAATCCTCGCCGGCCTGCGCAGCCAGGTTCTCGACTTGCGCCGCATCAAGCTTGATGACGGCGCGCATACCGCCGGGGTGACGCTCGGCAGCCGCGGCCATCAGCGCCGCGCGCTCGCACACGAGCTCAAAGCCCGCTCGCGTATCGAACGCTCCTGCAAAGGTGAGCGCGGCGACCTCGCCCAGCGAGAATCCCGCACAGGCGGCAGGCACCACGCCGCGCTCGCGCAGGGCGGCAGCCGCTGCCAGGTCATGAACGAACACGCAAGGCTGCGTATTCTCGGTCTGCGAGAGCTCCTCCTTGGAGGCGCTCCGGCACTGCTCGCTCGTCCCCGGGCGCACCTCATCGGCAATGGCGAACACCTCGGCGGCCGCCGACGATGTCTCGATCAGATCGACGCCCATCGCGGGGTGCTGGGCACCCTGGCCGGCAAACAAAAACGCTACGCCACCCATGCGCACGCACCCTTCAGGACGTGCTCGGCGCCATCGACCAGGTCGTCAACGATTTCGCGTGCGCTCTTGCGCTCGTTGACCATGCCGGCAATCTGTCCACACAAAAACGAACCCTCTTCGTAGTTGCCGTCCTTGGCGGCCTTACGCAGCGCACCGGTTCCCATAGCACCGAGCTCCTCGGCACTCGCACCGGAACCCTCGCTCTTGGCATAGGCGTTGGTGAAGGGGCTCTTGAGGGCGCGCACTGGATGCCCCGTCGAGCGACCGGTCGCACGCGTCGAAGTGTCGTTGGCCTTCAGGACCATCTCTTTGTACTGCTCCGAGACGGTGCACTCATTCGCAACGAGAAAGCGCGTACCCACCTGGACGCCGGCTGCGCCCAGCATAAAGGCAGCCGCCACGCCGCGGCCGTCGGCAATACCGCCGGCGGCCACAACGGGAATGTCGACCGCATCGACGACCTGCGGCACCAGTGCCATCGTCGAGGTCTCGCCAATATGGCCGCCCGATTCGGTACCCTCGGCAACAACCGCCGTGGCTCCACGACGTGCCACGAGGCGCGCCAGCGCCACCGAGGCAACGACCGGGATGACCTTGATGCTCGCCTCGTTCCACGCCTTCATGTACTTGGCGGGATTGCCGGCGCCCGTCACGACGACCGGCACTCGCTCGTCAATCACGACCTGTGCAACCTCGTCGGCAAACGGGCTCATGAGCATGACGTTGACGCCAAAGGGCTTATCCGTCTTGGCGCGCAGCTCATGAATCTGGTCGCGAAGCCAGTTGGCGTCGGCGTTCATGGCCGCGATGATGCCTAAGCCACCCGCCTCGGACACTGCGGACGCCAGCGAGGCATCGGCAATCCAGGCCATACCGCCCTGGAACACGGGCTTTTCGATGCCGAGCAGATCGCAGAGAGGAGTCTTGAGCATCTCTACTTCTCCAATGCCGCCTCGACCGTATCGGCGAACTCGCCGACCGTCTTGGGGTTCTCCTCGGTATCGAGCTGGATGCCAAACTCGTCCTCGACGGCAACGAGGATCTCGACGGTGCCCAGGCTGTCGAGACCAATCTCCTCGAGCGTGGACTCGGGCTTCATCTCGACGTCGTCAAGGCCGGCGGTCTCGCGGATAACGTCGCAAACGCGCTCGAAGGTCTTCTGATCTGCCATGGTAGTTCTCCTTTGGTTGTGCCCTAGGGCGTTTTTATTTCCTATGTGCGACTACTTCCAACGAAGCAGATAGCCACCTATATCCAGACCGGCGCCAAATCCAACCAAGGCGATGGTGTCGCCTGTGTGAAGTGCACCGGCGTTTGCCAGCCGGTCGAGGGCAAGCGGAATGCATGCGCTCGAAATGTTGCCGGTCTCGCGCAGCGTTCGAACCACGCGCTCGTCTGGCACGCCGAGGCGCTTGACCGCCTGACTCAGGATTCGTTCGTTAGCCTGATGGAATACAAAATGGTCGATGTCTTCGACCGAAATGCCCGCATCGCCCGCAAGCTTATGGACCGTGTCGCAGATGGCGTTGACGCCGAACTTGAACACGCGGCGGCCATTCATGGACAGCACGCTCTCGCTATCTGCAGAGGCCTTAAACGGCGAGGTGCCGACCAGACCGGGTACGCGCAACGTCTCGACGTCGGGCGCCGTCGAAAGCTCAACGGCAAGGGGGTTGTCTCCCCCAGCTCCAATCACTGCGGCGCCTGCCCCATCGCCAAAGAGCACGCAGGTGGCGCGGTCGGTCCAGTCGAGCGTGCGCGTCATCTGCTCGGCAGCAACGACAAGCACGCGCTCGGCACGGCCGCGGGCGATATAGCCCTCGGCGACATCGAGCGCAAACACGAAGCCGGCACAAGCCGCCGAGACATCGAAGGCAGGGCACGTCGCGCCCAGACGCTCGGCTACGGCACACGCCTCGGCGGGAACAAGATGGTCACCCGTTGTCGTCGAGCAGACGATCAGATCCAGCTGGCTCGCGTCGATTCCGGACACTTGGAGTGCCCGCTCGCTCGCCGCTACGGCAAGGTCGTCAAGTGACTCGGCGGTGCAGACGTGGCGGCTCTTGATACCTGTGCGAGTAAAAATCCACTCATCCGAGGTATCGAGGAACTCAGATAGCTCGTCATTGGAAACACTGCGCTCAGGAAGCGCCGAGCCTGTTCCAAGAATCGTGAAACCCATCACTAACCTCCTTTGAGTTGTTGACGTGTTTACATCGACCAAGAGAGGATAGCGCATTTTAGTCGTTGTTGACGTGTTAACATTAAATTGTCCAAATGCGACAAAGGCTTCACATTGTGTCTATCTCTCGACACCATTGCGCGATTGCCTTATTAACTTAGGAGGTAGCAGCTGTTATGGATTCTCGTTTAACGATAGTCGACGTAACCGGATCGACCAACGATGACCTGCTCGAAGCAGGAAAACAGGGAGAGCCGCACGGCACGGGACTTGCCGCCCGGACTCAGACGGCAGGACGCGGCCGGCGCGGCCACAAGTGGGATTCAACCGCCGGCAACCTATTGCTTTCGATTGTCCTGCGTCCATGCGTTAATCCTGCAAAGTACTCTGGTCTTGCCGCCATCAGCGGCTTAGCGGTGCTCGAGGCGCTCGAAAAGCAGGGTCTTGCAAACGAGATTGGCCTCAAATGGCCCAACGACCTGGTCGCGCGAGGACGCAAGCTCGGCGGCATTCTGGTCGAGGCCGCACGCGATAACGAAGGCAAACCTTTCGCCGTCTGCGGCATTGGCGTCAACGTAAACTACACGCCCCAAGAGGTGCCCGATGGCGGCCTGGCGGCAATTGGCCTCTCGGATCTCAACGAGAACGTTCCCGCCGTCGACATGCTCCTCGATGAGGTCTATCACGCAGTTATAGACGCTGTAGATGCCTGGGCAGAGCGCCTCAACGCCATGGAAGAAAACGCCGGACCGCTCGCGCCCGTCCACGACGAATATGTCGCACACCTCAATTGGATTGGGGAGCACGTTATCGCCCGCTCCCCCGCTGGAGACGAGCTGGCACGCGGCATATTTAGAACGGTCGACGATTGCGGCCGCGCAAGCATTGAGACCGAGAGCGGCTTGTGCGTCTTCCACTTCGAAGAAGCGTCCTTGCGCCCCCTGAGCGAATAGGGCGCCGCAGCCATCAGCTCGGCAGACGAATTCGCTATCCCAAAATCTAAACTCAAAACAAAAGAGCCCCGCTACCAAGATGGCAGCGGGGCTCTATAAGCTATGAGCGATATCGCTTAGAGCTTGATGTCGATGTCGACGCCAGCGGGGAGGTCGAGACGCATGAGCGAATCAACGGTGCCCGAGGTGGGGTCGAGGATGTCGATGAGACGCTTGTGGGTGCGCATCTCGAACTGCTCACGGGAGTCCTTGTTCACGTGCGGCGAGCGGATAACCGTGTACAGATTGCGCTCGGTGGGCAGGGGGACAGGACCGGAAACGCGAGCGCCGGTCTTCTGAGCGGTCTCAACGATGAGCTTCGCGGACTGATCGACGACCTCGTGATCATAGCCCTTGAGGCGAATGCGGATCTTCTGGGTAGCCAACTTAAACCTCCAAAGAGTGCGAGAAGTGTTCTCGCAGGATTACGTAACAGGGAGCTCGAACTTAGGCGTTCTTGCTCATGACCTCGTCCACGATGGACTTGGGCGCGGGCTCATAAGAGTCGAACTGCATCGTGTAGGATGCACGGCCCTGGGTCTGGGAGCGAAGGTCGGTAGCGTAACCGAACATCTCGCCCAGCGGCACCTTGGCACGGATGAGCTTGCTGTTCTTGCGATCCTCCATGCCCTCGATCTTGCCGCGGCGACCGGAGAGGTTGCCCATAACGTCGCCCATGTACTGCTCGGGGGTCTCGACCTCGACAGCCATGATCGGCTCGAGCAGCTGCGGATCGGACTTCTTGAGGGCGTCCTTGATAGCCATGGAACCGGCGATCTTGAAGGCGGCCTCGGAGGAGTCGACCTCGTGGTAAGAACCGTCGAACAGGGTGACCTTAACGTCGAGGACCGGGAAGCCGGCGATAACACCGGTGTTCAGGGCCTCCTGGATGCCCTTGTCGATGGACGGGATGTACTCCTTGGGCACGACGCCGCCGACGATAGCGTTGACGAACTCGTAGCCGAAGCCCTCCTCCATCTTCTCGAGCTTGATGACGGCGTGGCCGTACTGACCGCGACCGCCGGACTGACGGACGAACTTGCCCTCAGCCTTCTCGACGTCGTGACCAGCGGTCTCGCGGTAGGCAACCTGGGGCTTACCAACGTTAGCGTCAACCTTGAACTCGCGGAGCAGACGGTCGACGATGATCTCGAGGTGCAGCTCGCCCATGCCGGCGATGATGGTCTGGCCGGTCTCGTGGTTGGTGGACACCTGGAAGGTCGGGTCCTCCTCGGCGAGTTTGGTCAGAGCGAGGGACATCTTGTCCTGCTCGGCCTTGGTCTTGGGCTCGATGGCAACGTCGATAACGGGCTTAGCGAACTCGATCTTCTCGAGGACGATCTCCTTGCCCTCTTCGCACAGGGTGTCACCGGTGGTGGAGTTCTTGAAGCCAACGCAAGCGACGATGTCGCCGGCGGCAGCGTCGTCACGGTCGATACGCTCGGCAGCGTTCATCTCGAGGATGCGGCCGAGGCGCTCGCGCTGACCATTGGAAGCGTTGACCACGTAGGAACCGGACTCGGCGCGGCCGGAGTAAACGCGGACATAGGTGAGCTTACCGACGAACGGGTCGGTCATGATCTTGAAGACCAGGCCGGAGAAGGGCTCGTCGAAGGAAGGATGACGCTGGATCTCCTCGCCGGTGTCCGGATCGGTACCGGTGACGGCCTCAACGTCGAGCGGGCTGGGCAGGTAGTCGACGACAGCGTCGAGCAGCTCCTGAACGCCCTTGTTCTTGTAGGCGGAGCCCACGAAGACGAGGTTGAGCTCGTTGGCCAGAACGCCCTTGCGCAGAGCAGCCTTGAGCTCCTCGACGGTGAAGTCCTCCTCCATGAGAATCTTCTCCATGAGCTCGTCGTCAAAGCTGGCAGCAGCGTCGAGGAGCTCCTCGCGCTTGGTGGCAGCGATGTCGGCAAACTCAGCCGGGATCTCGTCCATCGGCTCGGGGTAGGTCATGCCCTTCTCGTCGGCCTTGAAGTCCCATGCAGTCATGGTGACCAGGTCGATGACGCCCCAGAAGTTGTCCTCGGCGCCCATCGGGACCTGAGCGGCCACGGCGTTAGCGTCGAGACGATCCTTCATGGTCTCGATAGCGTTGAAGAAGTCAGCGCCCACGCGGTCATACTTGTTGATGAAGGCGATGCGGGGGACGTTGAAGGTAGAAGCCTGACGCCAAACGGTCTCAGACTGGGGCTGAACGCCGGCAACGGCGTCGAAGACGGCGACAGCGCCATCGAGGACGCGCAGGCAGCGCTCGACCTCTGCGGTGAAGTCAACGTGGCCCGGGGTGTCGATGATCTGGATGCGGTAGTCCTTACCGTCCTTGTTCCAGAAGCACGTGGTAGCAGCGGAGGTAATAGTTACGCCGCGCTCCTGCTCCTGAACCATCCAGTCCATGGTGGCAGCGCCCTCATGGACCTCACCGATCTTGTGGGTCTTACCGGTGTAGTAAAGAATACGCTCGGTCGTGGTGGTCTTACCGGCATCGATGTGGGCCATGATGCCGATGTTACGGGTATCGGAAAGCTTGTACTTAGGCTTAGCCATGTTAGTTCCTTACCTTAACTTACCAACGATAGTGAGAGAACGCGCGGTTGGCCTCGGCCATCTTGAAGACGTCCTCACGCTTCTTGACGGAAGCGCCCAGGCCGTTGGAAGCGTCGAGGATCTCGTTGGCGAGACGCTCGGCCATGGTCTTCTCCTTGCGAGCGCGGGAGAAGTTGACGATCCAGCGGATACCCAGAGCGGTGGAACGACGGGAGTTGACCTCCATCGGGACCTGATAGGTAGCGCCACCGACACGCTTGGGCTTAACCTCGAGCGTGGGCTTGACGTTGTCCATAGCCTTCTTGAAGGTAGCGAGAGCGTCGCCACCCTCGGACTTCTCGGCAACGATCTCGAAAGCGGTGTAAACGATGCGCTCAGCGGTGGCCTTCTTGCCGTCAAGAAGGACCTTGTTGATGAGCTGAGTCACCAGGCGGTTGTTGTAAACGGCGTCAGGCTGAACCTCACGACGATTAGCTGCTGCACGACGCGGCATGTGAAATCTCCTTAAGTGTCTACCGTGCGGCGCTTAGGCGGCACACGGCGAAAGTATCAAAACGTTATCTGGCTTATTTAGCCTTGGGGCGCTTAGCACCGTACTTGGAACGGGCCTGCATACGGTTCTGGACCGGAGCAGCGTCGTAGGCGCCACGGATGACGTGATAACGGACACCAGGGAGGTCACGGACACGACCGCCGCGGACGAGCACGATGGAGTGCTCCTGCAGGTTGTGGCCCTCACCCGGGATGTAAGCAGTAACTTCGATGCCGTTGACGAGGCGAACACGGGCAACCTTACGAAGAGCCGAGTTCGGCTTCTTGGGGCTCGTGGTGAAGACGCGGGTGCACACGCCGCGCTTCTGGGAGTTGTGCTGCAGAGCAGCGTTCTTGGACTTCTTGGGCACGGAACGACGGCCCTGGCGAACCAGCTGGTTAATAGTAGGCAAAGCGTACTCCTTCTCGAATGATTCCAGCTTTCTGTAAAGTGCAACGGCTTGAATCGAGGGGTCAGCATCCCCCTACGAAACACGCAGTTCGATAGGATACGTGGCGTTAGCTGTGCCGTCAACAGACCACGCCGCCGGGCGTATCCCAAAATAGGCACATTTCCGCAAAGCCTACACAAAAGGAATCCCCTCCTGTGCGGGGGGCGGATTCCCGGCCCGGGCGGCCTATCAAGATTTTGCCGCATACTTCCGAAATTCAGACGAATACCGCTCGCTTTAACCGCCCATTTACCGCAAAAGAGGCCGCTTCCCCTAGTAGGAAGCGGCCCCAAATCTTACGAATAGATGATGGTAAAGGGTACTTCTGTTTCGGTCTCTCCTGTTGATGTGTATCTCGTGCCCTCAAGCGTTACTGAGACCACTTGATCGACATTGATCAGTTTTGTCGGCACCCAAATGTTCTCTCCGCTATTGCGTGCCATCGAAACATAGAAATTGTACGCCCCTGCGTCGTCATCTTCGATAATCTGCTCCGATCCATCCTTGTAGCTGACGGTCAGTTTATGATCAACTGCTTCATAGCCCAGATCATCGATGTGCGTCTGGATGGAAAACGGGCTAATCTCGAGAGGCGAGTCATCAGAGCGGAGTTCCTTTGTATCGACGTGCGCTCCGACGTTAAACTCTGGCGTCGATACCTCGATCACCTTCGCATCCTCACCTTTGCCCTCCGTCCAGCTGATATTCCAGGTGACCGCATGTCCCAAATCTCGCTCGCGATTCCACGAGGCAAAGTACATCGTGCCATTAATGACCGTGTCGCTTGATGTGTCCTTATCAATTGTGCAGCGTGTGTCAGCCCATTCCTCGCCGAAGTTCATGCTGGGTGTACCGATGCCTTGTTCTTCTTCACCATAGAGAACAAGTTCGCCTGTCTCTGCTGCCGGCTTGTAGTAGTTAACGCCATTTGGATTGGACAACGTAAACGTCACGGCTCCGCAGCCGTTTTGGTCAATAGCCATCTCATGGATATCAAGCGTATAGCCGTTACCCTCGACGGACAGATTAACCTTCTGGACTGCACCCTCCAGGCTTTGGGGCGCGATGCCATCACCAAACTCTCTGGTGTAGGTATATTTAGTTCCCGATGAGCCTCCGTTGGTCCAGGTAATGGAATCCCCATTGCCGTGGTTTCCCCAGGCTGAGGCAAAATAGCTGGAATTGACAACGGCGTAGGCGACCCCTCCGGTCGCCAACACTCCGGCAAGACATCCGATTACGGCAACATACAGAGGTTTCGCGTGACCCTTTCGACGAAGCGGCTTTCCAGCCGCAGCATCAATAACACGGTCGGCAAGATCGCTATCGGCTTGGATGGACTCGAAGGCCTGCTTGATTTGATTGGATTTCACGGTCGCCCTCCTCTAGGATGAATTTGAGCTTCGATCGACCACGAGCTAAACGCGTTCGAGCGGTCGCGGCTGGCACATGCAGTAACTCGGCAATCTCTGAGGTCGAAAAGCCCAGATAGTAATAGAGCACGATGGGAACACGGAATCGCTCCGGAAGTCGCATAACGTCTGACAGGACCGCCTTGGACTCCTCCTGCGCCGTCGAAAGCGAATCGGCCAGGTTCTCAATATCCTCCACACGCCTCCATGGCTTTCGAAAGAGCGATTTGCATTCATTGATCGTGACCCGGATAAGCCAGCGGCGAAGATGCTCCCGACTTTCAAAGTGTCCATCGCTTTTGAGCAACTTAAGAAAGACGTCTTGTGCAACATCGTCGGCATCGGCGCGATCGCGCAGGTACGTCAATGCGATTCGAAACACGACATCCCGGTGATCTTCGACCGCCTGTCTAAAAGCTTGTTCTTCCATAATCACCTCCCGGTGATGCTGATATTTCTTGCTGAGGCCCTCACCATAGATACGCTCTGGCCGGACGAAATGTTTCAAATTCAAGCAGGAATAACCTACCAAAATAAACCTATCCCCTTTTGGCAGGTTTTCTTCAACAAAAAAGACCCGCTTCCCTGTTGGGAAACGGGTCTTTGGAAGGGCGGTTAACGTACTTGGAAGTTACTCCTCGTCGTTGTCCTTGGCCTCTTCGGCGTCGTCGGTGTCCACGAGCTGGTTGAGCAGCTCGTCGAGGGACGCCATGTCCTCGTTGATGGCACCGTTGGCGGGAGCCTTCTTGTCGTCGATCGGAGCGCCCAGGAGCTCCTCGTCGGCGTCGGCGTGATGCGTCGGCGCGGCAGAGGTGCCCAGCAGGATGTCGTCCGGACCGTCGGGGCTAAAGACCATCTGCAGCAGCTGCGAGAGGTCTTCCTCGTCGGCAACGTCGTCGTTGTTCTCGAGGATGTAGAGCAGGTCGTGGGCCTCGAGGCCGTCACGGAGCTCCTCGATCGCCTTGGCACCGATGCCATCGATGCGCAGCAGATCTTCCTCGGACTTGCCGACCAGGTCGCCGACCGTCTCGATGCCGACCTCGCTGAACTTGTTGGTCCAGCGCTGCGACACGCCCAGGTCGTCGAACAGGTACAGGCGAGCCTTCTCGGCGGAGATGGTGTGGCCGTTGCGGGTGAACGAACCGTCAGCACCACCGAACTCGTCGTAGCCGGCCCAGTCGAGCTGCTGCGGGAGCTGCTCGTCCAGGTCCTTGAGCTCCACAGGAGCCCACTCGGGCAGCGACTTGGCGTTGGGCGAAGCCGGGCCGTCGATGTCCACGTAGCCGTCGGCCGTACGATACGTCAGCTTGGCGTTGGCGTACGGCTTGAGGCCGGTACCGGCCGGGATCTTCTTACCGACGATGACGTTGGACTTAAGGTCGAGCAGGTGGTCGACCTTGCCCTCGATGGCAGCCTCGGTAAGGACGCCGGCGGTACGGATGAACGAAGCGCTCGACAGCCAGGAGTCGATGTTGGACGCGACCTTGAGCGTACCCAGGATGACGGGCTCGGCCACAGGAGCCTGACCGCCCAGACGGGCAACGCGCTCGACCTCGTCGGCGAACTCGTAGCGGTCGACGTACTGACCAAGCAGGTACTTGGAGTCACCGGGGTTGGTGATCTGAACGCGACGCAGCATCTGACGTGCGAGCACCTCGATGTGCTTGTCGTTCAGGTCGACGCCCTGGCTGGTGTAGACGTCCTTGACGCTCTCGACGAAGGTGTGCATCGTCGACTCGATGTCAGTCAGCTTGCGCAGGTTGCGGAAGTTGACGAAGCCCTTGGTGATCTGGTCGCCGGCGCGAACCTCGCAGCCGTCCTCGATCTCGGGCATAAAGCGCACCGAAGCGGGGACGCGACGCTCGTCGAGGACACGGGTGTGGTCCTCGGAGTCGGTGAGCGTCAGCACGTACTCGGACTTCTCGGGCTTAATCGAGAGGTGGCCGGAGTACGGAGCCAGCTCGGCCTCGCGACCCAGAATCTTCTCGTTGACGTTGCCGACGATATCGAACATACGGCTGACCGTAGGCAGACCCTGCGTAATATCGTCGACGCCAGCGACGCCGCCGGAGTGAATGGTACGCATCGTAAGCTGCGTACCGGGCTCGCCGATGGACTGGGCGGCAATAATGCCGACCGCGGTACCGATGGCGACCGGACGACGGGTGGAAAGATCCCAGCCGTAGCACTTCTGGCACACGCCGTACTTGGAGCGGCAAGTGAGCAGCGCGCGGAGCTTGACCTTCTTAAGGCCGGCATCGACCATCTTCTGAATGTCGGCAACCTTCTCGATGTAGCCGTCCCGCTCAAAGAGCACGGTGCCATCGGGAGCCACGACGTCCTCGATGAAGCAACGGCCGACGAGGTCGGTGTTGAGGTCGGTGGTGCCGGGGATGATGAGGTTGTAGGTGACGCCCTCGTGCGTGCCGCAGTCCTCCTCGCGGACGATGACGTCCTGGGCCACGTCGACCAGACGACGGGTCAGGTAACCAGAGTCCGAGGTGTGGGATGCGGTATCGACCAGGCCCTTACGGGCGCCGTAGGTCGAAATGAAGTACTCGAGCGGCAGCAGGCCCTCGCGGAAGTTCGCCTTAATGGGAAGGTCGATCGTCTCGCCGGACATGTCTGCCATCAGGCCACGCATGCCGCCGAGCTGACGCAGCTGGGTCTTAGAACCACGGGCGCCGGAGTCGGCCATCATGTACAGCGGGTTCTCCTCGTCGAACATGTCGAGCATGAGCGCTGCGACCTTGTCGGTACAAGCGGTCCACTCGTTAACGACTTCGATGTGGCGCTCCGTCTCGTTGATGAAGCCCTCCTCGAAGTACTCGTTGATCTGGTCGACGTTGGCCTGGGCGCGGTCGAGCAGCTCCTGCTTCTCGGCAGGGATGAGAGCGTCCCACACCGAGATGGTGAGGCCGGCGCGGGTAGCGTAGTGGAAGCCGGAGTACTTGATGGCGTCGAGGATCGGGCCGACCTTGGCCTCGGGGTAACGATCACAGCAGTCCGCAACCAGCTTGGCCACATCGCCCTTGACCATCTTGTAGTTCATGAACTCGTAGTCTTCGGGCAGGCACTGGCGGTTGAAGATGATGCGGCCGATAGAGGTCTCGAAGCGCGCGGTCTTATTGCCGGTGACATCGTAGTCGACAAACTCGTTCTTGCCGTTCTTGACGCGGAAGATACGGGTGCCGTCCTCATTGATGACGTTGGCATCGGCAGCGGACACGCGGACCTGGATCTTGGCCTGCATGTCGACCTCGGAGCGGCAGTCATAGGCGTGCAGCGCGTCGTCGAAGCTCGAGAACACGTGGTTCTCGCCCGGCAGACCCTCGCGGACCTGGGTCAGGTAGTACACACCGATGATCATGTCCTGCGAAGGGATGTTGACCGGCTTGCCGGATGCCGGCGAGCGCAGGTTGTTCGCAGAGAGCATGAGCACGCGGGCCTCGGCCTGAGCCTGGCTGGACAGCGGCACGTGGACAGACATCTGGTCGCCGTCGAAGTCGGCGTTGAAGGGCGAGCAGACCAGCGGGTGCAGGTGGATAGCCTTGCCCTCGACCAGCACCGGCTCAAAGGCCTGGATGGACAGACGGTGCAGGGTCGGTGCACGGTTGAGCAGCACGACGCGGCCGTCGATGACCTCTTCGAGGATATCCCACACAAAGGTGGCACCGCGGTCGATAGCGCGCTTGGCGCCCTTGATGTTCTCGACCTTGCCGAGCTCGACCAGGCGCTTCATAACGAAGGGCTTGAAGAGCTCCAGCGCCATGGTCTTGGGCAGACCGCACTGGTGCAGCAGCAGCTTGGGGTCGGTAACGATAACCGAACGGCCGGAGTAGTCGACACGCTTACCCAGCAGGTTCTGACGGAAACGACCCTGCTTGCCCTTGAGGGCCTCGGCGAGCGACTTGAGCGGGCGACCGCCACGGCCAGAGACCGGGCGACCACGACGGCCGTTGTCGAACAGGGCGTCCACGGACTCCTGGAGCATGCGCTTCTCGTTGTTCACGATAATCGCAGGGGCGTCCAGGTCGAGCAGGCGCTTGAGTCGGTTGTTACGGTTGATCACGCGACGATACAGGTCGTTGAGGTCGGACGCGGCGAAGCGGCCGCCATCGAGCTGGACCATCGGGCGCAGATCGGGCGGAATGACCGGGATGACGTCCAGGATCATGTTTGCGGGGCTGTTGCCGCCCTTCAGGAAGGCGTCAACGACCTCGAGGCGCTTGACGGCCTTCTCGCGCTTCTGCTTCTGGGAATCCTCGTCGGCGATGATGGCCTTGAGCTTCTCGGCCTCGGAGGGGAGGTCGATAGCAGCGAGCAGGTCGCGGACAGCCTCGGCACCCATACCACCCTTGAAGTACATGGAGTAGTAACGGGTCATCTCACGGAACAGCGGCTCATCGGAGATGAGGTCGCGCTCGGTGAGCTTCATGAAGGCGTTGAAGGCGTCCGTGCGGAGCTGCTTCTCGTCCTTGCACTCTTCCTCGATGTCGACGATGCCAGAGGCGATCTCCTCGGGGGTCAGCGGCTCCTCGTCGGAGAACTCGTCAAAGTTCTCGGGGTCGCCCTGCTCCTTGAGGGACTCGATCTGACGGGCGCACTCGGCATCGATCTCTTCCAGATCGGCGGCGAGCTCCTCGCGCAGGTCGTCGGCGTCGGCCTCGCGGGCCTCATAGTCAACCTCGGTGATGATGTAGCTGGCAAAGTACAGAACCTTCTCGAGGTCCTTGGACTTGATGTCGAGCATACGGCTCATCGGGAAGCTCGTGGGGCTCTTGAAGTACCAGATGTGGGACACGGGAGCGGCGAGCTCGATATGGCCCATGCGGTCGCGACGCACCTTGGCCGAGGTAACCTCGACGCCGCAGCGCTCGCAGACGATACCCTTAAAGCGGATGCCCTTGTACTTGCCGCAGGAGCACTCCCAGTCCTTGGCGGGACCGAAGATCTTCTCGCAGAACAGGCCGTCCTTCTCGGGCTTGAGGGTACGGTAATTGATGGTCTCCGGCTTCTTGACCTCACCGTGCGACCAGGAACGGATCTGGTCGGCGGAGGCAAGGGAGATCTTTACCGAGTCAAAATCAGTAGCTTCGAAATCTGCCACAGTCAACTACTCCTTATCAGTGGTCGTGGCGGCGACAGCCTCGGGTGCCTCGACGGTCTCGGCATCCTCGGCCTCGACGTCGGCGTCAACGCCGGCGAGCGCAGCCAGGTCGTCGAGAGCAGAGGTCTCCTCGGCGGTCACAGGGGCGGAGGCGTCCTCGTCAGCATCGTGCATGGGCTCGATGTCCAGCGCGAGGGAACGGATCTCCTTGACGAGAACCTTGAAGGACTCGGGGATACCCGGAACAGGAACGTTCTCGCCCTTGACGATGGACTCGTAGGTCTTGACGCGGCCCACGGTATCGTCGGACTTGACGGTCAGAATCTCCTGCAGGACGTTGGAAGCACCGTATGCGTACAGTGCCCAAACTTCCATCTCGCCGAAGCGCTGGCCGCCGAACTGGGCCTTGCCGCCCAGAGGCTGCT
>OGPK01001097.1_pt1 | contig 22347 bp, 12 predicted proteins | sample 1552921 | NCBI WGS metagenome assembly OGPK01 (sample SAMEA2580264, study PRJEB22360) | human gut metagenome | biome: human gut; feature: human-associated habitat; material: faeces | place: Denmark | collected 2008/2010 | reverse complement strand
TTGATAATAGCAAGGTCTGTCTGCCAAATCTATTCCGGGAATTTCAGCAGAAACAAATTTTTTATTTTCCTTCTCCACAACTGTAATAAGCGGCCGTACAACCGGATTCATCTGCAAGCATTGCTCGTTAATTTTCTTTTGAATGTCCTGAGCATCATAAACACCAACTTCTTTATAATCTTGTTTCTCATCAATTCCAAAAACAATAATGCCACCATCATCCTGATTAGAAAAACTTGACAAAGAATCATATAATCGTTTCGGATATCCTTGCTCCGCTGATTTCAATTCCAAATTCTGCGTTTCGCATTTCATTTTTTGAATTAATTTTAGTTTGTCATATAATTCTTCTGTTGTCATTTTAGTTCCTCCATTTATATTTTAGATTCTAGCACTATATTTAAGTTTATGTAAGAAACTCAAATATTATTCTTATGAACTAAAAAAGAACTCAAATTTATACTTCAAATTTGAGTTCTTTTTCATTTTCAATGTCCACTTATTCCTCTCTATATTTTATAGTCCATCTCTTCTTCCCCTTCTCATCATATAGACCTATAGGCTGTTAATTATAAAATGCGATCACTCAACCGGCGTCATATCTCCTTCAATCTTCTCCGCAACAGCCACATCCGCCGGCAGCCACTCCACATCCGTAAGCTCCTCCCTGGTCAGCCACCTGGCGCCTCATGCTCCTTCAGCACCAGATCCCCTTTCACGATCTCACACCAGAAGCAATCCATCGAAAGATGAAATCCCGGATAATCATACTCCACCGTCTCGATCCATTCACCAACCGCAACTTCCGTATCCAGTTCTTCCATGATCTCACGCTTCAACGCTTCCTGCGGTGTCTCCCCGGCTTCGATCTTGCCGCCCGGGAATTCCCATCCGCCTTTGAACTCGCCATATCCGCGCTGCGTTGCGAATATCATCGTTCTTCCGTCTTCCTTTACTGCCTTTATCACTGCTGCCACAACTCTAATCGTCTTCATCTTACCATTTATCTCCCGTCAAAAATCTTCCTGTAACAGTCCCTATTCATTCACAATATACTGATAAATATCTTCTCTCACCGGAGTCTCCAGCTCCCATTCGATCTCCACCGCCGTCTTATCCGTATTCGGCATCACAAACTGCTTCGCATTCCCGGTCGCGATCACACGGCCCAGATAATAGAATTCCTTGGATATCTTATCATCCTTATTCTTTCTCACAAACAGCTGCACATCTATGCCACGTTCTGTTGCGTTCAGGAAATTCTGCACATCTTCTGAGTCCATGCTTCTTCCGCTTTTGGAAATCGCGATCAGCCGGTTCTCTGCTACGAAATGATCTTCGTATTTCGTGGTATCGCTGATATTGTCCTGCTTATCGTAGTTAATGAATATCGGAAATGTCTTAGTCTTCTTATCATATTTGTAACCGCCGATGTTCAGTGGCACTTCATTTCTCTCCCAGTTCAGCAGACGGCAGGCATCCTCGTATGTATATTTCTGATACAATACCAGATTCGTATCCTGATAATGGTAACTGTAATTGACCTTATATCTCGAGATTCCGAAGTCCACCAGTTCCTCCAGAATCGCACAGAATTCCGGATTCTGTAACATTTTCCCATACACATCGGAAATGCCATAATCATCCTGTTCCTTCTTCAGAAATACACACTGTACGTAAGTCTTCTTTGCTGCACTCGTCGGAAATTCATTGGTCATCATATTGATCACATTTTCCGTGCAATGCTCGTCCATCTCACAATGATACTTCTCGGATAAATGCTTCCGCAGATGCCCAATGATTCCATGGCGATACTGCAACGTACGTTTCAACAATTCCAGCTCATGAATCCGCTTGCCACTCGCCAGCTTTTTGGAAATGAATTCGATTGCTTTTTCTTCGTCTTCTGACAGTCGGATGGTATATTCCTTTTCGTATTTCACAAGGAATTTGTAATACGAACCCAAACTGTTATTGTCGAAGATCCGCAGCACATCCATTTCCCCATACTTATCAAAATCCGCAAGCGCCGGAATATGCCCCAGCTTATTCTTCAGATTCGTATAATTCTCCCGGATTAATTTGATATCGCTGAAATTCGCATTATCAATTGCCTGGAAAATCCGCTTTCTGGAAATCTCATCGAAGTGAATCGTGCTCGCCCCCGGAATCACTCTGCCGCCTTCCGTGACATAACGGCGGATATTGTCCTTGTTATAACTGCGGTCGCCGGACAGCGCAATCGGAATCATAAAGTTATTCCGATAATTTCCGATGAAATCCAGCACGACTACATATTCTTTGTTCTCGGCTTTTCGAAGTCCACGACCAAGCTGCTGGATGAACACGATCGGCGACTCTGTCGGACGAAGCATGATGACCTGATTGATCTCCGGCACGTCCACACCCTCGGAAAATATGTCTACGGAAATGATGTAGTCCAGGGCATCTTCGGATTCTTCTCCTGCCAGCCGTTCGATCGCTGCTGCTCTCGCTTCTTCCGAATCACTACCGCTCAGCACCAGCGTCCGCCAGCCCTTAGCATTGAATTTCTTCGACAATTCCTTCGCCTCATCAATCCGGCTACAGAAAATCAACCCCTTCACGCGGTCACCACTATATCCGAAATATTCCGCCTGTTTCATGACATTTTCCACACGTTCCTCGGATGTCAGATAACGGAAGTTCTCCACTTTTTCTTCGGATGATTTTCCCGCATCTGCAATAATATCCAGATCCGTGATTCCAAAATAATGGAACGGACACAACAGATCCTCCTCCATCGCATCCTGCAGGCGGATCTCGTATGCGATCTGATGATTGAAGATTTCGTAAATGTTCCTGCCTTCCAGATTGTCGTCTCGTTTATCCGGGGTTGCGGTCATACCAAGCCACAGCTTTGGTTCGAAATAGTCCAGGACTTTTTTGTAGCTGTTGGCGGCGCTGTGATGGGCTTCGTCGATTACGATTGCATCAAATGCGTTCTTCTCATAGCGGTGCAAGTTCTCCTCTTTGCTCAATGTCTGGATGGTTGCAAAGATAAAGTCCTTGTCATATTCCTGATATTTTCCCGTTACCAGTCCCATCGAAACTTGTCCGCTAAACACCTTGCGGAATGACTTCTTCGCCTGCTTCGCAATCTGATTTCTATGTACCAGAAATAGCACTCTCTGGAATCCCAGTTCTCGCATGGCAAATGCAGATGCATACGTCTTACCGGTACCTGTTGCCGATATCAGAAGCGCTTTTCTCTCACCCGCTTCCTGTATCTTCCGCAGGTTCTTAATAAAGCCGACCTGCATGCTATTTGGCTCTAACTTGTACTTTTCAATCGATGTGATATCATCCAGCTTCGCAACATCACGCTGATGCTTGATGATCTTATATTTTTCCCGATATGATTCATAAAATGTATCAAAATCCAGTGCATATTTTGAATTCCACAGCGAATCAAATTCCTGTACGATTTCCCGCGCCATCTCACCATCTTCCGTTGACACAATCTTCGTATTCCATTCCCGGTTGTAGGTCAACGCTGCACTTGTAATATTAGAGCTTCCGATGATAATCCGGTAGATCTCTTCTTTTTTGAAAATGTATCCCTTGGTGTGGAAGCCTTCTTTTGCTGCTTCTACATCGTACATTTTCAAAGTGATATTCTGTAACTCATTTAGCTTTTTCAGTGCTCTTGGCTCACTGAAATTCAGATAATTCGTTGTCAGAATCTCTCCCGGAATATTCTTCTTTTCCAATTCTTTTAACGTCTGTAAAAGCGGCGTGATTCCGCTCATTGTGATGAATGCCACACTGATCTGGAACTGATCACACGCCAAGAGCTCATCCTCGACGGATGAGAGAACTTTCTTTCCTTCTTTGTGATTGTTGGATACGAACTGCGGCCGGTAGGCCAGGCATGAGGCTGTGGCGCCGTTGATGTAGGCGGTTTCTAGGGCGGTTCGTAGGGTGGTGATGTGTGGGGTGGTCATTTGAGTGGTGCTCCTTTTCAGAAATTTAATTTACTGTTTTATATTGTCCTATATTCATCCAACATTTTCCCAAAAGAGAATAAGTCATCTGTATTCTGGTCTTCATCGTCAAACTCATTTATATCTGAAATATCAGTAAGCTCAAGACTTGTATCAGAATATTTATCAAATTCCTCGATTGTCTTAATGGTGCTTTCAATCAACTCCTTAATTCGAGTAAGCGTTAAATTGAAAGAATAAACAGAGCTTTCCATACGCTTCATTAAATTGATTGCAGTAAGCCTACGGATACCTTGTTCACGATTTGCCTGCGTAAATCCGACATTCACTTTATTATCCTCATATATTTGAGCATACTTTTCCATCTTACTCCGAAGAATAAAATGTGTCGGTGTATATATAGTTAACGTCAGCAGCATAAGTTGTTCAAATATCTGATTATATGTAATTGCTGATTTAAGGTCGGTCAAATGCGGTCTTAGTGATATAGGTTTTAACCTTGTCGGAAATGTACCTATATCAGACGTATCATAATACTTCTGAATATGCTTTCTTGAACGGGCAATCGTAACGCTGTCTAACACTTCAAAGAAATCAAAATCAAGCATTTTAAGCAAATTATCTGTCGTTCTATCGCAAGGCTCCCATTTACTCCAAGTATTAAATGCTCTTTGTGCATTTTTAAATATATCGTCAATGGAACGTGTTGTATTTAATTTATCATCTATGTACTCCGTATGACCTTCATACGCAAGTGCAAGCTGGTTTTTCAAGTCATTAAAACGGTTATTTACTGGTGTAGCCGAAAGCATAAGCACTTTTGTCTTTACGCCTGCACGAATAACTTTTTTTAGAAGTTTTACATATCTATTTTCTTTATCATTTTCATCTGGATTTTCGACTATTTTTCCTCCGTTACGGAAATTATGTGATTCATCAATAACAACAAGGTCATAGTTACCCCAATTTAATCTGTCGAGGTCAAGACCATTGGATTTTCCGTGTGTTCTGTTAAGGTCGGTATGATAAAGCACATCGTATCTCAAACGGTCAGAAGCAATCGGATTATTGACATAATTATCTTTATATGTATTCCAGTTATTCGTCAGCTTTTTAGGGCAAAGTACAAGTACAGATTTATTTCTGTTTTCATAATATTTAATAACAGCAAGTGCCGTAAATGTTTTACCAAGACCTACACTGTCTGCAAGAATACATCCGTTGTATTTCTCAAGTTTATTGATGATAGCAAGAGCTGCGTCTTTTTGGAAGTTATACAACATACTCCAAATTTTGCTATCTTTAAATCCCGTTGCTTCATTAGGCAACACATCTTCTGAAACATCTTCCAGAAACTCATTAAAAATATTGTACAATGTTACAAAATAGATAAAATCCGGAGAATTTTCATTATATGCTGCTGTAATGCTGTCAATTACCTCATCGGTAACTTCTTGCAACACCTTATTATCGTTCCAAATCTCATTAAAATCTGCAAGTAAGGTCTTTGCCAAGGAATTGTCCTTAACAATGGTTGTACTGATTACATTACCCTTTTCGCAGCCAAGTTCAATCGTTGTAAAGTTGTTAATCGGAGTGTATCCAACATCATCTACAACAATGCCGCCCTGAATTGTCTTATCACTTATATTCGATTTGAAGGTAACCTTCTTTTTAATCCACTCTGCACATTCCCTTGCAATTGCTTTCTGCGTAAGCTCATTTCTAAGCTTTATTTCAAATTCCGTACCATACAGACTACGCTCACGATTCAGTCGAGGAATATAAAACTCTCTCTTTTCTTTCTTTGCTTTTTCTGTAATGAAAGTCGGTGAAGTGAAGATAAAACGAAGTTCATCTATACTTGCTAATTGTTTTTTTAATTCTTGAAAGGCATAAATAGAAAAGCACGCCGCTGCAATTGATACTTTGCTTTTATCTTTAATTTCAATTGATAAGTCATCTCTTAAAGTTTTTTCTATATTATTTATCAATTCCATATACGTTTTCTATTACCTTTCATTAACAACTCATTTATTTTTTGATAACAAATATCTTTATTAATTATTATACACTTAATATAACCCTATCTTCAAGTCACTTTAGTGTCATCGCTTAATATACGATTTACACTTCCATTATCTAACTATTTCTTCTCATACCTCCGCCGATAATACTCCAAACTCCGATACCCAAGCACATCCCCCATCTGCTCGCCAAATGCCATATTCCCAACAACTTCTCCAATCTCATCCCTCAACGCCAACGCATATCCATCCTTCTCCACAAAGAATCCCTTTCCTGACATTTTCAGGCGTGTAATCGGCATCCGCTTCGCCTTACTCAGATGCTGCTTATCTGTCACTTTCTTATAATCCTCATAAGTATTCACATTCGGGAAATCCTTCCAGTTCGTCCCGGTATCAAAGAATTCCTTCCAACTCTCCAAAACCTCTTCATCTGTAACCGCAAGCCGGATATTTCCATGATTATAAAAGCTGTAAAGGATCGGCATCTTATATACTTTCTGCATCTCCGTAGTTTCGATGGTCTGAATGAATTCTCGTCCGATTCCCGCATATAACTTCTGCTCATCCTCCGACAATTCATCAAGTTCGTACAGAAAATCAAGATAATGCTGGAATGGATTTTCTTTCGCATGGCTGCCGCTGACACAAATCCGGTAAATCTCATCATCCATATAAGTGAATAAATCCATTCTGCTCGGCCGCTTTCCGTCCAGCAGTTCTTTTACACGATAATATTCCTGCTGGATCTGCATTTTCAGCGTTAATTTCTTCTTATCCATTTCCTTGAACAGATCGATCAGATGCATGTCAAAATCAACGATGCAGTCATCCGGATATTCCAGATCCTGATACTCGTAAGATCCCTTCTTGCTAAATGTCTGCTCTCCACTTAATAATAACGGTGCTTTCCCCGCTTTCTCATAATTTCCGATGAAATCCAATACATTCAGATATTCTTTTCCTTTATATAGACGAAGTCCTCGTCCCAACTGCTGCAAGAATACGACCGGAGATTCCGTCGGGCGCAGGAACATTACCATATCCAGGGAAGCGATATCCACGCCTTCATTGAACATATCCACAGAGAAGATCACCCGTATCTCTCCGTCCTTCAATTTGCGGATAGCTTCGTTACGCTCCTCGGCATATGCTCCATTTTCACCACTGTATACTGCTGCGGATGCGATTCCTCTCTGACAGAATTCTTTCGCCATGTCTTCTGCATGCTGTCTGGAACAGCAGAATCCGATTGCACGCAAAGAACGATATTTTCGATAATATTTGTAAATCAAGTCATATCTTCTCTCATTTCCGATATAAGCCTGATTCAGCTCCTGCTCATCATAGCGCCCCTTCACGATCCGAAGTCTTGAATAATCCGTCTCATCATACACGCCGTAATAGTGAAATGGTACAAGCATTCCTTTGTTGATCGCTTCTTTTAATGAAATCTGATATGGCACGTTATAATCACAGATTTCGTAGATATTTTTTCCGTCCATTCTTTCCGGTGTTGCTGTTAATCCAAGTAAGAATTGCGGCTGAAAATATTCTACGATTCTCCGGTATTGATCTGTAACCGCATGATGGAATTCATCAATGATCACATAGTCAAAATAATCTGCCGGAAAATATGTTTCATTCAAATATTCCGGTCTTCCGAGTGTCGCTACCGATGCGAAGATAACGGATTTATCCGTATCCTTTTCTTTTCCGTCAAAGAATCCATAATCCTCCGAGTTCCGCACATTTTTGAAAGAAACCGCCGCCTGCTTCAGGATTTCTTCTCTGTGTGCAACGAATAACACCCGTTCATATTTTGCCGAATCAAATGCAGCAAGGTATGTCTTTCCGATTCCGGTGGCCGCATATACAAGTCCTTTCGCCGCACCTTCCATGCGGCTTTCCTGTAACGCATACAACGCCTCTATCTGCACTCCCCGCGGGCGGTACAACATTCGGACATTTTCAGTATTCCTGTCCTCATTATCTTCTGCTGTGTCATATTTCGTCAGATCCCTGGACACCGCCGGCTTCTTCCATGCCTTGGAATATCGTTTTAATTCTTCATCATCTATAATGATCGAATGGTTCAGAAACAGATCTTCAAATGTAGCATAGAACAACTCATAATTCTTTTTGTCCAGCGTATCACTGAATCTGTAATTCCATTCGATTCCTGAAATTAAAGCACTTTTGGAAATGTTCGATGATCCGATGTATATTTCATTTGAAGATTCATAATGAAAGATATAAGATTTTGGATGAAATGAGCGTGATGTTTCATTATACAGGCGCAGATCCACACGGTCGCCGAGCTCGCTCTTGATCAGATATAAAGCCGACGGCTGTGTGATCCCCAGATAATTTCCCGTCAGGATACGGATCTTCACGCCCCGGTCCAACGCCCGCTTCATATCATTTAAGAGCATCCGCACACCTGACTCCATCAGAAATGAGACGATGATATCAATCTGCTTCGCCTTTGCCATACTCATTTTCAGTTGATAATATAGATACCGGCTCCGGTCTCTGTCCCCGGTCATTACATTCGTAGATTCGATCTCATATGTATCTATTCTTTCCTCAAAATTAGATTGAGCCATTTTTCTTCTCCCCGCCCCGGACGTACATCTGATGTAATCCATTGTTCTTCTATCTCTAATTCATCCATGTCCTGAATCAATTTTGTAAATGTCTCTTCTGTCATATCCGTAAAATATCTGCCGTTTCGTTCGCCCTCGAATGTTCCGTACTTGAAGGATGTGTAAATGATTCCGTGGGCTCGAAGAGCATTTGCCATCTTCTTTATAATGTCTCGCAGTTCATTTGCCGAAACATGAAGGATTGACGAGCATGCCCAGATTCCGTCGTAGGCTTCTTTTTCATCCAGGTCCTGGAACAGCATGTGTTTTACCGGAATGCCTGTATATTCGCTTGCGAGTTTGCATAGTTCCTGTGAACCGTCTATGGCAGTGACTTTGCAGCCTTGCTCCAGGAAATATTTTGTATCGCGGCCGGAACCGCAGCCGTAGTCCAAGATTTCCGCTCCCGGATGCAGTTTGTCCAGGAAGCGATTCTGCACGATTCCGAAGTCTACGGATATGGTGCCGGAGATGAATTTTTTTGCGTTTTTGTTGTAGTAATCCAGTGTTGTGGTTGATTTTGTGGTTTCGTTTCTTGCGTTCACGATTGCCTCCTGAGGGTGTGATACTTGTCCCAATATTGTCTTGTATTTATTATACTGCATGGGAGTGGATGGATACAAGAAAGAGTATACTCTCCTTCACAAAGCATTCAGCAACTTAATAACCATTATCTTTTCACCTTTTATTACTTATCACTCTCTTCTTTGAATTCTCTCATTATATTATCAAATGTTTCTTCTGACATTAAACCATACATTTTATTCACATATTCTTTTCTGAACAACAATATTTTCCGAAGTGATAATTTACAAGTTCGAATCACTCTCCATCGATGTTTCCTTTGAATCTTCTTATCTTGGTTATCACGAAATTTCATCCTGACAAATACTTGTTCATAATCAGAATATATCTCCAGTCCAAATTCCAACGGCAAGATTAAAATTGTATATACTATTGGAATCATAAAACTAACCAGTGTATTGATTGCATTTAATTCTTTATACTCTTTTAATCCAACATTCGCGGCACCCCAAAGCATATACCAACCAATACATGCCAGCACAATATCTATTAGCTTATGAACTCTCCTGTATTTTTCTTCAGATTCTGCTACCACATTCATAAGTATTAATATTGTTATTACCGGAATAATCAACATTTCAATCCAAAATTTAAATGTAAATGTTCCAATAAAATATTCGAAAATAACTATTACTCTAAAGTTATCTTTCACTGTGCTTTTCAAATGCTCTGCATCACCCTTTATAATAGAATTCACACAATATGATATTCCAGAAAAGATCAACCATAATATAATATCTTTTAAATATATATTTTCTAATTTTAAAATATTCTCCATTTGCGTTATGATTTCATTTTTTATATAAAGATTACTATCTGAAATTTTAGGTATTCTTATGAATTGTTTTATTCTCGATATGGCTTTAAATATTCCAACTTTTTCATTACTTAATTTAAATAAACTGTTATAAATATTTTTATTCATAAAACTATTTAAAAGAGCCATTATATACAATAATTCATTTTTATTATTTGAAGCGATACACTGAATAGAAGTATCGAATATAATTTTTGTGTTTTTAGAATCAATAAAACAAAAATTACTATAATTTGAATATGCCTTTTTCCAAAGTATAAAATATCTATTTGATAGAATATTATCTATGCCTTGACTTCCTTCGGGAACTTTAATAAATTCTTTGTTATTTGGATAATATATATTTTTCAACGATACTTTATATTCGTTATTATTAATATTTATTAACTGATAATAATCGTTTATAGAACTATAAGAATATTTATCTTTTAATAATTCATATCCAGCATCGAAATAGAATTTACTTTTAAATCTCATATTCGATGAGCTATGATTATAATAATTAGAAAAATCTTCGGATGATTCGTTATAAAGTCTTATAAATTCTTTAAATCTATTGTCTAAATTAATAAAATTCCAATTATTATAATTATCGATTAATTCTTTTTGCTCTATGCTTTTTACATTTTTACTATTTGATTTCAAATATTTTCCTATATCTACGATATCGTTTTTTTTATAATATTTAATAATTTTTACTTTATGATTTTTATTAGGAAGTTTATTTTGCAATACTATTATTAAACTTGATGTAGGTATAGTTTTTTTCTGTTTTATTCCTCTGCCTATAAACATTTTCAAATTAAATATTATTATTTTTTCTATGCTTGTAAATTTAGATAAATGATATCTCAATACATCATAATTAGGCTCGGTTAAAATAGTTTGAGGTATAATATAACATAATTTACCATCTTTTTTTAATAATCCAATTCCAAGAGCTACAAAAAATGCGTATAAATTTGGTCTTGGAGGATAATTCTTTTTATTACCTGGCGTGCTATGTAAATTAACGCCATAAATATTATTCATATAAATTTTTTTATTATTCTTATTCATTAATTGAGTAAATAACATTTTTTGCGTAATGCAATTATTATAGGAAATATAAGGCGGATTCCCTATAACATAATCAAATCTTCTTCTTGAAAAAGAAAGAGGCGAAATACTAATTTTTAAATCTTTCAAATCTTCTTCGTCTCTTATATAACTACTATATCCTAAAGATAAATCCTCTTCATAATTAATAAAATATTGTCCGTTATCTTTTTCTATATTAGAATTGTCCATTATGTCTGTATTAATAAACTCCGATATGCTATCGTTTGTTTTGAATAACTGAATTTTTTTATCTAACGGATTATTATATTTTTCGTTTATTATTATTGGAAGCATTCTCATTAAAATACTCATTTCTGCCAAATATAAAGGAAATTCTGATATATCAAGTCCAAATATATTTTCATTTATTAGTTTTTCTATATATTTTGCATTAGATTCCGAACCGTCAAAAAAAGCGTCTATTAGTCTCGAAACGGCATTATATAAAAAAGTTCCAGCTCCGCATGAAGGGTCTATTATCGATATTTTATCCTCGTCTAACTTTTTTATATTATTTATCGTATATCCCATTTCATTCAGCATAAAATCGACTAAATCTGGGTCTGTAAAATATTGCCCTTTATCCTTATCTTCATACAATTCTTTTAAATAATTTTCATATATAAATCCAAATATATCGTTTTTTACATTTGAAAAATCAAATCTTTTTATAAATAAAATAATATCAAGCCATAAAGATATATCGGATAACATAGCCTTTGGTTTTGACATAATAGATTCTAATTTTTCATTTATAAATTCCTGTTCTTTTTTAAATGGTCTGTATAACTTTTTAGAAATCATAGACGATATGCTTTTTATATTATTAAGAATATTTATATAAGCCGTATCTCCAAATTTTAAGTTTTTTGATATAACATCCAATCTATCCTTAAAATCGTCATTAAAATCTATATATGAATTATCTATAAGAGTTTTATATAATATAAATTGTATTATATATGCGTATGATATCTCGGTAGCTTTTTTATCTTTATTTTCATCGTTAATAAAATATCCTGCAAGATTTAATTTAGTTTTGAAATTATAAATTAACAAAGTTATACTATTAAAAAATAATTCCTTTTCATCTTCTACTTTAAATGCGATATTGTTTTTATCGTCAAATAACTCTAAATAATAATATTCTTGACTTTTAAATTCGCTCCATAATGTAATAAATTTTTTATTATCTTCAAATATTTCTTCTATAGTAATAACTCTATACGAATTTCCGTTATAAAATCTCCATTCATAACCATCCGTTAATATGCCATATTGTTTATTATACCCGCTTTGGTATCTTAATATCTGCTCTTCCCCACTTTTTATACTTCCATAACATTTAACTTCGCATACTATAGTTATATTCTCGTCTATATATAATATAAAATCAGGTCTTCCATTTTTATCCGCTTCGGTATCATAAACGAATGTTAAATTTTTTTTCGTATTTCTAACTGTTTCTTTTAAATTAAATAGCTCGTCAGATAAAAGCGCATCTTTAATAAAACTATGAATACCAGAACCTACTTCTTTTAGTTTATAATCTTCTTTATTAGCGTTCCATTTTTCTTTTAATTTGCTAATATCATACATAAAGTAGTTATTCCTATAAATAATCAATTATAAGCTTCTAAAGCGTCATTTATATTATCTTTAGTAATCGCTTTATAAGGAACTCTAACCGCTTTAACTTCGTCAAGTTTATAATCCGTTCCGTCCAAAACATCTTTTCCCGAAGCGACATTTAAAATCATATCGACAACCGCTCTCGCTTGGTCTTTAGGACTTTGCAAAACCGTTCCTACAATAGAACCTTTTCTTATCTCTTCAATAACTTCAGGTATAGCGTCAACTCCGACAATAGGAATATATTTATTTTCATCTCCGATATTATAGCCTTGAGCTTGAATCGATTTTAAAGCGCCTAAAGCCATAGAATCGTTATTTGAAAATATAAACTCTATGCTATCGCCATATTTTTTTATCCAAGTATTTGCAATATTTTGAGCTTGAAGAATATCCCAATTAGCCGTCTGTTCGTCAAGCTCTTCTAAAATTATTCCGTTTTCTGTCAATACCGCTTTTATTTTTTCAGTTCTGCCTTCAGTATCGGGATGCCCAGCCAAACCTTTTAATAAAACATATTGAATTTTTCCGTCATTATTTTTATCCCATTTTGAATTTGATTTCCAAGCATTTAAAACCATTTCTCCTTGAATATCGCCCGATTCTCTGCTTTTAGTTCCAACATACCAAACTCTATCATAACTCATAATATGTTCTAATCGAGGTTCTATATTAAAAAATACTACGGGAATTCCCGCTTTTTTTGCCTTATCAATAACCATATTAGCGGACATTGGGTCAACTAAATTAATAGCCAAAGCGTCAACTTTTCTTTGAATTGCTGCATCTATTTGGTCATACTGTTTAGCCTGGTCATTTTCAGAATCGTTCACAATAAAAGAAGCTTTATCTTTTAGCATAGATTCTATATTTCTTCGCATAAAAGACAAAAAATTATCGCTATAACTATAAATTGTTATTCCAAGTTTTATTTGTTTTTCCGCTTTGCTTTCTTCTTTAGAGCATCCGACAAATAAAGCCAAAACAGTTATAAAAATCATTGAAGTGAATATAGTAATTTTTTTTAACATATAATTTCTCCTAAATTTAATTTATATTCAAATTATAGTTTAATAGATTTTAATGTCAATATTAATAATAAACTACCAGGTTTCTTTTATTTTATTTAAAATGCCTTCGGTTAATTTAATCGTTCTAACATCGTCTTCTATCGAAACTAATTTTTTATCTTTTCCTAATATGCAATTTGCAAAATGTTCGTCTTCCAATTTGAGCGGATTATCTCTATGAATAAATACTCTTTCTATTATAGATTCTTGAGTGTAATTTATTCCAATAGAAGTTTTTATTTTACTTTGACTCGCCGCTTGTCTATGTATCGTTATATCTTGCGTTGCATAATCCAATATAAAATGCGCTTCTTCAGAGCTAATAGCTAAAGTTCTTATTTTTTCTTGCGTCACTCTGCTTGCGCTTATCGTAGCTATAGTATTTCCTTCAAATTCTAATAATGCGCTTGCAATATCTTCGTTATTTGTTTTTATTCTTTTTCCGCTTGCAGAAAATCTTATAAGAGGTTTTTTAACTAAAGAAGTTACAATATCCAAATCATGAATCATAATATCGAAAACGACTCCGACATCGGTTATTCTCGGAGTGAAAGGCGCTAATCTTCTCGCTTCTATTAAATAAGGATTTTCTATTATATGATGCAATTCTTGAACCGCTCCGTTAAATCTTTCTACATGTCCGACTTGAAATATAATATTTTTTTCTTTTACCATTGTCTCCAATTCTTCCGCTTGAATAAAATTTTCAGTCATAGGTTTTTCAACTAAAACATGCTTGCCTTTTTGAATCGACTTTTTAGCTATATCGAAATGAAATTTTGTAGGACTCGCTATTATAACCGCATCGCATTTGTCAATCGCTTCCTCCAAACTGCCAAATTTATTTATATTATATTTGCTTGAAATTTCATTTAAATGTTTTTCATCCGAATCGTAAATACCGCTTAAATTAATTGAGTTTATTTGATTTATAACATTAAGATGGAATTGTCCCATTCTTCCAATTCCAATAAGACTTATATTAACTTTTTCCATAAATAAAGTCTCCTTAATTAACTAAAATTACACTTTCTTACATATATAAGATAATAATATAAATTATTTTAACATATTTAAATTATAAAGTCAAATCTTTTTTATTACTCAATGCCGTTTGATTTTTTTAATTTAGAATTATATAAATTAACCGATAAAATCATTACAATTTATTAAAATATTTAGGTTATTTTGTTCTTTATTTAATACCTAATTAATAAATTGTTGACTTTATTAACTATTTATTATACAATATTAACAAAAATTAATACAGGAGATACAAATGAGTAAAGAAGTAAAAGGAAACGCCGAGAATTCTATACTTGACGATTTAATATCGAAAGCTCAAAAAGCTCAGAAAATTTACGCCACATTTTCTCAAGAAAAAGTTGACGAAATATTCAAAGCTTGCGCGATAGCTATAAACAGTAGAAGAATACCTTTGGCAAAAATGGCTTGTGAAGAAACAGGAATGGGGATAGTGGAAGACAAAGTTATTAAAAATCACTTTGCCTCCGAGTATATTTATAACAAATATAAACATACTAAAACCTGCGGGATAATAGACGAAGATATGGCTATGGGAATTAAAAAAGTTGCAGAACCTATCGGAGTAATAGCGGGAGTAGTTCCGACAACCAACCCTACATCTACGGCGGCTTTCAAATCGCTTATAACTTTAAAAACGAGAAACGCCATAGTAATCTCTCCACATCCGAGAGCGAAAAAATGCACGACTGAAGTTTGTAAAATTATAAATCAAGTTGCGGTTGAAAACGGCGCTCCAGACGGATTGGTAGGATGCATAGAAGAGCCTACGGTTGAATTATCTGCCGCATTAATGAAACATCCTAAAATAAACTTGATACTTGCAACTGGCGGACATGGAATGGTTAGGGAGGCTTATTCGAGCGGAAAACCAGCTTTAGGAGTAGGAGCGGGAAACACCCCAGCCATTATAGACGAAACTTCAAATATAAAAATGGCGGTTAACTCCGTTATTCAGAGTAAAACTTTCGACAATGGTATGATTTGCGCAAGCGAACAATCAGTAGTCGTTTTAAAAAGCGTTTACGAAGAAGTAAAAAAAGAATTCGTTTATAGAGGAGCTTATATACTAAATAGAGACGAAAAAGCTAAATTAAGCAAAGTCATCATAATTGACGGCGCTTTGAACGCAAAAATTGTAGGACAGCCCGCTTATGTCATAGCTAAAATGGCGGGAATAACCGTTCCAGAAGAGACAAAAATTCTTATAGGAGAAGCTTCTTCAATAAGCAGAGACGAAGCTTTTTCTTATGAAAAATTGTCCCCAGTTTTGGCTATGTATAAAGCGGATAATTTTGAAGACGCTTTGAATAAGGCTCATAATTTGGTGGTATTTGGAGGATTGGGACATACTTCGGTATTATACACGGACGAAGACAATCAAAAAGAAAGAATAGCTCAATTCTACGAAAAAATGCCTACAGGAAGAATACTTGTAAATATGCCTTCTTCTCAAGGCGCAATAGGAGATGTTTATAACTTCAGATTAGAGCCTTCCTTGACTTTGGGATGTGGAAGCTGGGGAGGAAATTCCACGAGCGAAAATGTGGGAGTTAAACATTTGTTAAATATAAAATCGGTAGCTTCAAGGAGAGAAAATATGCTATGGTATAGAGTTCCGCAAAAAATTTACTTAAAAAGAGGTTCATTGGATGTCGCTTTAAGAGAATTTGCGGATAAGAAAAGAGCGCTCATTATAACAGACGGACCGCTTTACAAATTGGGAATTACGGATAATGTAACAAAAGTTTTGGACGATATAGGAGTAAAATATTCAATATTTTCCGATGTTAAACCAGACCCTACTATAAGTTTGGTTATGGATATATTGAAAACCGCCCGAGCTTTCGAGCCTGATTTGATAATATCTTTGGGAGGAGGCTCTCCTATAGACGCGGGAAAAATAGCTTGGCTTTTATACGAAAATCCTGAAATCAAATTTGAAGATATAGCTATGGTGTTTATGGATATAAGAAAGAGAATATGCGATGCTGGAACTTTGGGCAAAAAAGCTCAATTTGTTGCGATTCCTACCACAAGCGGAACAGGTTCTGAAACTACTCCGTTTTCCGTTATAACGGACGATGCTACTCATATAAAATATCCTATAACCGATTACGCTTTGACTCCTAATATGGCTATACTTGACGCCAATTTAGTAATGAGCATGCCAAAAAGTTTATGCGCCGCAAGCGGTATTGACTCTTTGACTCACGCATTAGAGGCTTACGCTTCAATATGTTCTACGGAGTTTTCAAATTCCAATGCGGAAAAAGCGATAAAATTAATATTTAAATATTTGCCAGATTCTTATAAAGACGGAGCGAATAATCCAGAAGCGAGAGAAAATATGCATTACGCAGCCTCTCTTGCTGGTATGTCTTTTGCGAACGCTTTCTTGGGAATCTGTCACTCTTTGGCGCATAAATTGGGAGCGGCTTTCAATATTCCTCACGGTTTTGCGAACGCTTTATTAATATGTCAGGTTGTAAAATATAACGCCAACGAAAAACCTACAAAACAAGGTTTATTCCCTCAATATAAATATCCGCATGCTAGACAAAGATACGCTGCAGTTGCGGATTTGGTTGAGCTTGGCGGAAAAAACGATTCTGAAAAAGTAGCTAATTTGATAAAGGCTATAAATAATCTTAAAAAACAACTCGATATACCTTTGTCAATAAAAGAATACGGTGTTTCTGAACAAGAATTTAATGAAAAACTTGACGATATAGTGGAACAAGCGTTTAACGACCAATGCACAGGCGCTAATCCTGTTTATCCTTTAATGAAAGAATTAAAACAAATATATTTAGACGCATACAACGGCGTTTATTAATTTGTAGATACTTTTATAATTAAAATCATATTAAGGGCTTTCGTAATTTGCGGAAGTCCTTATTTTTTGATAATATATAATAAAGACTATTTTTTGCTAAAACTGGAATAACAAAAACCCCAAAAAATTATATAAATAATATTGACAACGAAATAATTGTTTATATAATATATAATATAAACTAAATAATAAATAATAGAGGATATCAATATGTCAAGCATAACTTTTGAACATATAAGAAAAGTTTACGATAACAATGTGGAAGTCGTAAAAGATTTTAACTTAAAAATTGAAGATAAAGAATTTGTTATTTTAGTCGGACCTTCGGGTTGCGGAAAATCTACAACTTTAAGAATGATTGCGGGACTTGAAGAGATAACGGACGGCAAACTTTCTATTGGCGAAAAAGTAGTTAATGATATCGCTCCAAAAGATAGAGATATAGCTATGGTTTTTCAAAATTACGCTTTATATCCGCATATGTCGGTTTTTAAAAATATGGCTTTCGGATTAGAACTCAGAAAAACTCCAAAAGACGAAATTAAAAAAAGAGTCGAATGGGCTGCAAATGTTTTAGATATCGCTCATCTTCTTGACAGAAAACCAAAAGCTTTATCGGGCGGACAAAGACAGAGGGTAGCGCTTGGCAGAGCTATGGTTAGAAATCCTTCGGTATTTTTGCTTGACGAACCGCTTTCAAATCTTGACGCAAAATTAAGAATACAAATGAGAACGGAACTTATTAAACTTCATAAACAGCTTGAAACAACTTTTGTGTATGTTACTCATGACCAAGTGGAAGCTATGACTATGGGAACGAGAATAGTCGTTATGAAAGACGGAAATATAATGCAAGTCGATGACGCTAAAACTCTATATAATCATCCTAATAATCTTTTTGTTGCGGGATTTATCGGCGCTCCTCAAATGAATTTTATAAACGCTAAATTAGAAAAATCGGGAGAAAAATGGATAGCGGAATTTGAAAAATATAAATTAGAACTTTCAAATAATATAAGCTATAAAATAAACGATTCTTACAACGGAAAAGAAGTTATTATTGGAATAAGACCCGAAAATATTTTACTTCATAAAGAAAAAATAAGCGAAAGTTATATAGAAGCTATAATTGATGTAATTGAAATGGTAGGTTCTGAAAGTTATTTATATTCAAATATAGGCGAAACTCAAATTACGATAAGAATAAACTCAAATGATGATTTTAAAAGAGACGAAAAAGTTTATATGGAATTAGATATGAATAAAATGCATATATTTGACAAAGAAACTGAAGAAAATATTTTATAATAATTGAAAATAATATTAAAAAATAGGAATGCATAACAACTATACATTCCTATTAAATAATATAAATTATAGCTTACTATTTTAATTTGGGCCAAAAAGATTTATTAGCTTCTATTAATTCGTCCAATATCTTTTTAGCGACTTCCACGCTTGGAATCGTTTTAGACATAGATAAAGCCTGCCACATTTTAAGATACGAGCCTTCTATCCAAGCGTCAACAACTAATTTTTCAACCGCAACTTGTTGTTCCATTAATCCTTTATTAAATCTTGGTATCTCTCCCATAACCAAAGGCTCTGGACCTTCAGAACCGACTATACAAGGAATTTCAACCATAGCCGTTGGGTCAAAATTTATTATAGAACCGTTATTTGGAACTATAAGAAGCATTCTTTCGTTTGTGTTATTACTTATAGCACATGCCAAATCTACTATATAAGTCGCATGTCCTCCTACTTCAAAAATAGAATCTTTAGCCGTTCCATCTTTGGTTATTCTTCTGCATTCGCCGAAAACTCTTTTTTCTCTTCCGTCTCTAACCATGTCCGTTCTAGTATATTTTATATCCGAATGACTAACTACATAATCGGGAAATAGATAATATTTAAAATAAGTATTTGGCATAAAATCTGGCGAAATAGCCCAAGTATCTTTAGCTTTTTCGTAAGTTGAACGCCAATCTTCATCCATATGAGAAGCATCTAAATTAGGATGCAAATAACCGTGTTTTGAAACATGCTCTTTTAAAATAGGCATCAAATCTTTTCCCGTGCTTTTTTCTCTTATGCTCGTCCACCATCCAAAGTGATTTAATCCGAAATATCTAACTTGCATTTCTTTTCGAGATTTTAATCCGCATATAACCGCCATATAATCTTCTATTCCTACGGGCATATCGCAAATATTTAAGACCTTTGAATTTGGCTTTAATCTTCTGCAAGCTTCCGCAACTATAGCTGCAGGGTTAGAATAATTAAGCATCCAAGCATCGGGAGAATATTTTTCCATAAAGTCTATAAGTTCCAAAACTCCGCCTATAGAACGCATACCGTAAGCCATTCCTCCAGCTCCGCATGTTTCTTGTCCAACACATCCGTATTTCAAAGGAATTTTTTCGTCAAGCGAACGCATTTCGTATTTTCCTACTCTTATATGAGCCATAACAAAATCGACTCCCGTGAATGCTTCTTTAGGGTCGGTAGTAAAACTAAATTTTATATGCGGCGCTCTTTCTTTCATTATGATAGCGCATGCGTTTCCTACAATCGCCTGTCTTTCCGAGTCATTGTCATACAATTTTAACTCGGATAAAGGAAATCTTTCCTCTTCGCTTAAAAGCATTAAAAGTATTTCGGGAGTAAATGTGCTTCCTCCTCCCGCTATAACAACCGAATGTTTCTTCATTTTTTATACTCCTTAATTTAATTTATTTTTTATTTTATAAAATTTAAAAACTATTCGTTATTTTTTTCATTCAATAATTGTTCAAATTTAGTTCTCACCTGCGGAACGGAAAGTCCGACTATAATTTGAATTAAATTGCCTTTTTTCATTATGCCATGCGCTCCGCCTTCTTTAAATACTTCCGCATCTTTAACTATTTCCATATCTTTTACGGTTACTCTTAATCTCGTGGCGCAGTTTGTAACATCGGCTATATTTTCAATTCCTCCCAAAGCTTCCAAATACGCTTTAGCCTGCTCTTCAAAGCCTGATTTCTTATTTTTTTCTTTTTCTTTATAATCGGATTTTCTATATAATTTTGTTTGAGCGCCTCCTCTTCCTGGAGTTAATATATTAAATTTGATTATTAAAAATCTGAATACTAAAAACCATATTCCCGTAAATATCAATCCTATTATTATATTGGCTATAACTACGGAAGCATGATTTTTTAAGTCAAATATCCAATTTTGAGTTATAAATTGTATCAAACCAGCTCCAAAATTTCCCGATACTCCTCCTATTTCAAATAAAGCCGTAGACAAAGAAGCGGCAAGTATAGAATGAATAAAAAACAAGAAAGGCGATATAAATAAAAAAGTAAATTCTAAAGGCTCTGTTATTCCTACTAAAATTGAAGTTAGGGTAACGGGAATAAGTAAAGCTGCCATTTTCTTTCTGTTTTCTTTATCGGAACAAAAATATATAGCCAAAGCTAAACCAGGCGCTCCAAATACTTTAGATTGTCCATGCAATGCAAAAGCTCCTTGAGGAAAAATCTGTTTTAGAGGCTCTATCATATTTGAAAAATCCGAAACATGAGACGCCCAATAAGACTCTATTCCTCCAGGAACTACCGCAGGACCGTAAATAAAAGGACCATATATAAAATGATGCAAACCCGTAGGTATTAATAATCTTTCTAAAAAAGTATATATAAAAACTCCTACTCCGCCAGAACTTGCTAAAAATCCTTGCATAGAATTTATTAAAGATTGTATTTTGGGCCAGATTAGGCATGTTAACAAAGCTAAAATTAACATGCATCCAAAACCGATTATATGAACGAAAGAAGTCCCTTGAAAAATTCCCAAATAATCGGGTAATTTTGTTTCATAAAATCTATTATGTAGTAGCGTCATGGTTAATCCTACTAAAATCGCTCCTATTATATTAGTGTCCAAAGTTTTAATGCCCGCTATTAAAACCAAACCGCTCGTTCCTCCGACATCTTGAGTAAAATCTACTCCGAAATAAGGACCGTAAAAACCAAGTATAGAGGCTATAAAATAATTAAACGATAAATAACATATTAAAGTAGCCAATATGCATCTTTCTGGAGCAATCTTTGAAAGTCCGATAGGTATTCCTAAACAGAAAAACAGAGGCATATTTCTAAAAATAGTCCAACCTCCTTCTTCTATTGTAGAAACCACTCTATAAAACAAACCTTCAGGATTCGCCAAATTACCTACAAAAGTTTTGTCTTTAAAAATAATGGTTAGTCCTACTACTATACCCGAAAAAGAAAATAGTAGAACGGGAACGAACATAGCCGCTCCAAATCTTTGAAATTTTTCTCTTAAGTTTATTTGTAATCCCATAATATAAACCTCGATAATTTATTTAATATTAAAAAGTGATATTTTAATCTATATATAAATATGTCTCCGTATGTTTGAAGAATAAACATAATCCTTGAAAATCTAAAAAGCGAAATAGAAAAAATAATTAAAATATAAAATATATACTTATTGTATTGTATTGTATTGTGCATAAATTTTCTACTAATTTTTAATTTGATTAATTATAATAAAATTATAACATATTTAATAAAAATGTCAAA
>OGPK01001089.1_pt1 | contig 22502 bp, 14 predicted proteins | sample 1552921 | NCBI WGS metagenome assembly OGPK01 (sample SAMEA2580264, study PRJEB22360) | human gut metagenome | biome: human gut; feature: human-associated habitat; material: faeces | place: Denmark | collected 2008/2010 | reverse complement strand
ACGGAGATGGACGGCTTTTTTGCAGCCTTGGAACACAAACGCAAAAAACAAAACGGGAACGTATCCCGAAGGAACGTTCCCGTTTTATTTTGCTCATCTGAGCCGGTCGAGTCAGAGCATGTTCATCGACCGACGCGAACTACATCTAATGTCCTCACGAATAGTCGTTTTTTTAGATGTAGCCGTAGAGCTTGCCGAACACCCAGCCCATGGCCGTGGCGGTCAGAACACCAATAAGACCCGGGACGATGAACGAGTGGTTGATCACGAAGCGGCCGATGTGGGTCGTGCCGGAGCGGTCAAACTGAAGAGCCGCCAAGTCGGACGGATACGTCGGCAGAATGTAGTAGCCGTAGCAAGCGGACGAGAAGGCAACCACGAGTCCCGGAGGCGTACCGATCTGCAGAGCAACCGGAACGATTGTGGCAATAGCAGCTGCTTGCGAATTCACGAGCTTCGACACAAGGAGAAGTACCAAAGCATACGTCCACGGAGCAGCCTTCACCCACTCAATCAGAATCACCTTCAGATCAGCCAAGTGGGCCATGAACATCGTATCGGCCATCCAAGCCACGCCGTATACAGCCACGATTGCAACGCAACCAGCATGGAACACCGTGGTCTTACTGATGAGCGCAGCGCGAACGCCGCAGAACATCACCATCAAGGCACCAGCGGTCAGCATGCACATCTGAATAAGCTGCGTCATGCCGAGGGGCTTCTTGCCGACAACCGGACGCAGGCTCGGTTCAGAACCAAGGAGCGCAACGAAAGCAATCGTAGCGAGGAAGATCCAGAGGGAGGCCCAAGCCGTCTTCGGGAAGACCTTACCGATCAGCGTCGTGGTTTCACCGTAGACGTACTTCTTCTGTTCCGGATCGGAAATCAGCTTCTGGAAATCCGGATCCTTGTCGAGATCCTTGCCGCGGAAGGACGAATACGTGCATTCAGCGAACAGACCGACGATAGCGGCCGGAATCACGATGGAGAAGAGCTGGACAAAGCCGAAAGGATGTCCGCCGACCTGATAACCGTCCAACAGGGCAATCATCGACACGGCAGCAACTGCAGCCGGCGAGCAGATCACACCCATCTGAGCAGCAATGGTCGAAGCGGCCATCGGACGTTCAGGACGAATGTTGTTCTTGATCGCTACGTCGTAAATAATCGGCAGCATCGTGTAGACGACGTGGCCGGTACCGCAGAGCACCGTCAGGAACCAGCAGATGTACGGGGCCACATAAACCACCGCACGGGGGTGACGACGCAGAACGCGTTCTGCGATCTGAAGCAGGCAGTCAAGACCGCCCGCAGCCTGAAGCGCTGCAGAACCGCAGACCACAGCCAAAATCGTCAGAATAACGTCAACAGGCGGCTTGCCAGGCTTCACACCGAAACCGAAGACCAGCACGAGCAGACCGATACCACCGATCAGGCCGAGAGCCATACCGCCCTTGCGAGCGCCGTAGAACAGGGCAATCAGAACGACTACCAACTGTATCCAAAAATCATATCCGAGCATGTCTTTTCTCTCTTTGGAGTGAGGACGATCGAATTATCGGCGCCTCCGCTCAAAAAGGGGTACGAATTCATTCGACCTTTGACTAAGTACAAAGATTTACAAAGACCGAGGTTTCGATTTACATTTCTGCATACAGCTTCTAAGCAAAACACCTTATGTGCGCATATTTTCTATGATTTTTATAGAAATGAGCAAGAAATACCCTGTCTATTCATTGAATAATTTAGGGGTGGGGGATATCGCTGAGATTTTTGCACAATCGAGGATGCTTACGAAGGGAGTACCTCTATCGAATTAGTCGTTTTCACCTTCTCCAACATCCAATTTCCTCACAAAACGCTCAGCCTCCTTCTCTAAGATGAACGGGTGTTCTCATCTTTTCGCTTCTTTGCGTGTCTGAGGTGGTGCTCTGCTGCAGCCTTCGTTATCCTCGTGCGCAAAGTTGTCTGAACCATCCTTTCCTGACCCAATCATGAACCGCACCCTCGTCTGCTGCGCCGCCATGAGCATGTTCTGCTCGCTGATGCTTGCCGGCTGCAAGACCCAAAGCTCCGCTCCCGCCCCACGCGAACCGCTCCCGGTAGATATTGTCGCCGTCAAGGCTGCCGATGAAGCGCATTGGCTTGAAACCATCGGTCAGGCTAAAGCCGCTGCCGCCGTCTCGGTAACGACCCAGGCGTCACTTCAACAATGGCCATGGTTTCACATCCAAGAGACGGCGCCAGCTGCGCAAAGGCGACTTTGTGGAAGCCGGCGCCGTGCTTTTTGAAATCGATCCGGCCAACCTTAAGACGCAATTAGCGTCCGCAGAAGCATCCCGTCGAGCGCTTGAAGTCGAATTTGCGCAAGCTGACCGTGAGTTTCAACGTGCGGAAAAACTCTGGAAAGCCCAAGCAGCAAGTCAGAAGGACTACGACGATGCAAAGAGCCTGAAAAACAAAACCGCTAACGAACTTGCACAGGCCAGGGCTGCCGAAAATGAAGCCCGCATCAATTTGGATTGGACCGCCGTACGTGCCCCGGCATCAGGATATGTTTCTAAAGCACTCTTCAATCCCGGCTCAGTTGTCGTAAAAGACAGCACCGTACTCGCCACCATCACTCAGAAAAATGATGTACGAGTCCTTTTTGCCCCGTCAGACCGAGATCTTGCCGGAGCCGATATCTCAACAGCAACCCGCGTACGGGTCTTCCGCGCCTCCGGTGAGGAACTCCCTGCATCACTAGATTACGTAGCACAGACTTTTGACGCTAAAAACGGCACGCGCACGATGCGCGCCAAAATTCCAGCTGACTCCGGTGTGCTGCCGGGTGAATTCTTGCGTATCCGCTTTATGACCGCAGTCGATCGCGGAGCCTGGCGCGTACCGCAGCGCTGTGTCAAGCAGCTCCCCGACGGCACCTATTCCGTTTTCGTGATGCAGGACGGCAAAGCCATTCAAAAAGCAGTTGAAGTCGGCTTGTGGGAAGGCACCGATTGGATCGTGACCAAGGGGCTTGCCGACGGCGATCTAGTCATCACCAACCAGTTAATTAAACTGCAAAACGGTACCGCAGTGAAGGCTGCCGCGAAGAGCTCTGAAAAGACGGCGGGTTGAGGCTATGCTGAGTCAATTCTGTATTCGCCGTCCGATTTTTGCGACGGTTCTCTCGCTCTTCATTGTTCTTTCCGGGCTCATCGCGCTGAGGGTGCTGCCGCTTTCACAGTACCCCAACATCACTCCGCCCTCAGTACGCGTCTCGGCTACCTATGACGGCGCCGATGCCGAAACAATTGCCCGCACGGTAGCTCAGCCTATTGAAGATCAGCTCTCAGGGATTGAGGGGCTGCTTTACTTCACCACCAGTATCCGCTCAAGCGGCGACATGGCCATTCAATGCGTCTTTGACGTCGGCACCAATCCGAATGACGCCATGCTTGAGATCAACAACCGCGTACGTACGGCCGAGCGTCGGCTTCCCGCAAAAGTTCGCGACCAGGGCGTCTCTGTAAGAAAGCGAAGCGAAGATGAGCTCCTCATGATGGCGCTCTATTCGCCTGATAAATCCATGACGGCGTCGGACATGGCCGACTACGCCAATCTCAATATTGTCGATGAATTAAAACGCCTTCCTGGCATCGGTGACGTTTCCGTGTTCGGCAACGTTCAGTCGGCCATGCGCATTTGGCTTGATCCGGATCGGATGAGCAAGCTTGGCGTCACGGTCAAAGACGTCGACAACGCCGTGACGGCGCAGAACGCCCAGCATGCCGTCGGTCGCGTCGGCACCTCTCCCACGCTGCCCGAACAACAGCTCTTCTACAAAATTACCACTCCAGGACAGCTCCTCACACCGGATCAGTTTGCCGGCATCGTTGTCAAAAGCGACGGCCCCAATGGACTGGTTCGTCTGCGCGATATCGCTACTACGGAAGTTGGCAAACGCAGTTATGAATTCCGTGTTGATATGAATGGGCAGCCAGGCGTCAATATCGGCGTCTACCTTCAGACGGGTGCAAACGCCATGGCGGCTGCTTCAGTAGTTAAAGCCCGCATCACCGAACTCGCCCAGCAATTCCCGAAGGGACACCTCGACTACACCATCACGAACGACACGACAGTCTTCGTCGGCGCATCGCTCAATGAGGTGTACCGCACGCTCATGGAAGCGGGCATTCTCGTTCTGCTCGTGGTTTTCGTCTTCCTGCAGAGTTGGCGCGCCACGTTGATCCCAATGCTGGCTGTTCCGGTGAGCCTGATTGGTACGATGGCCGGACTCTGGCTCTGCGGCTTTTCGCTCAATACGCTCACGCTCTTTGCCATGACGCTTGCTATCGGCATTGTGGTTGACGATGCCATTGTGGTTCTTGAGAACGTTGAGCGTTTAATGCGCACCGAAAAGCTCTCACCCTACGATGCGTCCATTAAGGCCATGAAGGAAGTATCCGGCGCGCTCGTCGCAATCGTCCTGGTGCTCTCTGCCGTCTTCATTCCTGTGGCATTTCTCGGCGGCATTGCGGGCGAACTGTATCGACAGTTCTCCGTGACCGTTGCCATCGCCGTGGTGATCTCCGGATTTGTTGCACTGACGCTCACGCCTGCGCTCTGCGCCATTCTTTTAAAACCTACCGGCGATAAGCCTGTCTCTAAGCCTTTCCGACTCTTCAATCAGGGACTTGCTGCCTTCACGATGGCTTTTCTGCAGGTCGTGCGCGCAGCACTGAAGCACAGAATTGCATCTGCATTGATCCTCATAGCCGTTTGCATAGGCGGGTGGCAGCTTCTGCAGATTACACCGACATCTTTCATTCCTAAGGAAGACCAGGGCGTCGTGCGTATGGCGGTGCAACTCCCTGAAGGGTCTGCTTTCCCGCGCACGGAAGAAGTTGCAGAAGGATTTCTAAAGAAGATTCAATCGCTCGACGGCGTACAAAACGTCGTTACCATGATGGGTTTTGACACGCTCGGCAGTGACATCAAGGCCAATGCAGCGACATTCATTCTTCAGCTCAAGCACTGGAATGAACGTCAGCAGACTGCCGACGACTACCAGCAGCAGCTTACGAAATGGCTGCGCGAAAGTCCTGATGCCCGCGGCATTGCCGTGCTGCCGGCTCCGATTCCCGGGCTTGGCAGCTCTAACGGCTTTTTCGGGTTACCGGCCCCCCCCCCGTCCCGCCGTTGCGGGTTACCTGCCCTCCCACGGCTCGGACAATCCGCTGGTGCTGCAAGGAATTGCTGAGGGCTTCATCGCCGAACTTTCCAAGCGCCCGGAACTTACCGGTCTGCGCACATCGCTTACTGCCGACAGCCCGCAGCTGCTGCTTACGGTCGACAGAGACCGTGCCTACGCGCTGGGCGTGGACGTTGATGATGTCTATGAAACCATCTCCGCCATGATGGGGAGCTCTTACATCAATGACTTCACCCGCAACGGCAAAACCTACCGCGTTGTCATGCAGGCTGAAGCGAAATATCGCTCGCTGCCGTCCGATATCGGCCGCGCGAGCGTACGCGCCTCATCAGGAGAAATGGTTCCAATATCAACCCTCGTCACCTGGGAGCGCGTTTCAGGACCAGACTCTCTCACCCGCATGAACGGATATCTTGGTTCTCAGATCATGGGAGCCGCTATCCAAGGCGTTTCCTCAGGCGAAGCGATCCGAATCGTAGAAGAAACTGCCCGCGACTACCTGCCGCCAGGCTATCAGGTTGAATGGATCGGTCAGGCCTACCACGAAAAGCGTATCGGCGCATCGTCAGCGACAGCCTTTGGTTTCGGTCTGCTCGTGATGTTCCTGATTCTTGCAGCGCTTTATGAACGTTGGTCGCTCCCAATCGCCGTGGTGCTGGCTGTGCCGTATGCATTCCTTGGTGCCATGACGGCCGTCTGGCTGCGCGGAACGGCAAACGACATCTACTTCCAAATCGGTCTGCTCGTTCTGATTGGACTCACTGCGAAGAATGCAATTTTGATCGTAGAGTACGCCGAACAGAAAATGGAGGAAGACGGTAAAGGGCCGTTTGATGCCGCTATTGAAGCTGCCGGGCTGCGGCTGCGGCCCATTTTGATGACTTCGCTCGCCTTCATTTTGGGCGTCACCCCGATGCTTCTAGCCACGGGAGCAGGTTCTGCTGCCCGCCACTCGATGGGTACGGGTGTTTTCGGTGGCATGCTTGCTGCAACCTTTATTTCAACCATCTTCGTGCCGGTCTTCTTCACTTGGTTTGCGAAGAAGCGCAAGGCAAAGCGATGATTCTCTGCTGAGGACAGTTGAAAAAGCCCGAAATCGATTGACGATTCCGGGCTTTTTTATGGGTCAATTTTGAGTGCGAAGATTATTTCTTAAAGAAGTTCTTCATCTGCTCAAAAATGCCTTCTGTTTTAGGACTGTGCTTCTCTCCGCCTTCCTTCAAAGAAGCATCGAACTGACGCAACAGATCCTTTTGCTTGCTCGAAAGGTTTACTGGCGTTTCCGTAAGCACGTGGATGTAAAGATCGCCGGGGGTGCCGCTACGCAGATTACGGATACCCTTGCCGCGCAGGCGGAAGGTCTTGCCGCTCTGTGTGCCCTCAGGCAGCGTAATGCGGCTTTCGCCGTCAAGCGTAGGCACTGTGACTTCACCGCCCAGCGCCGCAGTAGCGAACGAGATGGGCAATTCCATGTGAAGATCGTCGCCCTCACGTTCAAAGAACTTGCTGGGCTGTACATGCACCTCAACAAAGAGGTCGCCTGCAGGACCGCCGTTCACACCGGGTTCGCCGCGGCCGGACACGCGGATGCGCTGACCGTCGTTAATACCCGCAGGAATATTGATCTGCAAAACCGTGGTCGTACGCTTCCAGCCCGTGCCCTGGCAGTCGGGACATGGATCCGAAATCACCTCGCCGGTACCGTGGCAGTGCGGACAGGTCTGCTGCACCTGGAAGAGTCCGTTGCTCATGCGGACGACGCCGGCACCACGGCAAGGCGGACACGTCTTCTTCGACGTTCCGGGACGGCAGCCTGAACCCTTGCAGGTTTCGCACTTCTCCCACGCCGGCACACGGATATCCATCTTGCGGCCGTGTGCAGCATCCTCAAAGCTCACTTCAACCGTGAAGCTCATATCGTTGCCGCGAGTCGGCTGCGGGCCCTGAGGACCCGCTCCGCGGCCTCGTCCGCCGCCGAAAAGATCGGAGAAGATGTCGCCGAAGGCGCTCTGGAAGTCCGCTCCGCCGTTCATCCCGCCGAAGCCTCCAAAACCGCCCTGACCGCCGCCGAAACCGCCGGCCGCATTCGGATCTACGCCGGCCTTGCCGAAACGGTCGTAGGCTGCGCGCTTTTGCTCATCGGAGAGCACGGCATATGCCTCACCCACCTCTTTGAACTTCGCCTCAGCGGCTTTATCGCCGGGGTTGCGATCAGGGTGGTACTTCATGGCAAGGCGACGATACGCTTTCTTGATCTCGTCCTGAGATGCCCCGCGCTCAACGCCGAGCACCTCATAGTAGTTTTGTTCAGCCATGGTCTTCTGCTGGTTTTCCGTATGAACGAAACGCTCATACGATTCTTATACGTTGAAAAGGAACCGCTGGACAGGATCCCGCCGCTCCTTCGTCAGGCATCTTAATTTGAAAGTGCCTGAAAGCACTACGGGCGGACTTCTCTTTCCGGAGGAATCCGCCCGTGAAGGGTCGAAGCCCTTGAGCTTGGAAGATTACTTCTTCACATCCGTGAAGTCAGCGTCAACGACATCATCGTCCTTGCCGCCCTGCTGCTGACCCTGCTGGGACTGGGCCTGCTGAGCCTGTGAAGCTTCTGCAGCAGCCTTGTTCATCTTTTCGCCGATCTTCTGCGCAGCAGTCATCAGACGTTCAACAGCAGCATCAATGGCAGCTTTGTCTTCGCCCTTGACCTTCTCTTCAACATCCTTGATGGCATCTTCGCAAGCAGCGCGGTCAGCGCTTTCGACCTTCTCTCCGAACTCCTTCAGGGTCTTCTGAACCTGACCCACGGCCGCATCTGCGGTGTTGCGGGCCTGAGCGAGTTCGAAGCGGCGGTGATCCTCTTCCTTATTGGCTTCAGCGTCCGAAACCATGCGCTTGATTTCCTCTTCAGAAAGTCCAGAGCTGGCCTTGATGGTAATCGTGTTTTCCTTGCCGGTAGCCTTGTCCTTGGCAGACACGTGCAGAATGCCGTTGGCGTCAATGTCGAACGTCACTTCAATCTGCGGCAGTCCACGCGGAGACGGCGGAATACCTTCGAGGTTGAACTCGCCCAAGAGTTTGTTCGAGGCAGCCATTTCATGCTCGCCTTGATAAACCTTAATAGTCACCGCCGGCTGGTTGTCTTCAGCAGTCGAGAACACCTGCGAATGCTTCGTCGGAATCGTCGTGTTGCGCTTGATCATCGCGGTCATCACGCCGCCCAGCGTTTCAATGCCGAGGGTAAGCGGCGTCACATCAAGGAGCAGCACATCACGGCGTTCACCCGTAAGCACCGAACCCTGAATAGCAGCGCCGATAGCCACCGCTTCATCCGGGTTGACGTCCTTGCGGGGATCCTTGCCGAAGAATTCCTTCACGACTTCCTGAACACGCGGCATACGAGTCATGCCGCCCACGAGGATAACGTCGGTGATGTCGCTCTTATCCTTCTTGGCGTCACGCAAAGCCTTCGAAACCGGTTCAATCGTACGCTGCACGAGGTCTTCAACAAGGCTTTCGAATTTCGCACGCGTAATGCTGATATTCAAATGCTTCGGACCGGTAGCGTCAGCCGTGATGTACGGCAGATTGATTTCCGTTTCCTGACGGCTCGAGAGCTCAATCTTGGCCTTTTCAGCAGCATCCTTCAGACGCTGCAGAGCCAAAACATCCTTCGAGAGATCCACGCCCGTATCACGGCGGAATTCAGTAATCAGATAGTCAACGACGCGCTGATCGAAGTCTTCGCCGCCGAGGAACGTATCACCGTTCGTGGAAAGCACCTCAAACTGCTTGTCACCGTCAACGTTGGCAATGTCAATGATCGAAATATCGAACGTGCCGCCGCCCAAGTCGTACACGGCGATCGTGCGGTCAGACGTGCCGCCCTTGTCCATACCAAAGGCCAATGCTGCGGCGGGCGGCTCATTGATGATGCGCTTCACATCCAGACCAGCAATACGTCCGGCATCCTTCGTCGCCTGACGCTGACTGTCATTAAAGTAGGCCGGCACCGTAATAACGGCCTCCGTCACGGGCTCGCCAAGATAATCCTCAGCGGTCTTCTTCATCTTGCGAAGCACTTCAGCGGAAACCTGCTGCGGCGCAAGCTTCTTGCCGCCCACTTCAACCCACGCGTCACCGTTATCGGCGCGAACGATGCTGAACGGAGCAAGCTGAAGATCCTTCTGAACTTCGGCATCATCAAAGCGACGACCGATCAAACGCTTCACGGCGAAGAGCGTGTTCTTCGGATTTGTGACGGCCTGGCGTTTGGCGGGAGCACCCACCAGAATTTCACCATTGTCAAGATAGGCGACAATCGACGGCGTCGTACGGGCGCCTTCGCTGTTTTCCATCACCTTGACGTGATCGCCTTCCATGACGGCGACAGCGGAATTCGTCGTGCCAAGGTCAATACCGATGATCTTTGCCATGTTTCGTAGTTCCTTAATGTTGCTTCCGCCTTCCGGCGCTCCTCAAAGCTGATCGCTTGCAAGCGCTGAAAGCACGGGTTTTATGAAATCTGTTCTGGGAGATCCTGAAGCTCCTCTGCGAAACTCTCTGATCTCCGTTCCTCTTTAATCCCTATATGGGGACACCCCATTTTTTTTCAAGGGCACGTCTGTAAAAAAACTTGTTTGCTGTTGAGCGGCAAAAAAAATCCCGGAAGATCCTTCGATCCGCCGGGACTTGTCTGATATCTGAAAGAGCAGCGTCTCAGCCCTGAGCAACACTCACCATTGCCGGACGCAGTACTCGGCCGGCAATGTTCCAGCCGCGCTGAAACACCTGCACCACCATGCCGGGCTTAACGCCTTCAGGCGCAGGCACCATCGTGATAGCCATATGGAAGTGCGGATCAAACGCCTCACCCTTCGGATCAATCGGCTTCATATCGGACACGTCAAGTGCGTGCATGAGCTGACGATAGGTCGCTTCCATTCCTTCACGGGCGGCGCTGTCCTTGTCGGCAGCCGTGGCTTCAAGAGCCTTCTCAAGACTGTCCACTACCGGAAGCAGGTTCTCCGCGAACTTTTCAATCGCGAATTTACGCGTCTTCACGAGCTCTTCGGACGAACGACGACGGGCGTTCTCAAGATCTGCCATCGCACGCACATAAAGATCGTAGTGCTCAATCACCTTCTGCTCAGCCGCCTTGAGCTGCGCTTTGAGCTCCTGAGGCGTAGGCTCCGCCGTTTCCTTCTTGGCAGCTTCAGCAGGCTTGTCGCTGCACCCGCAGCCGCCTTCAGCGGCGGCAGGCTTGGCTCCGCAGCCGCACTGATGCTCATGATCGTGGTGATCGCCGCATTTTCCGCCGCAGCATTCGCTCTTCTGATTCTGTTCGTTCTGATCGGTCATTTTCTAATCCTGTTCGCTGCCGCCCTTCAGGCGGCAATCAACACTGCTGATGGCCTTTATATGGGGACGAGTTCTATGAATTTCAAGCCGCAGCGTTAAATCCACCCGCCGAGCTCTCGACGAATGATCGTTTCATAGGCTGCCACAGCTTTGTCATTGAGCGCCGGAATGTAGTGGAACGCTCCGTCAGGATTCTCAAGCTGATAGGCGCACCGCAGTTCATCTCCGATTTCTTCAAGCGTTTCCAAACAATCTGCAGCAAATCCAGGACAAATAACATCTACCCGACTGCAGGTTTTTCCCAAACGCTGAACGGTAGGCAGGGTGTAAGGCGTCAGCCACTCTTCACGACCAAAGCGGCTTTGAAAGGCAACCATCCATGAACCCTCGCGAAGCTCAAGACGCTCGGCCAATGCTGCCGCCGTTTCTTTGCACTGCCTCTCGTATACGTCGCCTAATTCCGAACTTTTCTTAGGGATGCCGTGAAAACTCATGACCAGCATGCCGCCCACTTCATCATGCCGCCCAAACTGCTCCCATGACGCCTTCACCTGCGCAGCAAGTGCATCAATATAAGCGGGTTCCAGATGATAGTCGCGCACCGTGCGAAGCGACGGCTGGCTGCGCATTTTCAGCATGGTCGAGAGGACTTCGTCAACACAAGCCGCCGATGTCTGCGCGGCGTACTGAGCAAACATCGGCATCACAAGAACCTTTTCGCAAGATGCAGCAAGTGACTTAAAGACCTTCTTCACATTGGGGTTGCCGTAGCGCATTGCCCATTCGACCTTCACATCTGCGCCCAACGCCGCCTGCAGTTTTTCAGCAGTTTTTCGTGTGTGGACAATCAAGGGCGAGCCGTCCTTTGTCCAAACACCCTTATATCGCTGCGCCGACTTGGCCGGACGTACCGTCAGAATGATGCCGTGCAAAATGGGCCACCACTTCCATTTAGGCAGTTCAATCACACGTTCATCAGAAAGAAACTCTGCTAGGTAGCGGCGAACAGAGGCGGCATCGGGGGTGTCTGGCGACCCAGTATTAATAAGCAGAACTCCGGCTTTGTACTGAGGAAAGAGAGGGTCAGGGAAATTCATGGTGAGAGATATCTCTATTAAGTAGCGGCCATATTTTCGTCGCCACTGCTTAAGCACATCTTGCCGAGCAGTCTTTCGGATACAAAAAACCTCCCGCCAGAAATTCGGTCGGGAGGTCAAAAATTATTTTGCTTCAGCGATCAGATTGCAACCGCATCCGCTGCAGGCTCAGCACGGTGCTGCCGATAACGGATATACCAAAGCACTGCGCCGCCGAGGAGACTCATCCAGAACTTGCCAAGCACCTGTCCCAAAAAGATAATCCGGCGAACCGAAGGCGAGCGACAGGAAAATCATGCTGTCGACCACCGAACCCACCAGACCGGACACAACTACTGCCGAGCTTGGGAAGCGCCGACGCATCGGCGTATAAACAGCAAAATCAGCAAGTTCAGAAAAAAGAAAGGCCGCTGTGGAACCAAGCACCACAGCCGGGTCTGCCAGCAGATAAGAGAGCAGCGCACCGGCGGCAATAGCTGCCACCGCCCAGAGATTGCCCAAAATCGACTGCACCGCATCCCGCAAAACAAGCGCGAGACCCGCTACCATCACGGCCGAAGGCGACCAAACGCCGGGCCAAACAGGAATAAGACACGGGCCGTGGGGGTCGCAGACGAGCCCCACATTGGTCACCACCCAATTCCCAAGCGGAATGGTAAGGATGAAGAGAACGAGGCTGATGAGGCCGAGACGGCCGATGCGGCCCTGGGGAAAGTTGAGGTTGAGCGCCACTTTTTCACTCCTTCGCGGACGCCTGCCGACAGGAAAAGCCGGAGCGTCCTTCAATTGCAAAAGATCGGCACCCGTCGCAGGCGGTTCAGCTGCCGGCACCGAAAAAGGTCATCACACGGCGCGGAAGGTACCATAGGTCTCTGACCAATGTAGGCCCCCCCGGGACCCCCACGGGGCCGCCTTCCTCCGGGAATTCGCCCACCACAGACGAGCTCATCTCTGCGGCCGTGGGAAGAACCCAGGCAGGCAGAAACGGATCGTTCTTAGCATTGAGCAGGAGGAGTGGCACACGTACGCCGGGAAGATACTGCTTAGCCGAACACTTCTGCCAATATTCCATGGCTGAAGAGAAGCCGTGCACCGGCGCCGTATAGATGTCGTCGAAATCATACATAGTCCGGCACGCTTGTGCCTTTTTTAAATCAAAAAGATCTGGATATTGGCGGGCTTTATCTTCTAATTTGCGCTTCAAGGTCTTAAGAAACATGTCCGCATAGAGCGCATTGACACCCTTGCTCATGCGTTCACTGCCCGCGACGAGATCAATCGGAGCACAAATGGACACTGCCCCTTCGACCAAGCCAATCGCCTCACTGCCCAGATCGCCAAGGCACTTCGTGAGCTGATTGCCGCCAAGACTCACGCCGACGGCATAGAGCTTTGCATTGGGAAAGCGTGCTTTCACAGTATGAAGCACCCAGCTGTTATCGGCCGTATCACCAGCGAAATAAGCTCGCGGCTTTCTGTTCATAAGTCCGCCGCAACTGCGGAAATGCGCCACCAGACCACGCCATCCGAGTTCAGCGCATTTGGCCATTAGCGCCTCCGCATAATGACTATCGCTGCCGCCCTCGAGGCCGTGAAAGTGCACAAGCACCGGAGCGTTCAGATCTGCGGGCTCCGGCGTAGACCAGTCCCACGCAACGATATCGCCGTCGGGCGTTTCGACGATCTCCCGGCGATAAGCAATATGCGGACGTGCAGTAACACGGGCCGGAATGACGGTCTGCAGGTGACCTCCCGGACACCAAGACGGAGCTTGGTATAAAGACTCGGATATCGGCATAGTTTGAAGAAAAAAAGATCGACGTCGGGCTTCATTAAGTCCTATACGGGTTTACCCGACATTTTGAACAAATGAGCTATTTTAGTGCGATGCGGCTTCAATGCTTAATTTTGATCTGCTGCAGTCCATGCATTTTTATTTGCCAGGCTCTGCGGTGCCAAATACGTGCCGCCAAAGATCAAGCACCGTGTTGCGTTCTTCCGCAACCAGCTCCGGCGGTACACGAGCCGGAACGCTTTCACCAGCATTGAGGCGAATTTCATGCTGGAGCGCCCGGTAACGACGATAAGCACGTACGGCAGCCTGGGCAAGATTACCGTCAATGAGACCCAGGCGGGCGCTCATTTCCAAAAGCAGAATATTGCCGAAATTGTTGACCAGTTCTGGATGAGAAGCGCTCCATCCAAGCACCATGAACTGCACAATAAACTCAACGTCTACCATGCCGCCTCGACTGTGCTTCAGATCAAACTGCGTTGTTCGATTGGGGTGGCCTTCCAGCATCTTCCGGCGCATCTCGAGCACTTCGGCTTTAAGCGGTTCGATTGCTCGCGGCATACGCAGAATCTCCGCACGCTCCTGCTCAAGACGTCTGCCGAGCTCCGGATCTCCGGCCACAAAGCGTGCTCGGGTAAGTGCCTGATGTTCCCACAGCCAAGCCCCATTGCCGTCCATATTTCTCTGGTACCGCGAAAACATCTCGAACGAACACACGGCGAGCCCATTTTCACCATTCGGACGAAGCCGCAGATCAACGTCAAAGAGTTTCCCTGACGAGGTCTGTACGGTCAGCATGCTCATCATGCGGCGAACGAGTCGACTGTAAATTACGTCGGCGTCAGGATTAGGGTCGTCATAGAGAAAGACAATATCCAGATCACTTTGATAGCCGAGCTCCTTTCCCCCAAGTTTGCCGTAACCAATGACAGCGAATTTCGGGGGCTCGTCAGGATGGTTGGGAAGGCTCGCCCACGCAAGGTCGAGTACTTCGGCGATCACGGCATCGGCAAGTGCGGAGAGTTGATCGGCCAGCCGCTCGACCGCGAAGCGGCCGTCCAGATCAGCAACAAGCAAACGAAATACTGCGCCATGGTGAGCATCGCGCAGATAATTGATCTGACGCTCCTGATCGCCCCCTGCCGAGGTTAAGGCCTCATGAAGCGCATCCCGCCACTTCGACCAATCCACCGGCGTGAAGTCGTCCATTTCGGTACTGCGTGCATCGACCAGCTCGTCCAACACAATGGGATGACGCACGACATAATCGGCGCTCCAGCGACTGGCAGCTAAGACTCGTCCGACACGTGCGCAGGCACTTGGATATTGATATAGCAGCGCCGCATAGGTTGAGCGTCCTGCAATTGCTTCAAGAAGCTTCAGATAGCGGCTCAGCTCTTCAGCCTGACTAATGACACGAGGCCCTGCACCCTCGACCCATTGCGGCGCTCGCTCTACCACAAACTGAACCAATAACCGCAAGCGCGTGCGGGCTTCTTCAGAAAGCACCGCAGACCGACGTCCGGAAACCAATGCCAAGATGCGTCCGGCAAGCTCCTCCGAGGCATCGCCGTAACCGAAACCTCTGAGCTTTTCCTCAAGCAGCATTGGAGCCGAAGGCGCCCCTTCGGACCCGCCGAGCGGCCAAGCATCTTTGTCCTTCACCTCAGCTTTTTCAGCATTGACATGAAAAACGCCGTCGAAAGTCGCCGCCACGAATTCACGCACCTTCTCCACTTCAGCCCACAGCTCTGCAGGGGCGGCGCCGAAGAGACCTGCAGCGCGTTCGAGTGTTTCGCCCGAATGCGGAAGCCACTGTGTCTGCTGATCATCCACATATTGCAGCGCATGCTCAAGATCGCGCAGAAACACATAGTCCGTCTTTAATTTTTCCCCGACATTAGGCTGAATAGCCCCTGCATGCACCAGAGCGTCAATCATCCTCAACGTACTCTTTCCACGCAGTTTCATATCACGACCGCCGCGAATCACCTGCAATGTCTGCACGATGAATTCAATTTCACGAATACCGCCGCGGCCGAGTTTGACGTTGCAACCTTCTCGGGCACGCAGCGCCTCGCGGCGGTCAGTTTCAGCACGAACCATTTCGTGGAGCTTCGTGAGTGAACTAATCGCACTGAAGTCCAGATACTTGCGAAAAACAAACGGCGTCACCAATGACTGAATATCAGCCTTTTGAGCCTCAAACTGCTCAGGTGAGGCGAATACCGGTTCGCTCACGATCCGGCCCTTAAGCCAGGCAAAGCGCTCCCAATCGCGCCCCTGCGTATAGAGATACTCTTCGAGCATCTCGCTCGAGCAGACAATCGGTCCCGCATCCCCGTTTGGGCGTAGCCGCATGTCAACGCGGAATACAAACCCTGGTCCTTCAACATCATTGAGCGCAGGAATAATCCGGCGCGCCAAACGGGCATAAAACTCCGACACTGCGAGCGTACGGCGGGCATTGGGGTATTCCGGCGTTGCGCGCGTTTCCCCGTCTTCACTGTAGAGAAAAATAAGATCAATGTCCGATGAGACATTCAGTTCGCACCCGCCCAACTTTCCCATGCCTACCACAAGAAGATCTTGCGGCGCTCCGGATTCGCCAAACGGCACTCCATGACGTTCTGAGAGCTCTCGAGCACAAACCCGTACAACCGCACGCACGCTTTCTTCAGCGAGTGCCGTCATCGTATCGACGACTTCGTCATAACCGCAGCACCCAGTTGAATTGCGAGCGATGAGACTCACCATGAGCTCTCGCCTGAGCTGCCGCAGTGCATAAGCGAGCTGCGTACTGTCCGTGACGCCGCGTACCCGCTCAACAATGCGGTCGCGCGTCCAGGGCGCAGCAGCCAAATCTTGGAGACGATGCAGACGCTCGTCATCACTTCCCGCCGGCAGCATTGCTTTAAGCGAGCGATCAACAAAACTCGACAATTTAGGCACATCCTGAAGATGAATTTTGCTGAGCACGAGAGAGTCGAACGTCATGATGAAGCGTGGCTGAATGCAAATATCAAAAAACAACACTGCCAACAGTGGCCAGAAAAAAGAATACCTCTCGAAACATATATGTGAGCGCTCAATGCGTTGTATTCAATGGTGGCAGATACAAACCAAGGAATTTGTCTCAGTCTTCATGGGTGATAATTCCTATAGTTCGTACTCCCGACAATCCAACTACCAATGCTTTCAGAAGACGAAAAAGGCTCACCCAGGACTCTCCTGCGCGAACGTGTGCTCGCAGCACTCGGCTGGCTGCTCCTTGTCGTCTTCTTTATCGCATCAATTTTCATATTGACCGCCCGCTGGTTCGTTACCACCCAGCTTTCCAGTCATTCGGACGAAATCGCCGCTTTTATTGCGGAAACAACCGGCATCGACATCACTGCAGAGCGAATGGACGTCGGCTTCACTGTCATTCATCCAGTGATATCGCTCCATAACGTTAAGCTGTCCCGCCGCGGAGGCCCCGTTTCACTGAGTCTTCCTTCCGTTCAAGCCGAACTTTCCTGGAGTTCACTCTGGCATCTTGAACCGCGCTTCTCAACGCTGATCATCTCTCACCCAACTCTTGATATCCGCAAAGTCGACGAAAATCATTGGGATGTAGCTGGATTTGCCATTAATACCAGTCTCTCTACGACTTCTTCCGAAGCCGAAGCCGGACAGCGCTTTTCGCGTTGGCTGTTCGGGCAGGGACGACTAATGATTGAAGACGGTACCTTCCGCTATCACGATGAATCATCATCGACGAACGGCCCGCTGACACTCGAGCGCGTAACCGCTGTATTTCGCCAAGAACTCTTCGATTACCGGACTGCCGTTTCAGGAATTCTCATGGAAGGGAGTACGCCTCGGTCATTTGATCTTCGCGCCCGCATCCGCAAAAACATATTTGCTTTGCCTGACAACCCGCTGACCTGGTCGGGAGAGCTTTACGGAGACCTTGACAGAATCCGTGCCTCTGAACTGCTCAAAAATCTCGGTCTCAAGGGGCCGCTCTACTCCGGTATTGGCTCGACCCGTTTCTGGGCATCTTTTGAGCAAGGCCGCGTCACATCCATTACTGCTGATCTTGCGCTGGCAGACGTTCGTGCACAACTTGCTCCCAAACTCGCCGAACTGCGTCTTCCCCGGCTGACGGGACGGCTTCATTATGCAGACGACGGCAGTCAAACCCGTTTTTCGGCCAAGGACTTCACTTTCACCACGATCAATGACGCACGATTCGGTCCCTCGGACATTGAAGCGCAATGCGACCATGACGTCTCCGGCACCGTTATTGGATGCAGCTTTAAAGCCTCCGAATTGTCGCTCTCAAACATTGCCAAAATTGGTACATCCTTACCGCTCCCAGCTGCTGCACTCAAACTGCTGAGAGATCGGCCTTTTTCCGGCACGCTTCGACAACTTAACGCCTCTTTCAACGGCGACTACGCCGATCTGGGGGCCTGGACGTTTTCAAGCTTTTTTACAGGTCTGTCGCTGCCCCCCGCAAATGACGGCATGCCTGGCGTTCGCAACATTTCAGGCGAAATCTCAACATCGAACCCTGGAGAATTCGAAGTCGACCTCGACACACACTACGCCACGCTCTACTTCCCGGGCATCTTCCGGCATCCGCAAATGAATTTCTCATCCATCACCGGACGCGTGTCAGCCGCACTGCATTCGACGCCGAAATTCACATTCACGAACATTACTGCCGTATCAGCTGACGGCACAGTCCGTGGCTCTGGCACATGGGAAAGTACCGGAGGCGCAGGCACTATCAACATTTCCGGGACAGCTGAAGGAGTTGATGGTGCAGCAGTCCACAAATATCTCCCCATCGTCGTGGGCGACCCTGCACTCGACTATGTTGAAGCAGCAGTGCTGGCTGGCCGAGTTTCCAATGGACGGTGGGAAGTTCGCGGAAAACTCGATGACTTCCCTTGGGACGGTGCCGCCCCACAGGAAGGACACTTTCTCATTGAAGGAGACGTCACCGACGGCCGAATGGACTTTATGCCCTCACGCCGAGCTGTCACACGCTCGGGGCGTACGGAATGGGCTCAAGGCGAACATTGGCCGCTGCTTACCAACATCGTCGGCCGCATGCAGTTTGAAGGAAACCGCATGACGATCACAGGGCACTCAGCCAGCAGCGGCGGGCTGAAAGCTCGAGACGTCGTGGTGGAAATTCCTTCATTTGCCGCAGATCCGGTCATGCTCACCGTCAAAGGTGCAGCTGAAGGAGATCTGAAAGATGCACTCGCCTATCTCTCGACAACGCCTTTTCTCAAAGAGATATACGGCGAGAGCTTTGATCAATCCAAAGGATCGGGCTCAGTCCAAACGATTTTGGACCTTGCGCTACCGCTGACCGGCAACAACGCCCCAAAGTGGTCGGTAACGAGCACGATATCCAATGGTCGTTTCCAATATCTGCCGATACTTCCTGAAATAACGCAGCTTTCCGGAACTCTTCTCACCGCAGACTCAGGCGTTTTAACCCCCAAGCCTCTCGTTGGCAAAACAAGTGCTGGTCCCATCACAATTTCTGCGACGCCCAATAAGAATGAGGCGCAGCTCAAAATCGTCGGCACCGTCAGCGGTACAGACATTGAGCGGCTAATGACCGGCACGGCTGTAGTGCCGATCGTCAAACATCTCTCCGGCTCGGCCCCTTACTCGGTTGACACCCGAATTTCCTTTGCCGACGGTGCTGTGCGCATTACCGGTGAAACACCTGCCGTCGACATCCTCTCCCCGCTCCCTGCCCCCTTGGAAAAACCTGCCGGACGAACCGCAAACACTCAATTCACATTTTTTACCAAGGGCGGAGCAACCAATTTAGAAGTCATCGTCGACAAACTTGTATCCCTTGACCTCCACTGGCAAGGAGACGCCCTTGCTCGCGGCTGGATCGGCATTGGTCTTCCCATGAGAAAAATTGACTCTGGTATTGAGGTCGGCGTCAAGGCGACCAAACTCGACGCAGCCGATTGGCTTGGCATTTGGGATGAGATTGAAGACCTTGTCAGCACTTCACAGCCCAACTCTTCTGCAAAGACCGGTGCCAAACCCAGCAGTCTTGCGGCGGCTGCCTTGAACCGTCTCACCAAAATTGAAGTAGATATCGACGATATTTCTTGGAAAGAATCTCAGCTTGGCGGACTCGTCGCCACACTTCGACAGGTCCCTGGCATCTGGCATCTGCGCGCCAACGGCGGGGTTGCCGCCGGACAGATCGAATATCAACCCAAAGCCGAGAACGGTCGAGGTTTTCTTTCCGTAAAACTCAACCGACTCAACCTTCCGGAGCTGCCCGCCGCGGAAGATAAACCGCAGAACGTTACAGATCCCGTTCCGCCTCAGGCCCCTGAGCCCTCAACGCTGCGGGTGTCAGATCTGCCTGACATTTCTCTCGTGATTGACGAGCTCTCTTGGGGCAAACGCCGCATCGGCAAGATGGAACTTACCGCTGCGGCGGATGATCCCCTCACATGGCGCATCCAGAACCTCACTATCCGCAACCCCGGCGCCACTATTTCGGCCCAAGGCGCCTGGAGTACGACAGCGCTCGACCCGGTCGGCCGTACATCTGCCTCCTTTAAAGCCAATGTCATTAATGCCGGAACGCTGCTCACCAGCTTAGATGTGAAGGATGCTGTGCATGACGCGCCTGGCAATGCCGACTTTCAGCTTTCTTGGGCAGGGCACCCGGGAGCCTTCAATACGCCGACGCTTTCGGGCAGATTCCACGCTTCTGCCGGCGCTGGCCAGCTTCTTCAGGTTGAACCCGGTGCGGGACGCCTTCTGAGCCTCATGAGCATGCAGCACCTGCTGCAGCGCCTTACGCTTGACTTCCGCGATGTGCTCAGCAAGGGCTTTCGGTTTGACTCCTTTCGCAGCGAGGGAACGATCAACAACGGAGTGCTCCACTTTACTAAATCTACTGTCGCCGGCAGCGCAGCTACTGTAGTCATTCAGGGAGATGCAAACTTTGTCACCAACCTGCTTGACATCAAGGCGCTCGTGCTGCCGAGCCTTAACGGTGAAGCAGCCTCCCTTGCCGTAGCCATCGCCAACCCAGCCATCGGCATCGGTTCCCTGATTGCCCAATGGATGTTTAAAGATCAAATTTCCAGCATTCTTTCAAGCGAATACAGCATTGCTGGGCCCATTGATGATCCGATCGTAAAGAAGGTCGAATCCTTTGGTACCCGCGTTGAGCGTCTGGAGGACCGCGCCAAAGACGCCGTTAAAGGAACTGTACGCAAGCAAACGCACGAGAATCAGTGAGAAACCTTTGCCTCGATTCGTTTGACGCGGGATAATTTCCTTTTACGTTTCAATCACCCGCATACAGCGATTTTTTCCCGTGTTCAGCTCCTTTAAACTGATGACGCCCATTGTGTGGCTTACGCGACTTCTTGTCGGCGCCTACCCACACTGGCAGGGTTGCGCGCCGTCGCCGCGCCAGCGCATCTACTTTGCCAACCATACGAGCCATCTTGACACTATTGTGATCTGGGCATCGTTGCCTCCGGAACTGCGTCGACACGTTCATCCGGTTGCGGCAAAAGACTACTGGAGCCGAGGCGCCATTCGCCGCCGCATTGCCATCAACGAACTCAGATGCGTTCTTATTGACCGCCGTCGAGCAGATCATGCCAATCCGCTCGATCCGTTGCGCGACATGCTCCGTACCGGTGACTCGCTCATCATTTTTCCCGAAGGCACTCGTCGCCCGCAAGCCGAGCCGAGTCCCTTCAAGTCAGGCATCTGGCACTTGATGACGGAATTCCCGCATGTGGAATTTATTCCGGTCTATATCGAGAACCTCCACCGCGCTATGCCTAAGGGTGTTCTGATTCCAGTGCCTACTGTCTGTTCCGTTCGCTTCGGCGCCCCTATTCCTCATACGCCGCAGGATTCCAAGGAAGACTTCTTGAATCGCTGCCGCAATGCTGTTATTGATTTGTCGAAAGCATGAGACTCGGATTCACAATTCAAGAGGCCTACGCCTTCCTTTTCTTCGCGATGGTGATCCTCGCTGCCGCAGGTTCAATTTACGTTTCCTGGTCACTCGGGCGTGAAATGACACCCGAGCGCCATCATCGGCTCACCGCAGTTCGTTCACGACTGCGCATGGCTTGGTGGCTGATCGCCGTTTTCACGATCGCCTTTTTGCTTGGCATGCCGGCGCTGCTCATCTTCTTTGCGTTTTTGAGCTTTTTTCTCCTTAGAGAATTCATCGCCATCACGCCCACCAAGCCTTCAGACCACTACGCACTTGTCATCGCCTTTTATGTGGCGATTCCGATTCAGTATGTCGCCGTGGGATTTGACCTCCCTGAGCTCTATACACTCTTTATTCCGGTTTATCTCTTCCTGGCACTGCCTGTCATCATGGCACTCTCTCAGGATACGGACCGGTATTTGGAACGCGTTGCCAAAGTTCAGTGGGGCATCATGCTTTGCGTCTTCTGCCTCTCACATGCTCCAGCTATCGCGACGCTAGATCTCACCCGCTACAACTCCAGCGGTCCGCTCCTGATGCTCTTTTTCCTGCTTGTCATCTTCGTATCGGACCTCTGTTCAGCCATTGCAAGCCTGCTTCTCGGCGGTCGCACACTCAAAACGAATATCAACCGCACTGTGCTTGGCGTTCTTTTCGGCGGTCTTGGCGGCATTCTGGCCGGCACCTGTATGTATTGGATTACTCCATTTCGTCTCTGGCAGGCTGTATTGATGGCATTTGCCACGGTGTTGGCAGGCGCTCTTGGCGACCTCGTTTTCAACAGCGTGCGACGCAGCATGGGCGGAGAGCGGCTTGCCGACGAAAGCGATCTCTATATGACACGCGGACTGCTTGCCCGCCTAGCCCCCATCACGTTTGCTGCACCAGTCTTCTATCATCTGACGACAATCTTCTTTATTACGTATAAAGACGTCTTCTAAGGCGCCATAAAAAACAGCAAAAACCCGCTGTCGCATTTCCGAGAGCGGGTTTTATATATTGACCAAGTTCAGGGAGTTGGGCTAACCGAGAATCAGC
>OGPK01001078.1_pt1 | contig 22669 bp, 21 predicted proteins | sample 1552921 | NCBI WGS metagenome assembly OGPK01 (sample SAMEA2580264, study PRJEB22360) | human gut metagenome | biome: human gut; feature: human-associated habitat; material: faeces | place: Denmark | collected 2008/2010 | reverse complement strand
TCTCCCGCCGGGGGGGTCGCCGTCCGCGCGGCCCCCGGCCCCTGCCGTAACGGCGGCGGCGCATGACGGTCTTGCCGAACAGCAGCACCAGCACCACCAGAATGACCAGCACCACCATCAGCACCTTCACGATAGTGCGGGAGAAGAACTCCTTCAGGGCCTGCTTGACGATCAGGAAGCGGCTGGCGTTCACATCCGCCACCGCCAGCAGCGGCACGGTGGCGTAGTCCACATCGCCGTAGCTGAGGGTGATGGTGCCCAGTTGCTGTCCCGCGCTGACGGGTGCGTCCACCACATCGGCGTCCAGCGTGACGGTGCGCACCAGATCCTCCGGCTGCAGATCGTCGGGCAGCACCGCCTCGGCGGTGTAGGCTGGGTGGACGGCCACCTGCGCGGTTTCCTTGCTGAGCGCCACCGGCACCTCCTGGATCATCTCGTCCTCGGTCAGCACGGTCTTGGTGGTGAAGTTGTCAAAGCCCCAGTCAAACAGGCGGGCGGTCTCGGTAAAGCTGCCCACCTTATAGCTGCCGTCGCTGGCGGTCATCAGCCGGGCACCCAGCACCACGGAGATCAGCTGGCGGTCAGTCCGGACGGCGGAGGATACCAGACAGTAGCCCGCCGCGTCGGTGGAGCCGGTCTTGATGCCCTGTGCGCCGCTGTAGAGATACCCGGTGGCCCGCCAGTTGGAGATCAGGTAGTTGGTGCTGTGAAGCTCGCGTGCCTCGCTCTTGTTGGTGGCGGGCACGTCGTAGGCCTTGGTGTTGACGATGGTCATGAACTCGTCGTACTTCATGGCCTCGCGGGTGAACAGATAGATATCCCACGCGGTGGTGTAATGCTCGTTATCCGGCAGGCCGGAGGTGTTGACGAAATGGGTGTTTTCGCAGCCCAGCTCCTGTGCCCGCTGGTTCATCAGCGCCACAAAGGCGGTGACGCTGCCGCTGACGGCCTCGGCCAGAATGTTGCTCACCTCGTTGGCGGACACCACCAGCAGGCAGTACAGCAGCTGCTCCACCGTCAGCGTCTCGCCGGCCACGATGTCGGCGGTGCTGGCGTCGTCCGGCAGGCCCGCCACGCTGTTGGCGCTGGCGGTGATGGGGTCGCTGAGCCGCAGCTCGCCCCGGTCAATGGCCTCGAACACCAGCAGCGCCGTCATCACCTTGGTGATGCTGGCGGGGTACTGCTTTGTGTGGGCGTCCTGATCCAGCAGCACGGTGCCGGTGGCGCCGTCCACCAGCAGGGCGGCCTTGGCGTCCAGCTGGATATCCTCCACGGCGTAGGCGGTAACGGGCCAGAGCTGCGTCAGCAGCAGGGCCAGCAGCAGAAAAACGGTGCAAAAACGGCGGAATTTCATAATGACTTTTTCTCCATATGTGCTATAATAGGGTGGGCATCGTATGTCGGGACGCGGAACGGTGAGCGATCCGCGAGCAGTATCTAACTTATTATTATAAACGACATGTTTCCTCCCGTCAACGGGGAGGGAGATACCAATTGTAAACATTTTTTCAGGAGGTGGCGCCATGAAAATATTAGTGGTGGACGACGAGAAGCTGTTGGTAAAGGGCATCACGTTCAATCTGGAGAACGAGGGCTATGAGGTCACCGCCGCCTATGATGGCGAAGCCGCCGTGGAGCTGGCGAAGAAGGAGAGCTTCGACCTGATCATTCTGGATCTGATGATGCCAGTGCTGTCGGGCACCGAGGCGTGCATGAAGATCCGGGAGTTTTCCGACGTGCCCATCATCATGCTGACCGCCCGCAGCGAGGATGCGGACAAGCTGATGGGCTTTGCCTGCGGGGCGGACGACTATGTGACGAAGCCCTTTAACATTCTGGAGCTGAAGGCCCGTATCCGGGCGCTGCTGAAGCGCAGCGCGGGACGCTCCGACGCGGTGCGTACCCTGCTGACGGTGGGCGACCTGAGTCTGGACACCCAGCAGCGCGTGGCCATCCGGGACGGCAAGACCATCGACCTGACCGCCAAGGAATATGACCTGCTGGAGTTACTGATGAAGAATCCCCGGCGGGTCTACAGCCGGGAGAGCCTGATGGATCTGGTGTGGGGCTATTCCTACGCCGGAGATTACCGCACGGTGGACGTGCATGTGCGCCGCCTGCGGGAGAAGCTGGAGCGTGTGCCGGCAGAGCCGGCCTATATCATGACCAAGTGGGGAGTGGGTTACTATTTTCAGGGGGAAAACCAGCCTACAGTTTAAGTTTGGCGTCAGCTATATTCTGGTGATCGCTGCGGTGCTGGTGCTGCTGAACACCTATCCGCTGCTGCAATCCCAGACCATGGTGTTCCAGTCCAAGGAGACATCCATGAAAAGCTCCGTGAAGCTGATCGAGGCATCGCTGAGCGGTCTGAAGCAGCTGGACGAGGAAAACGTGTCCAAGGCGCTGACCTCCATGCGGGAGACGGGTGTGTCCCGCATTCTGGTGACGGACACGGCGGGCCGCATCCTGTACGACACCCGCGAGGAGAACGGCGCGGTGGGGCTGTACGCCTTTTACACCGAGATCGTGCAGGCGCTGGAGGGCTACGATGCCTTCTACTGCAACTATGACTCCACCGCGTTCCTCAGCCGCATGGCCTCGCCGGTGGTGTATCACAACCAGATCGTGGGCGCGGTGTATACGTATGAGTACGACACCAAGCAGGCGGATATTCTCAAAAGCTTCCAGTCCAACCTGATGAAGATCTCCATTCTCATCGCGCTGGCGGTGCTGGGTCTTTCCGTGCTGCTGAGCCGGATCCTGACGGCCCAGATCACCGATCTGCTGTCCGCCATCCGCAAGGTGCGGGAGGGCGCCTACAGCCACCGCGCCGCTGTGAAGGGCAGCGACGAGATCGGCCAGATCGCGGCGGAGTTCAACAGCCTGACCGACCGCCTGCAGACCACCGAGGATGCCCGGCGGCGGTTCGTGTCCGACGCCAGCCACGAGCTGAAAACGCCGCTGGCGGGCATCCGGCTGCTGACGGACTCCATCTTGCAGACCGGGGATATGGACGCGGACACCACCCGCGAATTCGTGGGCGACATCGGCCGCGAGGCCGAGCGGCTGACCCGCATCACAGAAAACCTGCTGCGGCTGACCCGGCTGGACAGCGGCGCTGTGCCGCCGGTGACGCCGGTGCCGGTAGCGCCGGTGCTGGAGCGGGTGGCCCGGATGCTGGCGGTGCTGGCGCGGGAGAAGAACGTCACGCTGTCCTACGAGGCGGAGCCTCAGGCGGTGGCGCTGGCCACGGAGGACGACGTGCATCAGATCCTCTATAACCTGATGGACAATGGCATCAAATACTCCGGCACCGACGGCTTCGTCCACGCTGCCGCCGCAACAGACGGTGACTGGGTGGTGCTGACGGTGGAGGACAACGGCATCGGCATTCCGGAGGACGACCTGCCCCATATTTTCGAGCGGTTCTACCGGGTGGACAAGATGCGCTCCCGTGCCATCGGCGGTACGGGACTGGGGTTGTCCATCGTGAAGGACACGGTGGAGAACCGGGGCGGCAGCATCACCGCCGCGGCCCGTCAGGGCGGCGGCACGGTGTTCACGGTGCGCCTGCCCCGCGCAGCAAAGGAAGGCGGTGACGGCCAATGAGACGGGGGATCACGCGCCTTGCGGCGCTGATGCTGGCGCTGTGCCTGCTGGCAGGCTGCGGCGCGGCGCAGAGCGGCGAGGGAGACGGCCTGCGGCTGTACTATCCCGTGCCGCTGGAGGAGCATCCCGGCGGCGACGCCATCAGCAGCGTCACCGTCGATTGGGACACGCTGCCCCAGGAGGACAGGGCGGCACAGGCGGAAGCCGTGCTGGCGCTGCTGATGGGCGGCTGTCAGGAGGAGCGCTTCCAGAGCCCTGTTCCGTCAGGCACATCGCTGCGTTCCGTGGAGGTAAAGGGCGGTACCGCGTGGGTGGATTTCTCCGGCAGCTACAGCCAGCTCAGCGGCATGGCGCTGACCATCGCCGACTACTGCGTGGCGCTGTCGCTGACCCAGCTGGAGGGCGTATATGCCGTGCGTATCACCGTCAACGGGCAGGAGCTGGCCTATCGGGACAGCAACCTGTTTCTGGCCAGTGACGTGCTGCTGACCTCTATGGACGACGTGGTGCGGATGCTGACGGCCCAGCTGTATTTCCCCGACGCCGACGGCACGCTGACGCCGGAGGAGCGGCTGCTGCCCCAGTACGAGGGACAGTCCACGGCGGACGTGGTGATCGCGGCGCTGATGGATGGCCCCACGGAGGATGGCCTGCAGGCCCTGATCCCAGAGGGGGTCACAGGCATCACCGCCCGCGTGGAGGACGGCGTGTGTCAGCTGAACCTCCCGTCGGAGGAGCTGGACGCGGTGGACGCCGACACGGTGGAGCAGATGCTGCGTGGCATCGTCACGTCCTTGCGGTCGCTGGAGGGGATCACCGCCGTGCAGGTGTACCGAGACGGCACGTATGTGGATGTGTATGAATGAGTAAAAAAGGCTCTGGCCAACGGCCAGAGCCTTTTTTAATGTCAAGCGCTTTTGTGGACGTGCGTAGGGCGGCCTGCCCTCAGGCCGCCGCTTGGACGTGCGGAAATCCGCAATACCCTCAAAAAACCACCTTGTCCAGCTCCATGGTGGCGTAGCCATTAAGGGTCATGTCACCCCGGACGCCAGCCATGTACTCGTAATACCCCTGCGCGCCGATCATGGCGCCGTTGTCACCGCACCATTTCAGCGGGGGGAGATACAGCTTCACGCCACGCTTTTCGCACAGCCTTTGCAGGTCGGCGCGGATGATGGAGTTGGCGGCCACGCCGCCCGCTGCCACCAGCACCTTGCGGCCCGTCTGCTCCAGCGCCAGCGCCGCGCGCTCCGTCAACTCGTCGCTGACGGCCTGGGTGAAGTCCCGGGCCAGGGCGGGCTCGTCCAGCGGCTCACCCTTCTGCTGGGCGTTGTGGGCCAGATTCACCACGGCGGTTTTCAGCCCGGAAAAGCTCATGTCCAGCGGCGCACCGTCCACATGGGCACGGGGCAGGGCGTACACGCCGCCCGCCGACTGTTGAGCCAGCTGATCCATGGGCTTGCCGCCGGGGTAGGGGAGACCCAGCACACGGGCGGCCTTGTCGAAGCACTCGCCTGCCGCATCGTCACGGGTAGCGCCCAGAACCTGCATGTCGGTGTAGTCCGCCACATCCACGATCAGCGTATTGCCGCCGGAGATGGCCAGCGCCAGAAACGGCGGCTCCAGTTCCGGAAAGGCCAGATAGTTGGCGGCGATGTGACCCCGCACATGGTGCACCGGGATCAGCGGAACGCCCAGCGCCCACGCGGCGGATTTGGCGAAGCTGACGCCCACCAGCACCGCACCGATCAGGCCCGGCGCGTAGGTGACGGCCACCGCGTCAATATCCCGCTTTGTCAGTCCCGCGTCGCGCAGCGCCTGATCCGTCAGTCCGGCGATGGCCTCTACATGCTTGCGGGACGCGATCTCCGGCACCACGCCGCCGTACAGGGCGTGCATGTCCGCCTGGGAGAGAATGGCGTCGGCCAGTAGATGGCGGCCATCCCGCACCACCGCCACGGCGGTCTCGTCGCAGGAGGATTCAAAAGCCAGTATGTTCATGCGTTCCCCTCCTCAAAGTCCCGCGTCAGAATGAGGGCGTCCTCCTTCGGCAGGTCGTAGTAGTTGCGCCGCCGTCCCCGCTCCGTAAAGCCGAAGGACTCATAAAGGGCGATGGCGGCGGTGTTGCTGGGCCGCACCTCCAGCGTCAGGAACGCCAGATGCCGGCCCGCCGCAAAATCGCAGAACACCTTCAAAAGCTTGGCGGCGATGCCCTGACGGCGGTATTCCGGGAACACCGCCACGTTGGTGATGTAGCCCTCGTCCGCTGCCACCAGCAGCCCCGCGTAGCCCACCACCTTTCCCGTGGCGGCATTCAGCGCCGTCAGGAAGGCGGCGCACTGGTTCTCTAGCTCCTCGGCCAGCATGTTCCGCGACCACGGGCGGGAGAAGCACACCCGCTCCAGCGCCGCGATCTCGTCCAGATGATCGGCGTTCATGGGCACGATCGATATGTGTATTTTTTCCATAGTTTTTCCTTATCCTTTTGCTTCCAGCCAGTTTTTACCGCTGTGAGCCTCGGCAATCAGAGGGACGGACAACGCCGCCACTTGCTCCATCTCCTGTCGCAGCAGCGTTTCCACGGTTTCCCGCTCCGCTTCCGGACACTCCACGATCAGCTCGTCGTGTACCTGCATGATGAGTTTGGCCTGCAAATTTTCACGCCGCAGGCGGTCATAGACCCGGATCATGGCCAGCTTCATCACGTCCGCTGCCGTGCCCTGAATGGGCATGTTCAGCGCCACCCGCTCGCCAAAGGAGCGCTGGATAAAGTTGGACGACTTGATTTCCGGCAGCGCCCGGCGGCGGTGGTACAGCGTCTCCACATAGCCCTGCTCCTTGGCCAGCGCCACGATATCGGTCATGTACTGCTTCACGCCGGGGTAGGTGGCGAAGTAGCGCTCCATGTAGTCCTTGGCTTCCGCCACCGTCACGTGGATATCCTGACTGAGGGAGAAGGCGGACATGCCGTACACGATGCCGAAGTTCACAGCCTTGGCCCGGGAACGCATCTCGTGGGTCACCTCCGCTTCCGGCACGTGGAACACCTTGGCTGCCGTGACGGTGTGGAAGTCCGCACCGGACAGGAAGGCCTGCTGCATGGCTTCGTCGCCCGCCATGTGGGCCAGCAGCCGCAGCTCGATCTGGGAGTAGTCCGCGTCCACCAGCACATTGCCATCCTCCGCCACGAACAGGCGGCGAATTTCGCTGCCCAGTTGGGTGCGGGTGGGGATGTTCTGCAGATTCGGCTCCGTGGAGCTGAGACGGCCTGTGGCTGTGGCGGTCATCTGGAACCGGGTGCGCACCCGGCTGTCTGGCGACACCGCCCGCAGCAGACCGTCGGCGTAGGTGGATTTCAGCTTCGTATACTGCCGGTACTCCAGCACGCTGCTGACGATGGGCGCTTCGTACCGCAGCTTCTCCAGCACCTCGGCGTTGGTGGACCAGCCGGTTTTCGTTTTCTTGCCGTGGGGCAGCTGCAATTTGTCAAAGAGGATGATCCCCAGCTGTCTGGGGGAGTTGATGTTGAACTTCTCGCCCGCCATGTCGTAAATGGACTGCTCCAGCTTCACGATACGCTCATGCAGGTCGATGCCGAACTGAGCCAGCGCGCATTCGTCGATGCGGAAGCCCGCCAGCTCCATCTCCGCCAGCACCCGGCACAGGGGCAGCTCCATCTCGTGGAGCAGCGCCGTCAGGTTCAGCTCCTCCAGCTTGCCGGGCAAAATCTCATACAGGGCGGAAACGGCGCTGGTATAGCTGCACAGGGCGGCTTCCTCCGTGGCGGCGTCGCTGAGTGGGGCGAAGGCGTCCCTGGCCAGGTGGGCCGGGGCGGGCAGCTCCGCGCTGCAGTAGGCCACAAACAGCCGCTGGAGGTCGTATCCTCCGGCGGTGGCGTCCAGCAGGTAGGCAGCCAGCGCTGTGTCGAAGATAAAGCCCTCGGCAGGCAGGCCGCGCTCCAGCAGGGCGTAGGTCATGTCCTTTACGTTGTGGGCCACCTTGGGGATATCGGCGGAGAACAGGCCGCGCAGCAAAGCGTCCCAGTCGCCGTCGAACCGGTCAGTCCGCAGGATGACCGTCAGGCCGTGGTGGTCGTCGATCTCACATTCCACCGCCAGCGCCCGAAGATCGTCCAGTCCGTATACTGTCACGTGGGGCACGCTGCGCCACTGGGCAAGGAGCCGCGCCGCGTCGTCATCGGTCTGGGGCACCTCAATCATGACGGAATAGTCCTCGTCATGGACAGGGGCGGCCGGTTCCGGTGTGGGAGCGGCAGGGGTCAGGTCGTATTTCTTGATAAGCTTGGTGAATTCCAGCTTCATGAACAGGTCGTACAACTCCGGCCGGTAGGGTTGGCGCAGGGCGTCCTCCGGGTCGAACTCCAGCGGCGCGTCGGTGACGATGGTGGCCAGCCAGTAGCTGCGGCGTGCGGATTCCTCGCCCTCCGCCAGCTTCCGCAGAGCGGCGGGCTTGGCTTCTACGTCCGGCATGGCGGCGTACAGCGCGTCGATGCTGCCGTAGCGCTGCACCAGCGCCGTGGCGGTCTTTTCACCGATGCCCGGTACACCGGGAATGTTGTCGCTGCTGTCGCCCATCAGGGCCTTCAGGTCGATCATATGGATGGGGTCGAAGCCGTACTGCTCCCGGAACAGGGCAGGGGTCATGTCGGTGGTGGAGGTCTGGCCCATGCGGGAGGTCACCAGCTTCACGCGGGTACGGTCGGTGATGAGCTGCAGGCTGTCCCGGTCGCCGGTGACGATGACGCACTCCCAGCCCCGCTTTTCGCAGCGGCGGGAGATGGTGCCCAGCAGGTCGTCGGCCTCGTAGCCCACCATTTCGTAGCAGGGGATGGACATGGCGCACAGCACCTGCTTCATCACCGGCATCTGCTGGGCCAGTTCCTCGGGCATGCCCTTGCGGGTGGCCTTGTAATTGGCGTCGGCCTCGTGGCGGAAGGTGGGCTCCTTCCGGTCAAAGGCCACGCACAGCGCCTCCGGCTGTTCCTCGTCCACGAAGCGCTGGAGCATGTTCAGAAAGCCGAAAATGGCGTTGGTATACAGCCCGTCCCGTGTGGTCAGGGGCTTCACGCCGTAAAAGGCGCGGTTGATGATGCTGTTGCCGTCAAGAACCATCAGTTTCATGGTCGGCCTCCTTGTGGGGTCAGATTTCACAGAATATCTTATTATAGTCTATTTCCCGGCAAAACACAACCTCCGGTCTTGACAGTTTTTACTTTTGTGATAGACTGGAGCATGTTCACACCTATTTAATATGTTTCGCAGCGGAGGAGCGCCATGGACAAGCTTGCCAGAAAAGTGGATATCCATCACGCCGCCATGCAGGGCAGCTATTTCGCCGGATTCTCGGCCATCTGGGGCTTTGGGCCGGTGCTGCTGCTGTATCTGGGGCTGAGCAACAGCACGCTGGGCGTGGTCACGTCGCTGGCGCTGGTGCTGCCACTGCTGCTCCAGCCGGCGCTGGCCGCCCTGTCGGACGCGGACAGCCGGTGGACCAGCCGCCGTCTGGCGCTGGTGCTGTCGCTGCTGACGCTGGCGGCGGCAGTGGTCATGACGGTGAGCACCGGCAGCAAGACGGTGCTGGTGGTGGCCTACGCCGTGATCGGCGTACTGCTGGTGAGCACCTCGCCGTTTTTCAACAGCATGGTGATGGAGTATCACCTGCGGGGCGTCAACGTCAACTACGGCCTCGGCCGGGGCACCGGCTCCACCACCTACGCCATCGTGGCGCTGGTGCTGGGCTTCGTGCTGGAAAAGCGTGCGCCGACGGTGATCCTGCCGGTGCTGCTGGCGGCGCTGGTGCTGCAGATCATCGCCGTCTGGACGTTCCGCTATCCGCTGCCGCCTGTTCCGGCGGCTCAGGAGGGAGAGTCGCCCAAGGTGCTGGGGCTGTGGGCGCTGCTGAAGAAGTATCCGGCCTTTCCGGTGATGCTGATGGGCTGCGCGCTTTTGCAGGGCGGCCACAACGCCTGTAACACCTATATGATACACATTGTGGACAAGGTGGGCGCGGGAGAGAGCCTGATGGGCGTGGTGCTGGCGGTGTCCGCCTTTATGGAGCTGCCCGCCATGACGCTGTTCTCCCGGATGCGGCAGAAGCTGTCCCTGCGGGGCATGTTTTTGCTATGCGCCGCCGCCTTTGTGGCCAAGGACGTGCTGTTTCTACTGGCCAGGACGCCGACGCTGCTGTACGTGTCGGCGGCGCTGCAATTTTTCGAGTTCGGCGTGTTCCTGCCTGCCACCGTGTACTACGCGGCGGAGACGCTGGACGCCGCCAATCAGGCCAAGGGACAGGGCCTGATCCACATTTTCTCCAACGGCGTGGGCCCGGCGGTGATGACCGCCGTCAGCGGTACGCTGGTGGATCGGGTGGACGTGAACGCCATGTTGCTGTTCAACGCAGCCGCCGCCGTGGTGGGACTGCTGGTGGTGGCTTTGGCCACGTCCGGGTATTTTGACAAGAGGGGCAAAGAAAAATGATCGGTTCTTTTCTGACGGTGGGCGAGCAGGTGCTGATCCTGTTTGCCTTGATGGCGGTGGGCTTTGCCCTGGGTAAGGCCAAGCTGATGGGGGACAAGGGCAGCCTTGCCATGACGAATCTGGTGATGTACGCGGTGTCGCCCGCCATGATGGTGGTGGCCTTCCAGCGGGAGAAGGACACGGCGGATCTGCATAACTTTCTGGTGTGCCTGCTGCTGGCGGCGGCGGTGCATGCCGTCAGCATTCTGCTGGCCTACGCGGCGCTGCGGGGAAAGGACGGCACCTGCGGGGTGCTGCAGTTCGGCGCGGTGTTCTCCAACTGCGGCTTTATGGGCTATCCGTTGATGACGGCGCTGCTGGGCAGCATCGGCGTGTTCTACGGATCGGCCTACGTGGTGGTGTTCACGGTGCTGACGTGGACAATGGGCGTTTATATGATTACCCATGACACCAGTAAGCTGCGGCTGAAGTCTATCCTGCTGAATCCCGGCGTGCTGAGCGTGGCGGCGGCCATGGTGCTGTATCTGCTGTCGGTGAGCCTGCCGGAGATCGTTATGACGCCGCTGAACTATCTGGCAAGCATGAATACGCCGCTGCCTACCATCGTGGTGGGTTATCAGCTGAGCCACGCCAATTTCCGCCACGCCTTTGCCGACCGCCGATCCTGGACGGCGCTGGTGCTGCGTCTGGCGGTGATCCCGCTGCTGACGGTGGGAGGGTGCTACGCCCTGCGGGTGGACAGCGCCGTGGCGCTGGTGACGGTCATCGCCGCCAGCACGCCGCCTGCCGCGCTGCTGAGTATGTTTGCCCAGAAATTCGAGCGCGACACCCGGCTGGCCTCCAGCGTGGTGTCGGTGTTTACCGCCCTCTCCGTGCTGACCATCCCGCCGGTGGTGGGACTGGCCCAGCACCTGATGGGGTAAGAGCTGCGTTACAGAACTGCTTGACACCGGAAACCATGCGGGTTTCCTGTTAGCTTGTCAAAAAAGCATAGCCCTTTTGAGAAGATAGGAATTGCTTCGACCTGCGTTTTGGGGATGCCGGTGCAACAAAATATGGCGACAGGTCTGCGAACGGGACGGCATCTGGTACGTGGCCGAACAGGGTGAGATCTGGTATCCGTGGGACGGATGATATCGGTGAAAAAAGGGGGCTTCGGCCCCTCTTTTTTTATTCGGAAGGGGTGCGTCTTAATAAAACCTTAAACCTCCCCCTGATTGTTTCTTAATCCGGCGTTTGTTACCATAAAGGTGCCATCGATTGACAAGGGCAGACCCTTGTCAATCGATGGCAGAAAGAGAAGAAAGGACGTGCCTTTATGGAGACCACGCTGCGCACCATCAACGCCGTTATCTCGGCGCTGTTTTTTATCTGCTATACCTATCAGTTCCTCTATATCCCGCTGGTGCTGGCAAAAAAGCCTAAGCCCCTTACCGCGCCGGCACGGCCCCACCGCTACGCGGTGCTGATCGCCGCCCGGAACGAGGAGAACGTCATCTCCGGCCTGCTGGACAGTCTCCGGGCGCAGACCTATGACATGTCTCTTGTGACGGTATTCGTGGCGGCGGACAACTGCACCGACCGTACCGCTGCCATTGCCCGCGCCCATGGCGCGGTGGTGTATGAGCGGTTCAACCAGCTGAACGTGGGCAAGGGCTACGCGCTGGACTTCCTGCTCCAGAACATCGGTGCGGACTATCCGGAGGGCTTTGACGGCTACTTCGTGTTTGACGCCGACAACCTGCTGGCTCCGGACTACATAGAGCGGATGAACGCGATGTTCTCCAACGGCCACCAGATCGTCACCAGCTACCGCAACAGCAAGAATTTCGGCGGCAACTGGATCAGCGCAGGCTACGCCCTGTGGTTCCTGCGGGAGAGCCGCTACCTCAACGGTGCCCGTAACCGGTTGGGCAGCAGCGCCGCCGTGGGCGGTACGGGCTTTCTGTTCTCCCAGCGGGTGCTGGACGAGAGCCACGGCTGGCGGTTTTATCTGCTGACCGAGGATATCGAGTTCTCTGTGTATCACATTCTCCGGGGCGAAAAAATCGCCATCTGCGAGGACGCCGTGCTGTACGACGAGCAGCCCACCGGCTTCCGCCAGTCCGTGCGGCAGCGGCTGCGCTGGGCCAAGGGATACCTTCAGGTATTCCGCCGGTACGGCGCTGATCTGCTGAAGGGCGCGGCCAAGGGCAGCTGGAGCTGCTTCGACATGTCCATGTCCATCCTGCCGGCCTTCATTCTGACGGCGCTGTGCCTGCTGGCCAACATCACCTTGTCGGTGCTGGGGCTGATGCAGGGCGTCGGGGTATGGTTCGCCATGCGGTCGCTGCTGGAGTGCATGGGCAGTATCCTTGCCACGCTGCTGGTGCTGGGCGGCATTACCGTAGCCAGCGAGTGGAAGCGTATCCACGCCCCGGCGTGGAAGAAGATCGCCTATACCCTGACCTTCCCGCTGTTCATGCTGACATACCTGCCCATCTCCATGGCGGCGCTGTTCATGAAGGTGGAGTGGAAGCCCATCCACCACAGCGTGAACCTGTCCTCACTGCCCTATCCTGCCGCCAAGAATTGACCTTGTGCAATCGGGCGGGAGGGGGTATGATAGAGATAGACCAAACTTACTGCCGCAGGAGGACACACTATGTACACGATTCTGGTGGTTGATGACGAAAAGGATATCGTTTCCGCCCTTGAAATATACCTGAAGGCCGAGGGCTACCGGGTGCTGTCCGCCGGCAACGGCAAAGAGGCTCTGTCCGTGGCCGCCCGTGAGGATGTGCACCTCATCCTCATGGATATCATGATGCCTGTCATGGACGGCCTGACCGCCATGGCCCAGCTGCGGCAGACCAGCAATGTGCCGGTGATCCTGCTGACCGCCAAGGGTGAGGACACCGACAAGGTGCTGGGCCTGAACGTAGGGGCGGACGACTACATCACCAAGCCCTTTAATCCGGTGGAGATGCTGGCGCGGGTACGCTCCCAGCTGCGGCGGTATTTGCAGCTGGGCGGCGGGCAGGTGCGGCCCAGCACGCTGGTCATCGGCGGCATCTGTCTGGACGACAACGCCAAGGCCGTCACCGTGGACGGCGACCCGGTGGCGCTGACACCGAAAGAATACGATATTCTCCGCTTCCTCATGCAGAATGCCGGGACGGTGTTCTCCCCCAGCGAGATCTACCGCCGGGTGTGGGACGACGTGCCGCTGAACGCCACAGGCGCTATCGCCGTGCACATCCGGCATCTGCGGGAAAAGCTGGAGATCAACCCCTCGGAGCCCCGGTACATCAAGGTGGTCTGGGGCAAGGGCTATAAAATGGAGGGAACCCCCACATGAAACGACTTCTGGATAAAACATGGGCCAAGCTGATGTCCTTTTTCCTGACGCTGCTGTTCGGCACCATGACGGTGCTGGGCGGCCTTGGCGTCGGCATTCTGGTCAGCTACGACGTATTTCTGGATGGCGGCGCGTACATGCGGGAAACGATGTATGAATCACAGTGCAGCAGCGCCATTCACAACGCCTACTACTATCTGCGAGGCACGATGGCCAACGCCGGCTTGCTGGCGGATGACACGCCCGATACGGATACTTCGGATACCACTACCGCCGACATTACCGACGAGGAACAGCAGCAGGTGCTGGACGATCTGCCCCGCGCCTTCTCGGAAAGCTTCTCCCGTGAGGACACCGACTGCCATCTGGCAGTCATTAACAAGGATACCAGAGAGATCACCTTTGAAAACTTTGAACTGACGGACAGCGACAAGCCGCTGTACTCCACACAGCGAACCTTTACGCTCATCTTTGCCGACGGGACGAAGGAGGAGCTGACCATCGCCGCCGACCTGCTGCCTGCGGATGAATTCCCCGGCTATTCCTATCTGGTGATGACATGGCTGCTGGAGCACATCGGACTGACGGTGTTCCTGACGGTGCTGTTTCTGCTGCTGACGCTGCTGTGCTTTGGCTTCTCCATGGTCTCCGCCGGACACTGGGCGGGCCGCGAGGGCATCCACCTGACATGGCTGGACAAAATCCCGGCGGATGTGTGGCTGGTGGCGTTGATATGCGCGGTTTTCGCGGGATGGGATGTTTTCTACGAATTGGCGTTTGCCGTGTTCTGCGCGGCGCTGGCGCCGGTGCTTCTGCTGTTCCTGTGCGCCTTTGCAGCCCAGTGCAAGGCCGGGACGGTGCTGCGGGGTACGCTGATCGCACGGGTGCTGCGGCTGGTGTGGCGCATCATCAGGGCGGTGGGCCGGGGCCTGCGCCGCACGATTGTGGGTCTGCCCCTGATCTGGAAAACCGCGCTGGTGACGCTGGCGGTGTTCTTTGCAGAGATGCTTTACGGCTACGTGGACGGTGTCTTTGCAGTGATGAAGCTGGTGGAGTTCCTTGCCATCCTGTATATCGCCCTGAATCTGCGCATTCTGCAGAAGGGCGGCGAGAAGCTGGCGGCGGGAGATTACTCCCAGAGCATCGACACCAGACCGCTGATCGGCGACTTCAAGCGCTATGGCCAGCGGATGAACGAGCTGCGCACCGGCATGGAGCGGGCGGTGCGGGAGCAGACCAAGGCCGAGCGCATGAAGACCGAGCTCATCACCAACGTGTCCCACGATATCAAGACGCCCCTGACCTCCATCGTCAACTACGTAGACCTGCTGCAAAAGGTGGACGTTCAGCCAGAGACGGCGCGGGAGTACATCGCCGTGCTGGATCGCCAGAGCCGGCGGCTGAAAAAGCTGACGGAGGATCTGGTGGAGGCGTCCAAGGCGTCCTCCGGCGCGCTGCCGGTGGACGTGCAGCCTACGGATGTGGCGGTGCTTTTCGACCAGATCGTGGGCGAGTATCAGGAGCGGCTGGCCGGCTGCCGCCTGACGCTGGTGGCCCGTCCGCCAGAGAAGCCCGTATCCGTTCAGGCCGACGGCAGGCTCCTCAGCCGCGTTATGGACAATCTGGTCAGCAACATCTGCAAGTACGCGCTGGAGGATACCCGCGTTTACGTCGCCGCCGCCTGCGATGAAGAAACCGTCACCATCAGCTTCAAGAACGTCTCCCGCGATGAGCTGAACATCTCTCCCGATGAGCTGATGGAGCGCTTTGTCCGGGGCGACGCGTCCCGCCATACCGAGGGCAGCGGTCTGGGCCTGTCCATCGCCGGAAGTCTGGTGCAGCTGATGGGCGGCACGTTTGACCTGTCCATCGACGGCGACCTGTTCCGCGCCGATATCACCTTGCCACGCGCGTGAATTTCCTCATAAAATGTGCCGGGAGTCTCACAAAAGAGACTCCCGGCTGCTTTGTTTATGTTGACAAAAGGAGAGAACGTTGTCTAATGGTTGCACATACAATGATGTAGCTGCAACTTCTTTTGAAAACCGGAGGTGCTCATGGATATTACAGAGCGGAAGATCACAAAAATCGCCCGCGAGGCGGAGAAGCTGGTGCTGCGGACGCTGCGGGAAAAGGACGTGGGCACGGCGGAGATCGACCTGATCCACGCGCTGCGCCACAATCCCGGCTGTACGCAGGCGGCGCTGGCGGAGCTGCTGCACGCGGACAAGGCCGCCATCGCCCGGCGGACGAAAAATCTGGAGGGGAAGGGGTATCTCGTCCGCCGTGACGCGCCCAACGACCGGCGCAGCCAGCTGCTGTACCCCACGGAAAAGGCGGAGGGGCTGAAGGCCTCCAAGGCGGAGATCGAAGCGTCCTTTTATGAATACCTGACCGGCGTCTTGACGCCGGAGGAAGCCGCCGCCTTCACGGCGGCGCTGGACAAGCTGTACACCGCGTCCAAAGAGGAGAGCCGCGCGGGCTTTCCGCACTTTCAAAAAATGGCGGGAGGCGAAGCGGACGATGCGGAAGAGTAAGACGTTCCGCCCCGACCGGATCGGCTCCTATTTCCGCATGGAGTGGCTTTCGCTGGCTCTTGTGACGGCCTCCGGGTTGATCTATAACGTGGGCCTGCTGGCCACGCCGTGGTTTGAGGGGCGGCTGGCCCAGTGCCTTGCCGACATTCTGGGCGGCAACGAGACCGCCGCCCAAATGGCGGTACTGGTGCTGGTCTATATCGCGGTGACGCTGCTGGTGCAGGTGGCGCGGGGCGATGTGGCGCTCTCCCATGTGACCTTCGGCTATGGGGAAAAGCCGGTGCTGGAGGACTTCTCCCTGACTGTGAAACAGGGCGAGCAGGTCACGCTGGTGGGCCGGACAGGCGCGGGGAAAAGCACGGTGTTCAAGCTGCTGCTGGGCCTTTATCCGCCCCAGCACGGCACGGTCACCATCGGCGGCGTGGACGTTGCGGCCATTCCGGATGGGCAGCGGCGCACCTGCATCAGATGCGTGGAGCAGCATATTTCCCGCGGACCGGGAACAGTGCTGGAGCAGATCACCCTGAACGATCCGCAGATCACCGGGGAAATGGCGCGAAACGCGGCGAAGCTGGCGGGGATCGACGACGCCATTCAGGCGCTGCCGGAGGGCTACGATACGGTGTGTACCGACGGCATGTTCTCCCAGGGCGAGTGGCAGCTGCTGTCCATCGCCCGTGCCGCAGCGGCCGATCCCGCCGTGCTGCTGCTGGACGAGATCACCGCAAATCTGGACGCGGAGACCGAGGAGCGGGTGCTGGACGCGCTGCGCCAGGCCTCCAGAGGGCGTACCGTTCTCTCCTTCTCCCACCGGGTCTATGAAAGTCTCGGCGGCAGAACGGTGGAGATCAAGCCGCAGACGCCGTAAGCATTTTGGCAGTTTTCAGGGCGCAGAAAGCGTGGTATAATCGAACGGACAAATCAAAATTTTTGAATTACGGAGGGAAATGACATGAAAATCGTCATGATGACCGGCAGTGCACACCGGAACGGCACCACCGCCACTCTGGCCGACCGATTCCAGCAGGGGGCGCTGGATGCCGGACATGAGGTCTACCGTTTTGACGCGGCGTTTCAGAACGTTCACCCCTGCATCGGCTGCGACAAGTGCCGCCGCACAGGGACGTGTACCTTCGCCGCGGACGACATGAAGCTGCTGAATCCCCACCTGCTGGCGGCGGACGCGGTGGTGTTCGTCTCGCCGATCTACTACTTCACCATCAACGCCCAGCTCAAGGCGGTCATCGACCGGTTCTATGCCAACAACGAGGTGCTGATGGGCGGGAAAAAGGCCGTCCTCATCACCGCCATGGCGGACACGGAGATGGACTCGGCGCTGGCGGCCAACGAGATGTTCCGGCAAATGACCGGCTATCTGGGCTGGGAAAACGCGGGTGTCTTGAATGCGCGTAACGCCCCCACCGCCGCCGATTTGAGCGGGGACGATCTGGAGCGGGCCTATGCGCTGGGAAAGGAGCTGTAACAGGCGTTGACCACGAAAGCGAACATCAGTGAATGGGAGCGCATGATATCGGGACGGCTCTACAGCCCCGCCGATCCGGAGATCGCCAAGCGGCACCGCACGGGCATGCTCCGCTGCGACCGATTCAACCGCATTGCCCTGTGGCGCACCAAGGCCAAGCAGCGGGCGCTGGAGCGGCTGATCCCCTCGGCGAAAGGGAAAAATTTTGAGGCTTTCGCGCCCTTTTACTGCGAATACGGTGTGAACATCCACGTGGGACGGAACTGCTTCATCAACTACAACAGCGTGTTTCTGGACGTGGCACCCATCACGCTGGGGGATAACGTCCTCGTTGGCCCTAACGTAACGCTGGCCACGCCTAACCACCCGTTCGTGGCGGAGGAGCGGGCCTATACGGACTATCCCAACGGCTGCCACGAGCTGGAGTATGCCCAGCCCATCACCATCGGGGACAACTGCTGGCTGTGCGCCGGTGTGACGGTGTGCGGCGGTGTGACCATCGGGGCGGGCAGCATCATCGCCGCCGGTGCGGTAGTGACCCGCGATATTCCGCCCAACAGCATTGCTGCCGGGGTTCCCGCCAAGGTGCTGCGGCAGATCGGCGAGGGCGACCGTCTGCACGTGTGGGAGACCTATGTGAAGAACGGATTGCCCACACCTGTCGGGGAACATTAAGAGAAAAGAACTCCGTTTTCGAGAGATGCTCGAAAACGGAGTTCTTCTTATGTTACAGGCCTAAGCTCTCCACCCATTTCTGGACGGAGGCGGCGCTCTCACGGCTGCTGAGACGCTTGCCGGGCAGCCATTTCGTGTCCTTGGAGCAGGCGGCCTTCAGGATATCCTCGCCGCCCATACCGCTGCCGCCGGAGGTGGCAAAGGGAATGACGGTCTTGCCGGAGAAGTCGTAGCTCTCCAGAAACGTCTCGATGATACGCGGCGCCTGATACCACCAGATGGGGAAGCCTACGAACACCGTGTCGTACTGCACCATGTCCGCCACCTGACCCGCGATGGCGGGGCGGGCGGCATCGTCGTTCTGCTCCTGATTGGCCCGGTAGCCATCGGTATTATAGTCCAGATCGGGGTCGGTGTAAGGCTCCTGGGGCACGATCTCGTAAAGGTCGGCGTCCAGCGCTGCTTGCAGATATTCCGCGATGGTTTTGGTATGGCCGGTGGCGGAGAAATAGGCCACCAGCACCTTGCTGCCGGTGCTTTCCGGCGTTTCCTCAGTGGGAGCGGGATCGGCGGCATCCGCGGCAGCATTGTTTTTCGGCTCGTCCGCCGTATTGCTGTCGGCGTTGGTCACGCCGCAGGCCGCCAGCGTCAGCACCATGGCTGCCGCCAGCAGCAGGGAAAACAGTTTTTTCATGTGGTCACACTCCTTTTTCTTTTTGTATCTCATGGCGCAGATAGTCCAGCCGCTGAAGCTGCCGCTCACGGAAGTGGATCTCGTCCAGAGTTGCCTTTCGCTTTTCCTCCATCATCCGCAGCCGCTGCCTGTCGCTGTCCGGCTGCTCCAGCAGAAGACGCATATAGGTTTCCACCTCCTCGGCGGTAAAGCCGATATCGTGCAGCGTCATGATGGTACTGAGCCGCTCCAGATCCTCGTCATCGTACTGCCACGCGCCCATCACCTTTTTCAACGCGCCGCACAGTCCCCAGCTTTCATACTCGTCCAGAATATGGGGCGGGAAACGGTAGCGCTGGCTGGCCTCGTCCTTTGTCATGGCCATCACTCCTAAAGAAAAATACAGGCATCCTTTGTGGATACCTGTATTGTATACTTGTTTATGCCATATGTCGAATGCTTGTTTTGAGGAAGCAGAAATGCCTAAAGTGTATTTTTAATGCAGCCAAGAAACTGCTCCGCTGCCGGAGAGCATGCCTGATCCTTCTTCCACGCCAACACGGTTCCCGTCTCCAGCTTCGGGAAAAGCGGCACAAAGGTCAGCGCGTCGAAGAGACTGCCGAAATCATAGCACAGCGCCGCGCCAACGCCATTTTTCACCATGTTGGTGGCATTCAGGATCAGATTAAAGGTGGCAGCCACCTCGATCTTCTCATAGGCATCGCCAAACCAGCCCACCAGCTCGTTGCGAACCGTTTCGCGGCCGCTGATGAGCAACGGAACGCCCGTCAGGTCTTTCGGCGTGACGGCTTCTTTTTGCGCCAACGGATGCTCCTTGGGCAGCAGAACGCCCCAGCGGTCCTTTTGCGGCATCCGCAGAAACGCGTACCGGCCAATGTCCACCGGCTCGGCCAGCAGCCCCATGTCCAGCAGGCCCTTTTCGATGCGCTCCTTCACATCGTCGGCGATGGCGCTGTAGATGCGGAACTGCACCAGCGGATGCTGCCTGCGGAATGTCCGGATATGCTCCGAAAGAAATGTCATGGCGGCGGTCTCGCCGCAGCCGATGGCGACCTCGCCGGTCAACTCCTCCTCGTGGTGCTGCAATTCCCGCTCCGCTTTGTCTGCCAGCTCCACGATCTCCTGTGCCCGGCGGCGCAGCAGCATTCCGTCCTCCGTCAGCACCACCCGGTACTGGCTGCGGCGGAACAGCTTGACGCCCAGTTCCTCCGCCAGCTGCATCAGCTGGCGGGAGAGGGTCGGCTGTGTCACATGGAGCAGCGCCGCCTTTGTGATATTCTCCTCCCGCGCCACGGCGAGAAAATAGCGCAAGACCCGCTGTTCCATACGATTACCTCAAAAACAGCATAGCGCAAGTCAGGCATTTTTGCAAGGCAATTATGCCGGGAGGATCAGGTAGTTAAATATGCTTGGGCCGATTTCCCGCTGTCTCCGGCACTGGCCGGTATCACGCTCAGGCACAGATCGCCCACAAGCATCAACAGCGCGCCGAGAGCGCCCAAAAGGCTGTCCCGCCGATAGGCTTTCGGCTCCGTGCGTTTCCCTCCTTTTGCGTGGTTAGAGCACGCTAACCGCAACCCTTTCAAAAAGCCGCCGCCGGCGGCTTTTTGTGTCGATCGATTTGCCTTTATGATAGCATCGATTTTCCGTAAATACAATATGCTTTCCGCGCTGGCGGAGAAAAAATTTCAAAGTCCGCCGAGGTTATTCCGGTGTGCGGCGGTTTTCCGCATCCAAATAGCGGATCGCCTGTTGATACAGCTCGTATTTTCCGGCCCGCACACCGTTCAGCCGCCGGGGATCCGAGTTGTGCCGGAGATCGGCCAGCTTGACCTTTCGGGCGATGGGGTCTTTCGCCAGCGCCTTGACGTAATCCATGTAGAGCACGCCGCTCTCGTGGGTCAGCAGACGGAGCGCATGGATAACGGAGTCCGGAAAGCCTGCCCGTACCAGATCATCAAAGGAGTATCGGTCGCCGTGATCCTCGATCACGTCGTGCAGCAGCGCCGCGCAGGTGGATTCCTCATCGTCCATCTGGGTGGCCAGATAGAAGGGGTGCAGCACATAAGGATAGCCGCCCCTGTCCACATCCTCCTTGTGGGCGTCGTACATGATGGCACAGGCCTTTTTCACAAGGTCGGAATAATACATCGGAAGATGCCCCTTTCCTTTTTGCGTGTAAATTATTGTAGCAAAAAGAGAAGCAATATGCAAGGCTCTATAGAAAACGGGGGAGGGGGAGAAAGGATGCTGTTTACAGGAGCGCGGCGGCATATTATAATATAATGAGAGCGATGAATACACGCCGGCTGACGGCTTCTTCTTGCGCCTGCATGAGCTTCCGGAGCGGTATGCGCAGGTCGGCGTTTTGAAACGCTGCCATCAGTTGACGGGGACAGGCACGGTTTTGACGGGCCGAAGTGCCCCACAGGAGGAACTATGATTCGTGATATTTGCAGAGATGAAACTTTTCTGGCCCAGCGGGCGGAGCGTGCCGGGCTGGAGGATCTTGAGACGGCGCGGGATCTGCTGGACACGCTGGCCGCCCACAAGGAGGGCTGCGTGGGTATGGCCGCCAACATGATCGGCGTCAATAAGCGCATCATCGCGTTTGATAACGAGGGGGAATATATGGTCATGCTCAATCCCGTCATCGTGAAGCAGTCCGGGCCCTACGAAACGGAGGAGGGCTGTCTGTCCCTGACCGGACGGCGGAAAACGAAGCGGTTCCAGATCATCAAGGTGCAGTGGCAGAATGAAAAGCTCCAGACCCGGCTCAAGACCTTTACCGGCTGGACGGCGGAGATCATCCAGCACGAGATCGACCACTGCGACGGCATCCTCATCTGAAAGGGAGCGTTTTATGCGGAAAATTTTGATCATCGACGACGATGTGACCATCGGCGATCTGGAGCAGGAGGTGTTGGAGCGGGAGGGCTACGCTGTGCAGCGGGCCTATTCCGGGACGGAAGCGCTGCTTCTGCTGAAGGACAGCCGCCCCGACCTTGTGCTGCTTGACCTGATGCTGCCGGGACTGCCCGGCGAGGAGGTGCTGCCGCAATTGCAGGGCATCCCCGTGATCGTGGTCAGCGCCAAGGTGTCTGTGGAGGATAAGGTCGACCTCTTGCTGGGCGGCGCGGCGGACTATCTGACCAAGCCCTTTGACACGAAGGAACTGCTGGCCCGTGTGGCCGTGCGGCTGCGGGAAAACGCCCGCTCTCCGCTGGCGGCGGTCTATACCTGCGGCGAGCTGACGCTGGACACGGCCTCCCATGAGGTTCGCGCCGCCGGACGGCCTGTCCAGCTGACCCGCACGGAATACGCCATTCTGAAGCTGCTGATGCAGAATCCCGGTCAGGTGCTGGCAAAATCCGTCCTGTTGGATCGTATCAGTGCGGACACGCCGGATTGTACGGAAAGCTCGCTGAAAACCCATGTCAGCAATCTGCGGGGCAAGCTGCGGGCCGTGTCGGGCCGGGACTATGTGGAGGCGGTCTGGGGGATCGGCTTCCGGCTGGCGGCGGAATCTTGACCATTTCTTGACCGTTTCCTTGACCGCTTTCTTGACCTTTGGCGGATACCATACCGGTATCAAGCAAAGGGAGGTACTTAATTAATGGAATATGTGTTGGAAACCAGCGCCCTGACCAAGCATTACCGGGGTTTTACCGCGCTGGACAGCCTTACCATGCGTGTCCCGAAGGGGGCGATCTATGGCTTTGTGGGGCGGAATGGCGCAGGCAAGACCACGCTGATCCGCCTGATCTGCGGCTTGCAGGAGCCTACAGGCGGCAGCTTCACGCTTTACGGTGTCCGGAACACGGACGCGAGGAT
>OGPK01001056.1_pt1 | contig 23084 bp, 24 predicted proteins | sample 1552921 | NCBI WGS metagenome assembly OGPK01 (sample SAMEA2580264, study PRJEB22360) | human gut metagenome | biome: human gut; feature: human-associated habitat; material: faeces | place: Denmark | collected 2008/2010 | reverse complement strand
TCTTTGTTTTTCTGCCCTATTTCTTCTTTGATACGACTAAAACGCCAGCTCTCGCATAATGAGAACTGGCGTTCTTTGACAGGCTGCTGCGCCTTCGGCGCAGTGCTGCTGAGCTTCGCCCTGTCCTATCTGACCCGCGAGCTGTCCGACGGCACGCCCTTTGTGGACGACACCGCCCTTCAGCTGCGGCGGCTGGGCGTGCTGACCATCGTGCTGCCCATCGTGAGTGTTGTTTTGCAGATGGTCCCCTATGCCGTCTTCGACCTGTCCGCGCCCGACCGGCTGGACAACGCCGGCAGCGTGATACTGGGCGTGGTGCTGATCCTGGCGTCGCTGGTGTTCCGCTATGGCGCGGAGCTGGCGCAGAGCAAGGAGATGAACTGACCATGCGGGAGTTTGCTTTGGCGGCGCTGCCGTGGGTGCTGGCGGGACTGGCAGTGGTGATCCTGTGTGCCAGCCGGGGAAAGAAAGGGCAAGGTGCGGAGGACGAGCGCCTTGCCACGGGCATGGCGCTGGCCGCACTGACAGCGGGAAAGCCCAAGAAACACAAAGAAAACGATAGCAAATTGTAATATTATGGCGCGGTTATACGATTTGTTGTCAGAAGATGGCCGTATAACGGGAATGTCCTCGTAATGTGGGCGTAGGGGCGGGGTCGACACGTTAAGAAAACATGCCAGTGGCATGTTTTTAGTGGCGATCTCGGCGGCTATGCCGCCGTAGCATCCATCTTGATTTTGAAAGCACCCTCTTACGTCGTCAGGGTGGGCAGAGTCGCCCGCCCCTACAGATCATATCCCCCCAAGCATTTCTTGACATATATACTTAAAGCAAGTATACTATGTGCGTGCTATTACAAAATAAGATGATTTTTGAGGTGCGGCATGCGCAATAAAAACAACAAGCATCTGGGCTTGGAGATCGACCCGGTTCTCCACTACAAGCTGAAATATATTGCGCAGTACGAGGGACGCTCCGCCAACGGGCAGATCCTCTATCTACTGCGCCAGTGCATCCGGGAGTTTGAGACAAAGGAAGGCCCGATCCCCGCCCCATCTGAAGATAAAAAAGACTGACTGCAAACCGCAGTCAGTCTTTTTTATTATTTATTCTCCCACAAACAGCTCAAACGCCAGCTCCGCCTGTGCGTGCAGCAGTGCCAGCCCGCCGATCACCGGCAGTCCTCTGTCCTGCGCCGCCGCCAGCAGCGCCGTTTCGCGGGGCTGATACACCAAATCATAGACCCAGCCGTGACAGTTCTCCAGAAAGCGGAAGTCCGCAAACTCCTCCTGTCCCGTCATGCCCAGCGGCGTGGCGTTCACCAGCAGGTCGCAGTCCGCCGCCAGCAGCGGCAGCTCCCGCCATAGCCGGGTCTCCATGTTCCAGCCCGCCGTTTTCTCCGGGTGGCGGCAGCAGATCGTCAGCGCCGCGCCGGAGCGCCGCAGCGCCCGGCTCACCGCCGAGGCCGCACCGCCGCTGCCCAGCACCAGCACCCGTTTTCCGGATGCTGTAAAGGGAAGTGACCTGACAAATCCCTCGCCGTCGGTGTTGTAGCCTACGGCGCGGCCTTGCCGCACCACCACGGTGTTCACCGCACCCATGGCGGCTGCGTCGCCCTCCACCGCGTCCAGCAGCGGCAGAATGGCCTGCTTGTGGGGCATGGTCACGTTGAAGCCGTCCCACGCACCCTGCCGGGCTTCCGCCACGAAGGCTTCCAGTTCCCCCTCCCGCACGGTCACGGTGGTATAAATGCCCTCCAATCCCCGCTGCCGCAGCAGCGCCGTGTGGATGGCCGGGGAACGGCTGTGAGCCACGGGATCGCCAATCACACAAAGTCTGTACATGTGATCTCCTTTACACATTCTGCCGCTCCATGGCTTCCAGCGTGTCGATGGCCCGCAGGTAGCCGGGGAAGCCCTGCCCGGCGATGACTGTGACGCAGGCGGGTGCTGTGACCGACGTGTGCCGCCACGGCTCACGGGCGGAGATATCGCTGATGTGCACCTCCACCGCCGGAACGCGGATGGAGCGCAGCGCGTCGTGGATGGCGTAGCTGTAGTGGGCATAAGCGCCGGGGTTGATGACGATGCCGTCGGTGCCGTCGGCATCCGCCAGCTGAATGGCGTCGATCAGCGCACCCTCGTGGTTGGACTGCACGAACCGGGCCTGATGACCCCGCTCTTTGACGTAGTCCGCGATCATGCCGCACAGGTCGGCGTAGGTGCTGTGGCCGTAAATGTCCGGCTCACGCTGCCCCAGCAGGTTCAGGTTGGGGCCGTTGAGGATCAAAAGCTTCATGCGTTCCTCCAGATCTCGGCGGCCTGCGCCGCCAGCTGCTCTGCCGTGCCGCTGCCGATGGCGGCGTCGGCACAGTCCAGATACCAGTCCCGGCGCCGCCGGGCCAGCTGCTCCAATGTGTATTGCTTCAATAAGGGCCGCTCACGGTTGCCCACGCACCCGGCGATCTGGCGGATATCCCGATCCAGAAGCACCACCACGCCGCTCTCCCTGAGCAGCCGCCGGTTTTCCGCAGATTCCACCACACCGCCGCCGGTGGCGATGACCCGCGTATCCTCCCTGAGCAGCGCCGCGAGGATGCGACTTTCTACGGCGCGAAAGCCGCTTTCGCCCTGCTGGGCAAAAATAGCGGGGATGCGCAGTCCCGTCTCTACCTCAATCAGCGTGTCGCAGTCGGAAAAGGGCAGCCCCAGCCGTTCCGCCGCCAGACGGCCCACGGTGGTCTTGCCGCTGCCGGGCAGACCGATCAGGATCAGGTGCTTCATTCCTGTTCCACCTGGCGGGTCTGGGCCATGATGGTCTGGAACACCGCCTCCACGGCGGTGCGGTACTCCGGGGCCATGTCACCCCGGCTCCGCAGCACCTCCGCTTCCCGCGCTTCGTCCCGGATGGCTGTTCCTGCGGCGGCTTTCAGCGCCCCGATTTTGCTGCCGATTTGCAGCCGCTTTGCCAGCAGATCAACAATCTCGCCGTCGATCTTGTCGATCTCGCCGCGATAGCCCGCCAGATCCTCCGTCGGCTCCTCCTGCCACAGCTGGCAGATGGCCAGCGCGGCGGCAGCCTCCACAATGGGAGCGGCCCGCAGCGCGATGCAGCTGTCGTGCCGTCCCGCGGCGGACAGGGTGACGTTTTCCATCCGCTCCATGTCCACCGTGTCCTGCGGTTTGCATATGGTGGGCGTGGGCTTGAAGGTCACGGTGAACTCCACCGGCATGCCGTTGGTGATGCCGCCGTTGATGCCGCCGTTGTGGTTGCTGGTCGTCCACACGGTCTTGCCGTCGGTGCGCAGGGGATCGTTGGCCTGGCTGCCCCGCAGGGCGGCGAAATCCTCGCCCGCGCCGAATCCGATGGCCTTCACGGCAGGGATAGCGAACACGTGGCGGGCGATCTCACCCTCCACCGTGTCGGGCCAGTCCGGGCCGCCCAGCCCCGCCGTAAGCCCGGTGACGGTGCAGGCCACCTGTCCGCCCACGCTGTCACCCTGTTCCTTCGCCTCGGCGGCACGGCGGCGCAGGTTTTCCTCGTCCACCACGTGGGCCGTCACGGTGACGCCCTGACTGGCCAGCACCGTTTTGGCGATGCTGCCTGCCGCCACCAGCGGCGCGGTGAGCCGTCCGGAGAAGTGCCCGCCGCCCCGGTAGTCCTGAAAGCCCTTGGCCTTGATCCGGGCGGTGTAGTCCGCGTGGCCGGGCCGGGCCACCGACCGCAGCGCCTCGTAGTCCTGCGGCCGGGCGTCCCGGTTGGGCAGCGCCATCACCAGCGGCATGCCGGTGGTGCGGCCCTGAAACACGCCGGAGAGGAACTGTACCTCGTCCGGCTCCTGCCGTGCCGTGGCCAGTGCGCCGCTGGGGCGGCGGCGCAGCAGGTCGCGCTCCATTTGCAGCTCGTCTATGGGGACGCCGGCCGGGACATGCCGCAGCAGCACCCCCACCACAGGGCCGTGTGACTCCCCGAACAACGTATAGTCCAACATGGGCTTATCCTCAACTTTCCATCAATTCTTCCGTTTTTCCGCCCAGCATGGCGTAGTCACGCCAGAAATCCTCATAGGATTTTGCCACGCAGTTTCCGCCCCGCAGCACAACCGGTTCCCGGCAGAACAGGGCGGCGCAGCCGCACAGCATGGCGATGCGGTGATCGTCAAAGGCATCCAGCGTCACGCCACCGTGCAGGGGCCTGCCGCCAACGACGGTCAGGCCGTCCGGCAGCTCCTCCACCGCTACACCCAGCGCCGCCAGCACGGCGGCCACCGTGTGGAGCCGGTCGCTCTCCTTGCGGCGCAGGAACGCGCCGCCGGTGAACCGGGTGGTCTGGGGCCGCATGGCCGCCAGCAGCGCCAGCGCAGGCAGCAGATCCGGCGTTTGGGACACGTCCACCGTTTCCGGCAGCTCCTGTAAATAGCCGGTAATGGCCCGGTCGGGCTGGCTGCTGTGCAGCGGCAGATTCGTCACGGTCACGCCGCCGCCCTGCAGCGCGTTCGCTGCCAGCCACCAGCCGCCCGCCGACCAGTCGCCCTCCACCGGGGACTCATCGGGCTGAAAGACCTGCGGCGCGGGAATGCGCCAGCCTGTTTCCGTGGTCAGCACGGTCACGCCGTGCCGCCGCAGGGCATCCAGCGTCATGTCCACATAGGCGCGGGACACCAGCGGCGTGGTCAGCACAAGCTCCGACGGCTCCGCCAGCAGCGGCAGCCAGCCGCCCCAGGCCCCGAGGCCTCCGCCAGCAGCGGCAGCGCCAGCAGCAGGCCGCTGACGGTCTGGGAAGTCTCGTCTCCCCGCAGGGCATAGCGCCCCGGCGTCAGCGGCTCGGTGATGCGGTAGCCTGCGTTCTCCCGCGCTACGGGATAGGGCGCGGACAGGGGCCGCTCCAATAGCCGGGGTGTTCCGGTAAGATGCAGTCCGGTGCGTCCCAGCGCCATCGCCAGCGGCAGCAGGAACCGCAGCGTCGCGCCGGACGCGCCGCAGTCGATGGCGTCGCCGCCCTGCCGCAAGACCCGCAGCCCGGACAGCGTGGCGCTCACATCCGCTCCGGACAGCTCCTGCGGCAGCGGCTGTCCCGCCAGAAAGCGGCAGATTAGCTCCCGGTGCCATGCGCTTTTGCTGGGCGGCGCGGCCACCGTGCCCGTCAGGCGGGCGGGATACAGCCGCCGGGTCATGCCAGACCCTCCTGCAGCGCCGCCAGCGGCACGTCCTCCACGTAGGCGTCGCCGATCGCCCGCAGCAAAACAGCGTGAAGGGTATCTCCTTCACATTTCTTGTCCCGCGCCAGATAGCGGGACACCGTTTCTTTGACAAACGGCATCGTACAGGGCAACTCCCAGCGCTCCAGCAACGCCAGCAGCCGGTCGTAGGCCGCCTGTACCCCGTCGCCCCGGCGGAGCTGCCACCGCAGCATGGCCGCCATCCCGGCAGCCACCGCCTCGCCGTGGGTGCAGGCGGCATAGCCGCCTGCTGCCTCGTAGGCGTGGCCGAAGGTGTGGCCGAAGTTCAGCAGCCGCCGCGCCCCGGTGTCCCGCTCGTCGGCGGCCACCAGCGCCGCCTTGATTGTCAGGCACCGGGCGATGATGGCCGTCCAGTTCGGCGTGTCGGTTTCAAGCTCGTCCAGCAGCCCGGCGTCCTGAATAAACCCGTATTTGATGACCTCCGCCATGCCGCACCGCAGCTCACGCCGGGGCAGCGTAGTCAGACAGTCCGGATCGGCGATCACCAGCCGGGGCTGATAGAACGCGCCCAGCAGGTTCTTGCCCTCCGGCAGATCCACCGCCGTTTTACCGCCCACGGCGCTGTCCACCTGAGAGAGCAGCGTGGTGGGCAGCTGCGCCAGCGCCATGCCCCGCTGATAGCAGGCGGCGACAAAGCCCGCCATGTCGCCGGTGACGCCGCCGCCCAGCGCCAGCAGTCCGTCGCTTCGGGTAAAGCCCTCCTGCGCCAGCTGGCGGCACAGGGAGAGCCACGTCTCCGGGGTCTTGTGCGCCTCTCCCGCCGGGAAGGTCAGCAGCTGGCCGGAAAGTCCCGCGCTCCGCAGGCTGTCCAGCACCGCGCCGCCGTACAGCGCCGCCACCGTTTCATCCGCCGCGACGGCCCAGCGGCCAATACCCAGCGGCGCCAGCAGCGCTCCGGTCTGCCGCAGTGCGCCGGGCTGGATATGAACGGGATAGCCGCCTTGCGGCAGCGGGACGGTCACGGTCATGAGAAGCTTCCTCCGAATGGTCATTTTTTCCATTTTACCCTACATTGCCCCCGTTGTAAAGTGGAGGAACAGCACGGTTTGCCCTTCCTGACGGAAAGCTGTCTGCGGCGGGATGGAGAAATGGATGCAAAATTTGGAAAAAAAGACGGATACTATGCACCCGGCATATTGTTTTTTTGGTGAGAATCGTGTATAAATAATATAATATCCACACGCGCCGCATTGGCGCAGTTCCATAACTTGGACGAAAGGGAGAGAGCATACCATGAAGAAATGCATCAGTTTATTGATGGCCCTGCTGATGGCGCTGAGCCTGCTGCCCGCCACGGCCGTGGCTGCTGAACCGTCAGAGCCGGTTCAGCAGGAGGAGATTTCTCAGGAGGAGTTGATGCTGGCGGAGACGGAGGAGAATGCTCCCACTGCGCTCAGCGCGTCTGACGATCTGGATACCCGGCTGAGCAATGCGGGCTTTACCGCTCCGCAGATGGGCTCCATGAACGGCGATCACAAGGATTTCTATTTGTGCACACCTTGGCAGGACAACGACTGTGTTTCCTTCGACTATGATAACAGCGGTATTGTAGGCAAGCTGACCGTGACGCTGAAGCCGGCCACGCTGGCCAAGTGGAAAGCGCTCTATGAGGCAGAACAGAGCGATGGTTTCGGTTTCAATGACAGCTTGGATGTCAATATTCGTTCTGACGCACCGTCCGGTACGGTACGGGGCGCGGGTGCGCTGATCTGGGAAGCGGGCTGCACAAACGTGGTGCAGGACTTCCTGGACGGCAATCTCGGCAGCTATATGGAGCTCTATGGAGTTTCGAGCGGGTATGACAGCTTCGGCAGATACTTCCCGCTGATATCGGTGGAAAAGCGGAACGGTAAGGCGATCTTGTCCGCTGAGAGCGGCGAAACCTACTACCGCTATCTGATGGTATGGGATAACGACAATGATGACAGCAGCCGGCTGGCTCAGCATAACCTGTTTGTCACCGTTAAGGTGGAAAGCGATATTCACTACGAGTGGGACGTGAATACCACCATGGAAGACGCGCTGCGGAACGCCGGATACAGAGTGCCTACGCAAAAGCTCTTTGACGTGGAGATGCCCGACGGTCTTGTGGAGGGTGTGGACTATACATACAGCTACGATGCTTCCACCGGCCACGTGAGTATCAGGTTGCTGAAGAGCGACGGATGGATGAAAGCGTTTGAGACGTGCTATGACAACAATGGTTATTTCGGCATAACGACCTGCTTCAACAAGCCATCAGCAAGCGCCGTTAAGGTCAAGTTCTACGTGACGGATGACGATGACAGTGTTGTCCAGATGTATGCCAACAATGATTTGTCAGAATTCTCCTGGTACAGCGGCACGAATCTGCGTCCCGGCAGCACACGGACGGTCATCGATACCTATGCGCGCAGAAACGGCGACATGGGGCTCTCCGCGAATGCGGGAACCTACTGGGTGCGCTGTATTGCCGTGTGGGGTGACGCGAACAAGAATGTCCTGACTGACAGCGGCGGCGAACAGAAGTACATGTACACCGTCAGTATTGAGGTTCCCGAGGGCTTCGACTATGAATGGAACTCACTCCCCATTCAGGATCAGCTGACATACGCCGGATTCACCGCGCCCCAAATGGACAAGAAGTATGAGGGCATTCCCGGCGCCCTCAGTCTGGAAATGCCCAAGGGAATGAAGAGCGGCACCGACTATTCGTATACCTATAACGACAAGACCGGCGAGCTGAACATCACCATCAAGAAGGGTAATAAGGCGGATTGGAAAGCGGCCTATCTGGATTCCGTTCTAAGCGGGGGCATGGATCGCATCATCATGAATGTCCTGTTCGGTTCCGAGTGTGGCGCGGTGCAGGGCGTCAGTTGGGTCGGTGATGAGGCCAATCTGGGGATGCTGTTGTGGGATGGTATCTGGGACGATGACGAGTATGCGTTTACTTCCCGCGGCGATTTCAGCATGTGCGGCAACGGGTGCGCAATAGCCGACGTGAAGGGTAACAGTAACGGCACCGTCACCATCAGCGGAAAGAAGGGCACGACAGAGTTCTATCAGGCGGCCATGTGGAAGGACGACGCGGGGAATGTGCTGTCCAAATATCTGGTCAAGGTCAAGATCACCGTTGCCGCCGCTTTCAGTCACACCGCTGTGGTGACACCTGTGATGGATGGCCTGAACGCGGCAGATACAACACGCTTTACACTGGCCCTTGAGGAACCCGATGCGCTGTTGACTGCTATCCCCGCAAAGGGAAAGATCACGCTGGTTCCCAAGGACGGCGCTGCTCTGGTCAACGAATGGGGTTATGTCGGCGGCTTCTGGGTGCAGGCTCCGGCGGGCTATACGCTGCAATCCTGCTATCTGGACTATGGCCCGGGGCAGAACGCCGATTTACATGATTTTGAAATCAACAGCAACAGCTACTGGATCCCCGTGGACTTCTATAACCCGACCGTTGATTCCGACACCTTGGTCAAACTTGCCTGGAAAAATAACAATGCCAATGCGGCGGATCGGATCGAATCGTTTGACGTGTGCATCGACAGTAACTGGGGCAAGCTGTCCAGCTCCGGCGGTTCACCCAACGCGCTGGACGTGGCTGCCATCTATGAATGCCTGACGCAGGATACAACGCCTGCCTGCGGCGACAAGATGGCCTGCGACGTGAATCTGGACGGCAATGTGGATATCTACGACCTGCAATACCTCTACGAGTGCGTGGCGCAGAATCAATAACGGCGATTTGCCCTACGGCGGCGGTTCACACCTGCCGAATGTACTTTCCATACACCTTGGCGCCGCTGCCGCAGGGCTTTTGCAAATAAAAAACACTGGGGAAAGCCGAAAGCTTTCCCCAGTGTTTTTTCATATCGTTCAGCACAGCGTGTCGGCGTCCTCGGCGTACAGCTTGTCGTTGATCTCCCCCAGCGTCATGTTGTGGCTCAGCCCGAAGATCACGATGGCATCCCGCCGGTTGCGGGAGTACAGCGGCGCAAGCCGGGCGTGGCGCAGCAGTTCCTGTGCCTCATCCACCGAAGCGCCAAGGCCGAAGCACAGGCACAGCAACCGGTTGCGGGAGGGTGTGCGCCGTCCGGAAAATACCTGGTGGAGATACACCTCGCTGATGCCCGACTGGCGGGCCAGCGCCGTTTTGGAGATCTCCCGCCGCTGGAACAGCGCCTGCAGCCGCTCCTGCAGGGCGTAGCCCCGAAAGCTGCTGTCGTTGTCCGCCAGCACCCGATCCAGATCGTTTCCGGTCATCAATTCCTGCTGTAACTGGTCTGTGTTTTTGCGTTCCATTTTTCCTTGCCGCCTTTACATTGTTGTTCATTTCCTTTATACTACATATTGTAACAAAAATTTTCCTAAAAACAATATGCGCGCTGCATAGGGTAGGGGGTTTTTTTATGTATGACCAGCTTTTGCGCGCGATAGAGCTGTATTTTGATGAGGAAAAGGTGCTGCGGCGGAGCGCCCGCGGCGTCATCACGCTGCTGCGCCACCGGAAAACGGGGAAACGCTACGTGTTCCGCCAGTTTATGGGCAGCGCCGACGTGTACCGCCGCCTGCTGACGGTGGAGTGTCCCCATCTGCCCCGCATCGAGGAGGCGGTGGACAGCGATGGCCGCGTGGCGGTGCTGGAGGAGTACGTACAGGGCGACACGCTGCTGTTTCTGCTGGAGGGAGGCCTGCTGGACTGGGCTGAAGCCAAAAAGGTCACGCAGGATGTGTGCGCGGCGCTGTGGGTGCTGCACTCGCTGGGCGCGGTGCACCGGGATGTGAAGGACAGCAACGTGATCCTGCGGGGCAGCGACGCGGTGCTGATCGACTTTGACGCCTCGCGCATCGTCAAGCCGGAGCTGGCCGCCGACACGGTGGTGCTGGGCACCACCGGCTACGCCGCGCCGGAGCAGTTCGGTCTGTCCCAGACCGATGGCCGGGCGGATATCTACTCCCTCGGCGTGCTGCTGAACGTGATGCTGACGGGGCAGCACCCCTCCCGGAAGCTGGCATCCGGCAAGGCGGGACACATCGTCCAGCGCTGCACCATGATGAACCCCGACCAGCGCTATCAGACTGTTTGGGAGCTTCGTGACGCCCTATGAGTGAGAAAACCACAAAAACCTGTATCCGCTGCGGCGCGGCGCTTCCGGAGGAAGCGGCCTTTTGCCCATGCTGCACCGCCACGCAGATCCAGAGACGCACGATCTCCGTGACGCCGCCCACCACGCGGCGGAACCAGTGGTGGATCGGTGCGCTGGCGGCACTGGTGGCGCTGGCGCTGCCCATAGGCGCGGCACTGTGGAGCAGCACCGCACGGGTCGAGACGCTCCCGGAGGATACGACCCCGCTGACCGCTTACCACGAGAGCGAAGACGGGGCGGAAAAGCGCTACAGCGCGCTGTGCCAGACCTATTACGAGGGGGAGGACGGGCAGCTGTACCACGTGTTCGCTGCCTTCAGCCCCGGCATTGACGGCGGCAGCACCATGCGGGGCTATTGCTCCGGCCTGCTGGAGCCGGGCTGCACCGATACCGGGCCGCTGACGCTGTTTGTGGAGGAGGTGGCCTCCGGACGAAACGGCAGAGACAGCTTTTCCGCCTTGCTGGAGGACTGGAGCGTGACCGTTACAGCGCCTGACGGCGGCGAACGCTGCACCCTGCGCGATCCCACATTTGACTATATTTCCACCACCGATGCCATGCTGTATCAGAAAATGACGGGGACAAGCGCCTGCGCGGATAACGAGATCGTCTGGACGCTGCGGATGAAAAACGGCGATGTGGTGACGGTGAAGCAGGGCGTGACCTTCGGCGCCAAAACGGTGGTGGAGTACCACTGGGAGGATACCCCCATGAAAACGGCGGCGGAGCTGCAAGCGCTGCTGGACGATATTACCGCCGCAGCGAAAGCGGAGGAGGCGGTGTATCTCTATCTGCCCGCCGTTACCTATGACGCGCCGGTGTCTGTGGACAGTCCCATGACGCTGGTGGGCCATCAGGAGGGCACCACGTTTTCCACCACACTGACAGCAAACGCCACGGAGCAAGACGACTGGACGGAGCCTATGGTGAAGCTGCGGTCGCTGACCTTTTCCGGAGCGGGCGGCACCGGCGTGAACGCCTGCGGCCCGGTGTATTTGCGGGGCTGCCGCTTTACCGGCTGGGACGTGGCGGCGCAGGCTTTGGACGGCGGCTGGATCTTCTGTCAGGAGGATGTCCGCTTCGACCGAAATGCCGTGGCCATGCGGCTGAACAGCAATTTCAGTATCTCCTGCGGTGCTAACATTAACAACACGTCCTTTACCCGCAACGGCGTGGCCCTGCAATTGGAGCGGATCCCCGGCGAGCGGATGGGCCTGATACTGGACTACTGCACCTTCTACGGCAACGGGACCGACATTGAAAACCCCGAAAACTATACGGTGGAGCTTCTGCCCACCACCAGCATGAAATAACCACATATGAAATAACACATTGGTGCGGATATGACAATATCCGCACCAATGTGTTATACTATTCCCATCAATTCTGATCGTTGGGAGGATGGCAAAATGATTTACCGTGACTTCAAGGGAACGAAGCTTTCCATGCTGGGCTTTGGCACCATGCGTCTGCCGGTGCTGGAAAACGGCCAGATCGACGCGGCGCTGACGCAGAAAATGGTCGATTACGCCATGGCGCATGGGGTGAATTATTATGACACCGCGTGGCCCTACATGCAGAATCGTTCGGAGACCGTGGTGGGACAGTGCCTGAAAAAGCACCCCCGTGACAGCTTTTATCTGGCCACCAAGTTCCCTGGCCACATGGTGGCGGAGACCTATGACCCCGCCGATATTTTCGAGCAGCAGCTGCAAAAATGTCAGGTGGAGTATTTCGACTTCTATCTGCTGCACAACGTATATGAAAACTCCGTCCACGTGTACGACGATCCCCGCTGGGGCATCGTGGATTACTTTGTCGAGCAGAAGAAGCAGGGCCGCATCAAGCATCTGGGCTTTTCCAGCCACGCCGACCTGCCCTGCCTGACGGATTTCCTGAACCGCTATGGCGACGAGATGGAGTTCTGCCAGCTGCAATTCAACTATCTGGACTGGACGCTGCAGCACGGCAAGGAAAAGTACGAGCTGCTGCGGCAGCGTAATATCCCCCTGTGGGTCATGGAGCCTGTGCGGGGCGGCAAGCTGGTAACGCTGGAGCCGGACGAGGAGCAGCGGCTCCACGCTATTCGGCCCGACGACAGCATCGCCTCCTTCGGCTTCCGCTGGTTACAGGGCTTCGACAACATCGCCATGGTGCTGTCCGGCATGTCCAACATGGCCCAGATGGCCGACAATATCAAGACCTTCGACCATCTGGATCCCCTGTCCGACGCTGAGCGGGATATTCTGATAGAGGCTGCCGAGCGCATGAAGAATTCCATTCCCTGCACCGCCTGCCGCTACTGCTGCGACGGCTGCCCCCAGGGATTGGATATCCCCGACCTGCTGCATAAGTATAACCAGCTGCGGGTGGGCAGCGGCTCCTCCGTGAAGATGCAGATGGACGCCCTGCCCCAGGACAAATGGCCCGCCGCCTGTATCGCCTGCGGCGCCTGTGCCGCCGTCTGTCCCCAGAAGATCGCCATTCCCGATGAACTGGCGGCCTTCGCGGCGGAGTTGGACAAGCTGCCCAGCTGGGCCGAGGTCTGTAAGGCCCGTGCCGAAGCGGAGCGTCAGGAAAAGGCCTCTCGCGGCCGCTGAATGAAATAATATAGATAGAATAAACCGATGCCCCGGCATACGCCGGGGCATCGGTTTGCTTCCTTATTTTTTCAGCTGCTCCACGACTTTGGCAAAGTCCTCTCTGGCCTCCTTGTAATAGGGCAGCATGCAGTAGCAGTGTACCATGCCGGACCGAGTCGTGACCGTATAGGGAACCGCCGCCTGCCGGTAGGCGGCTTCAAATTCCGGCCATGCGCCGTACAGCACCTCGTCCGTGCTTGTAATAGAAGTGGATATCCCCCACGCCGGAATAGTCGCCCCGCGAGGGGGAGAGCATGTATTCCGGCACATTGTCCTGCCCGTGGCGCATGAGCGCTTCGCCCTTTGCCATGAAGGCATAATCGATGGCCACGTCGCGAGGATTCAGCGCCTGCATGCGGGCGCGTTCCTCGTCGTTCCACGGTACCTCGCCGAGGGAGACGGCCACAATGTGCCGGGGCGGGGACAGGGAGCGCCCAGCGCGTTGTTGTGAGCGGCCATGCCCAGTGCCAGCGCACCGCCGGAGGAAAACCCGCAGGTGCTGACGTTTCCGTCGCTGTACAGGGCGATCATCTGCCGGTAGCAGGCGTAGGCCATGTCGTAGCTGACGGTGATGCAGTGCTCCGTGCAGAGGGGATAGATGGGGAACCAGACGTCGCAGCCTGTTCCATAGCACAGCTTCCGCAGCACGGCGGCGTCGCCCTTGTCCGGGCCGATGACCATGCCGCCGCCGAAGAAGAACAGAATGGCCCGCTGGGACGGCTTGCTCTCCGCCCGGAGGATCAGGCACGGAAAGCCGTTGACCATCCGCTTTTCATAGTGGGCCTTGTGGTCGGTGGGCATGAAAAAGCCCCGGCCCCGGTTGGCCTTTTCGATGGCCTTCAGCAGCTACTCCTCCGGCAGAACGAAGGCTTTCTTCACGCCGGAGAGCCGATAGACGCCGCGCAGCAATGACGCGCCGATGCTCATAGTGTTGTCCTCCTTTTACTTCCGCGCCGTGACGCACAGCCAGCCCATTTTGTTGCTGCGGGTCTGGACATGGTGGAAGCCCGCCTGCTCCAGGGCGGCTTGCAGCTCCGTGTCACGGTAGACGGTCATGCCGTCGATGATCTCTGTCCATTTGCTGTATTTCTCCGGGGCGCCGCACTCGTTGCAGATGAGGAACGTGCCGCCGGGCTTCAGCACACGGTAGACCTCCCGGAAGCAGGCGGGCAGATCAGGCCAGAAGTAGACCGTCTCGAAGGCTGTGACCGCGTCGAACCACGAGGACGCGAAGATCATGTCCGCCACGCTGCCTTGCAGCACGGTGCAGCGGCCCTGCTGAATGCCTGCTGGTTGACCTTCCGGGCTTTTTCCACGCTGACGGGGGAGTAGTCGATGCCCTTGACGATGCCGTCGGGGCATTTTTTCAGCAGCCGCGTCAGGTTGGCTCCGCCGCCGCAGCCGCAGTCCAGCACCGCCGCGTTACCGGCAAGCTTCAGGAACCGGAAGCCCCAGCGGGCCATGGGACTGTGGCACAGGTTCATCATGGATACCATCACCCGGCCGCTAAACCCGGCGGGCTTGCGGGTGTTTTCAAAGAACGACATGTTCTCACTCCTTATCCTTGGTTAGCTTTGACTAACCTGAGGTGCTATAGAAAAGCTGCGTCTTGCAGCCTGTGGGATGGCCTTATTATAGCCGCATGGTTTTGGCCTGTCAAGCGGTTTGTTTTGCAGCGGGAGGGGAGAAGAAAAGCGGCTGTTGAGGGGTGGAAAAGGGGGTCATAACCGGCCAATAAACCGGGTTATGCCCCCATTTTTCCCCTTATTCATGCGGCGTTATGCACCGAAGTACGTTTGGATGGTTTGCATCCGCTGGCTTTGGGTCACGTGGAAGGGGCAGCGGCTGTCGCAGTGGCCGCAGCCCACGCAGTCCCCGGCCCGCTTCTCCAGCGTCAGGTAGTGCTCCCGCGCCAGATTGTCCCCCTGCATAGCCAGATCGTAATACTTGTTGATAAGGGCGACGTCCAGTCCGGCGGGGCAGGGATGGCAGTGCTTGCAGTAGACGCAGCGGCCCACCGCGCCAGCCGGGGCCAGCTCGCCCAGACAGGAGTAGTCCCGATCCGCCGCAGACGCGTCAAAGAAGGACAGCACCTCCCGCATTTCCCGCTGATTGCCGAAGCCCGGCAGAACGGCCATAACGCCGGGCTTGTCCAGCGCGTACTGGATACACTGTTCCTTTGTCAGAGCGACGCCGAAGGGGGACTGGGCGGCGTCCAGCAGCTGTCCGCCGCAGAAGGGCTTCATGACGGTGATGGCCACGCCCTCCCGCTGGCAGCGGCGGTACAGGTCGTACCGCTCGGTGTTCTCGCCAATGCCGTAATCACCCTGTCCGTAGTCATAGGCGGGGTTGATGCTGAACATCACCACATCCACAATGCCCCTATCCAGTACCTTATTCACCAGCGCCGGGGTGTGGGAGGACAGGCCGATATGGCGGATCACCCCTTGCTTTTTCAGCTCCCGCACATAGTCCGGCACGCCATTGGCCTGATAGGCGGCAAGGTCGCTCTCCTCGTCCAGACAGTGGAGGAAGCCCACGTCGATATAGTCCGTCCGCAGCTGCTCCAGCTGCCACGCCACGGATCGTTTTACCTCGGCCAGCTCCGTTGTCCAGCCGTACTCGCCGGAGGTGTAGTCCGCGCCGAAGTGGATTTGCAGATACACCTTGTCCCGGATACCCTCCAACGCCTTGCCGTAGGCGGCAAAGATGGCGGCGTGGCCGCCCGCCATGTCAAAGTAGTTGACGCCGCTGTCAACGGCGGCCCGGACAGTGGCGATGATCTCTTTTTCCGGCTGTGCGCCGATGACGGAGGAACCCATACCGATGACGCTTACTTGTTCCCCGCCGTGGGGCAGAACGCGATATTCCATAGAAAACCCTCCTTCTCCTGTTGGCGCTTACTTTACCTCGTGGGGCTTATAGACTCGCCGCTCCAAGGCGAAAATACGGTCGCTGAACTCGCCCACCGACAGGTCGTTCAGCACCTCGCGGTAGATCTCCATGCGGCTGTCGATCATGTCGATGCAGGACAGCAGCTCCGCCTCGGCAAACAGCGGGCGCACGGCGGCGCCGAACTCCGGCTCGCCGTGGTGGGACAGGATCATGTGCTGCACCAGCATGGACTTGTCATTGGGAATGCCCAGCTCCTTTGCCGTGTCGGCCACCTCCTGGGCGCCCATCACCAGATGGCCCAGCAGCTGTCCGCCGGTGGAGTAGTTGGTCACGAGCCCCAGCTCGGAAAACGCGAACTCCTTCGACTTGGCGAAATCATGCAGCAGCGTGCCCGTCAGCAGCAGGTCGCGGTCGATGACGGCGCGGTACTGACCGGCCAGAAAGTCCGCCATGGTCAGCATGTCCACCGTGTGCATCAGCAAACCCCGGAGGAAGCCGTGGTGGACGCTTTTGGCGGCGGGGATCTGCTGAAAGTCCGCCAGATGCCGCCGCAGCAGCTCCCGGCACAGGCGCTGGTAGTCTGCGTCTTTCATGCTGTCCAGCAGGTCGTAGACCTTTTGCAGATAGGCGTCGGCATCGATGGGCGCCACGGGAACCAGCGCGCTCAGCTCCACCGGATCGCCCTCCGTGCGAAGGCGCAGGCGGTCGATGACGATCTGGGGCGTGCCCCGATACTCCGACACCGTGCCCCGCAGCTTGATGATCCGACCCTCGTCCGCCACGCCGATGGGGCCGGTGTAGTCCCACACCTTGGCGTCGATGACGCCGGAGGCATCGGCAAGCGACGCGCTCAGAAACGGCTTGCCTGCCGCCGTGGTCTTGGGGTAAGCGCCCTTCAGGATGTAAAAGCCCTCCACGATGTCGCCGCTGTGCATGTCGGCGATTCTTTTGTTGTATTCCATATGTCCGTTATCCTTTCCGGTGAGGTTATTCTCGATTGCGGCGGTCAACCCCGCTCCTTGTGAGATGCCTGACGCATGCTGAGGCTGATGCGCTTTTTCTTTTCGTCTACCTCCAGCACCACCACTTTTACGATATCGCCCACGGACACCACCTCGGAGGGATGGCGGATGAACTTGTCCGCCACCTGCGAGATATGCACCAGCCCGTCCTGATGGACGCCGATATCCACGAACACGCCGAAGTCGATGACGTTCCGCACCGTGCCGGTCAGCTCCATGCCGGGCTTGAGATCCTTCATCTCCAGCACGTCGGTGCGCAGAATGGGCTTGGGCAGCTCGTCGCGGACGTCCCGTCCCGGCTTCAGCAGCTCGGCTACAATGTCCCGCAATGTGGGAACGCCCACGCCTACAGCCTCGGCGGCCTTTTCCTCGCCGCAGGCCTTCAGGCGCTGGGGCAGGTCGGCGATGCGCTCGGCCTTCACGTCCGCCAGCGTATAGCCCGTCAGTTCCAGCAGCGCCTTGGCGGCGTCATAGCTCTCCGGGTGGACGGCGGTGTTGTCCAGCACGCTCTTGCTCTCCGGCACACGGAGGAAGCCTGCGCACTGCTGGAACGCCTTGGGGCCCAGCTTGGGGACTTTTTTGATCTGGGCGCGGGAGGTGAACGCGCCGTTTTCCTCCCGGTAGGTGACGACGTTTTTCGCCGTGGTGCCGTTCAGTCCCGCTACCCGCTGCAAAAGGGAGGGGGACGCCGTGTTGATATCCACGCCCACGGCGTTGACGCAGTCCTCCACCACGCCGTTGAGGGCTTCGTCCAGCTGCTTGGCGGGCATGTCGTGCTGGTACTGGCCCACGCCGATGGCCTTGGGGTCGATCTTCACCAGCTCCGCCAGCGGGTCCTGCAAGCGCCGGGCGATGGACACGGCGCTGCGGAGGTTCACGTCGTACTGGGGGAACTCCTCAGCGGCCAGCTTGCTGGCGGAGTAGACGGAAGCGCCTGCCTCGGACACGATCATATAGCTGACGTGAGCGCCGGTCTCGTTTACCTGATGGATCAGCTCCACCGCCATCTGCTCCGTCTCCCGGCTGGCGGTGCCGTTGCCGATGGCGATATGCTCCACGCCGTGCTTGCGGATCAGCTTGGCCAGCGTGACAATGGCCTCCTTCTTCTGCCGCTCGCCGTAGGTGGGGTACACCACGGCGGTGTCCAGCACCTTGCCGGTGCCGTCCACCACCGCCACCTTGCAGCCCATGCGGTAGCCGGGGTCAAGGCCCATGGTCACCTTGCCCTTTACCGGCGGCTGCATCAGCAGGGGCTTCAGGTTCAGGGCGAACTGGCCGATGGCGCCCTCGTTGGCGCTGTCCGTCAGCGTGGAGCGGGCCTCGCGCTCCAGCGAGGGGTAGATGAGCCGGTCGTAGGCGTCCTCACAGGCGGCCTTGATGAATTCCATGGCGGCGGAGCCGGGCTTCACCACGGCGCGGCGCATCAGCGGCAGCGCCGCGTCACGATCCAGCAGCACGGTAACGGAGAGGAAGCCCTCCTTTTCGCCCCGGTTCACGGCCAGTATCTGGTGGCCGGCCAGCTTGGAAAGGGGCTGGTCAAAGTCGTAGTACAGACGGTACACGCTGTCCTCCTCCGTGGCGGCCAGGCTGCGGAGACGGCCCTGCCGCGTCAGCAGGCCCCGCAGGGTCTTGCGGATATCCGCGTCGTCCGACAGCGTTTCGGCGATAATGTCGTTGGCGCCTTGCAATGCGTCGGCCACTGTCTCCACGCCCTTTTCCGGGTCGATGAAGGCCTGCGCGGCGTCCTCTGGGCGGGGACAGTCCCGCTCCTGCGCCAGCAGGAGCTGGGCCAGCGGCTCCAGTCCCTTTTCCCGTGCGGTGGTGGCGCGGGTGCGGCGTTTCTGCTTGTAGGGACGGTAGAGATCCTCCACCTCCGCCAGCGTTTTGGCGCTGTCGATGGCGGCGGACAGCTCCTCCGTCAGCTTGCCCTGCTCCTCGATGGCCTTTTTCACCGTCTCGCGGCGTTCCTCTAAGTTCCGCAGGTACTGGAGCCGCTCCTCCAGCGTCCGCAGGGCGGTGTCGTCCATGGCTCCGTGCAGCTCCTTGCGGTAGCGGGCGATGAAGGGGATGGTGTTTCCCTCGTCCAGCAGGCGGACGATGTTTTCCACGTGCTGGGGGTTTTTGTCAAGCTCTTGGGCAAGGGTTTGAATGATATCCATATAACAATTCCTTTCGTGAGAAGGACGCGGGGCGTCCGGTGAGATTGTCAAAGCCGGTGTATGTTACCACAGCTGCCGGAAAAATGCCGGCGCGGCGGTCAGAACAGATCCAGCATGTTGTCCAGATAGATTTCCTCCCGTACCTTCAGCTGGTGTTCCGGTTTGGTCATGTAGTAGAGCAGAAACTCTAAAATCAGTGCGCTGCCAAGACCCCGGCCCTCAATCTTGAAGTGGGAGAATCCCATGGGCAGATAGCGGCTCCGGATATCCTCCACGCCGATGAAGCCGGGGTTTTCCATGGCCTTGGAGAAGCGGTAGCCTTCGGAAGCGTCCGGCGCGGCGCAGCGGTGCTCCGGGCCGGGCTCGCCCAGATTCTTCCGGCTGACCGCCTCGTAGCAGGCTTTCCTGTCCCGGCAGCCGAAGAAACAGCACTCGTTGCAGAGAAATTCCACTTTGTCCTTCAGCGGCTGGGGCAGGGCGTTCAGCTGGGCAAAGGCCTTGTTCAGCCGGAAATCCGGCACCACATAGCGGAAATCCTCCCGCTCCACCTCCCGGCGGAAGTCCCAAAAGTCCGTCAGAACCTTGGTGGTGGAGGAGACGAGATAGAGCGGGGGATAGGTGCGCTTCAGGTAGTCCAGCAGCAGCTCTGCGTGGACGATGACGCCGTTGGGAACGCCACCGCTCTCCGTCAGCAGACGGCACAGGGCGTTGCATCTTTCATCCGCCAGATGCTCCGGTCGCAGCCGGGAATTGCTGAAGGTCAGGCGAGCGGAGATGCCGTACTCCCGCGTCAGGGCCAGTACCTCCCGGGGGGCGTGGCTACCGCTTCCGATACGGCCGCCGCCCCAGAGACAGTCCTCCGGCGCGCCGTACAGAGAGCCGATATCGCACCAGTCGTAGAAATATTCCCGGTGGGCGCGGTACAGGGGGAGAAACACCCGGTACAGCTCGTAGCACTCAAACAGGCCGGGGAGATGATAGTATGCGGTCTTGTGGTTCATATGGGAAACAACTCCTCTTTCTATCAGTATAGCACCCGGCAGGGCGGCAAATCAAGCATGATGTGGGGGCGATGACTTGCGGGGTATCGAAAGATAATTTTCCGCTGTTGCAAAAATAGTATTGTGTTTACGCGGGACAGGTGGTACAACAGGGATAGAACGGTTAGCGAGAGCTAACAACACGAGCTTCAGAATCTTGCAAAGAGATCACGATAAAGGAGACTTTCACCATGAAAATTTTAGTATACGGCGCGGGGGTGCTGGGCTGCAATCTGGCGCGGAATCTGTTCCGGGCCGGAAAGAATGTTACGCTGCTGGCGCGGGGAAAATGGGCCGAGGAGATCAAAAAGAACGGCCTGCGGATCAAGGACAAGTTTTCACCCCGCGTGTCGCTCAGCCGTATCCCGGTGACGACGGAGCTGAAGCCGGAAGCACCCTACGACGTGATCTTTGTGGTCATGCGCTACACCCAACTTGACACGATTATGGATACCCTGCGGGCAAGCAGGACGAAAAATATCATCTTTGTGGGCAACAATGTGCGGGCAGAAGCCACCGCCGCCGCACTGCCGGAGAAAAACGTGCTGTTCGCCTTTGCGTCCTCGGCGGGCCATCGGGAGAGCGACCGGGTGGCGTCCGTCGACCTGAAAAAAATCACCATCGGGCCGCTTTCCGGTGCACCCTCCAACGAGGGGCTGATCGGGGAGATCTTCAGCGGCACGAAGTACAAGGTGGCCTATGAGCCCAACATGGGGGACTATCTGCTGTGCCACGCGGCGTTCGTGCTGCCGGCGGCCTTTGCCTGCTATAAGACCGACGGCGACCTGAAGAAGCTCAAGGGCAACACCGCCTATCTGAGCCGGATGATCGACGCCAACATCGAGGGCTACCGTGCCATCCGGAACGCCGGGCATACGATTTTGCCCAAGGAGGACAGCAACTTTGAGGGCGCGGCGTACCGCAAGACCTGCCTGCGCTTCTTCAAGCTCCTATGCGCCACGAGTCTGGGGAAGATCTGTGTCTCCGACCATGCCATGAACGCGGTGGACGAGATGAGCGCACTGAACCGCGACCTGAAGCGGTTCTTTGAGGAGAACGGCGCGGCGTATCCGGTGTGGCGGGAGCTTGAGCAGGAGGCCGGAAGGTACTTGCGGGCCTGAGCTGTGCCGGACGGCGGACGGCACACGGGGCGGAAACTGGTTGACAGTCCGGACAGGGGAGAGCGAGCGGTATAGGGAACAGGGCGGTTCGGGCTGTTTTTGGGGCGATTTGTGTCACATTGCCCACGGCGGGAGAAAAAGGTGCTATGCTGGTGTCGAGATAGGTCGGCGGGAATGAGCCTGCCGCCGCAATGAAGTGAGAAGGAGGCACACGGCATGAAGAAACGGATCACCAGTGTGCTGCTGGCGCTGCTGATGGCGCTGGCCCTGCTGCCTGCGACGGCGTGGGCGGAGGACACAACATGGAGCACAGATATCAAGCTTGACGGCGATATGGTTTTGACAGGAACGGTGACCATCAGCGGAGCGGTAACGCTCTCCGGCAATGGCACGATCACCCGCGGCAGCGGCTGCACGGACGCGATGATCCTTGTGCCCAGCGGCGCAAAGCTGACCATTGAGGGCTCCGTTACGCTGGACGGCACACCCTCCAGCGGCACGGCATCGAACGCGGCAGCCATTCAGGTGGATGAGGGCGGCACGGTCATTATGAACGGCGGCACCATCTGCAACAACGTCAACAATGGCAATGGCGGCGGCGTCAACAATGCAGGTACATTTGAACTGAAGGGCGGTACGATCTGCAACAACCAGGCAGTAGGCGGCAGCGGCTTGGGCACTGGCGGCGGTATCCGCAACACGGAAACAGGTACGCTGACGATCAACGGCGGCAGGATCTGCGGCAACTACGCGGTGAATGGCGGCTGCGGCGTATTCAATTACAGCGGACATTTGATCATGACCGGCGGCGTCATCACCGGCAACTATGGCGGTCAGCGCGGCGGCGGTATTTCCCACAGAGCCGATGGCAAGGGCCTTTTTGAGATCAGCGGCGATCCTGTGATCGTCGGCAATTACAGGGGCGGTGAAAAGAACTCCGACGGGAGCATCACCGGCGGTACGACCGATAATGTGGGTCTGACCACCAGCGGCAAAGCCAAGAACTTCATCACGATCGTCGGCCCCATGAAGACTGGTGCGGAGGTTTGGGTGAACATCGTGACCAAGCTGGACACGCAGACGGAGATCGACGCCGAAAACAACGTCCACACCTACCTGCATGCAGGCTCCTACAGGGTAACAGCCGATGACGTTGCCCACTTCAACATTGATGACGGCGGCGAAAAGTTCTTCAAGCTGACCGAAAATAACGGCGGGCAGAAGATCATCATCGCCCTGCCTGAGGCGGGCACGACGCAGTATACGGTGACGGTCAATCTGGGCAAAAACATGACCAGCCAGAGCGGCGTCGGTACGACCCTGACCAGAACCGTGGATGCCAATAAGGCCATGGAGCCGATCCTCTTCGAGGCGGCCGAGGGGTACTATTTCCCTGAGACTTATACGGTGGCGGAGACCTCCGGTATTTCCGTAACGAGAAATGCCAACGGCCATCAGATCATGGTATCGGGTACGCCTACGGCGAATGTGACCATCACACTGCCTGACGCGGTGGCCGATCCCGATTATAAGCAGGACGATAACAAACCGGTCAATCCCAGGCCGGGACATACCACCTCCGGCGGCAGCACCGTTACCGGCAGCACTGTCACCTCCGCCAAGACCTTTGACGCAGGTGTGGCCGCCTATGGCGTGACCGCGCTGCTGTCCCTATCCGGCATGGCATGGCTGGGCAGAAAGCGCGAGGACTAAAGAGCGTACATTTCACATGCTCCACCCATGGGGAGAGTGGGTACCATAATGTCAAGGCCATCCCTTACCGGGATGGCCTTGACGTATTTAGAAGGGGCGGTGGGCCAGCGTCTTT
>OGPK01001043.1_pt1 | contig 23248 bp, 15 predicted proteins | sample 1552921 | NCBI WGS metagenome assembly OGPK01 (sample SAMEA2580264, study PRJEB22360) | human gut metagenome | biome: human gut; feature: human-associated habitat; material: faeces | place: Denmark | collected 2008/2010 | reverse complement strand
GCAGGATGTCCTGGTCCTGCTGGGACTGGGATTCGGTCGGGTCGACCGGCGTCTGCCAGAAGTCCTCGCCGGAGTAGTACTGGTTGGCGGAGGTCACGTGGTACTTGGAGAGCAGCTCGCGCTGCACCTTGAACAGGCTTTCCGGGTAGCGCATGTGGCTCATCAGGTCGCCGGAGATATCGGAGAGCTGGTGGTACTGGCCGGGGAAGATCTTCTCCCATGCCTTGATTACCGGGTCGGATTGATCCCATACGTACAGATCCACGGAACCGTCGTAGGCGTCCACGGTGGCCTTGACCGAGTTGCGGATGTAGTTGGCCTTCTGCGAGCCCAAGGATGAGACCGTTGCGGAAGAGACGGTGGTGGAATCCTTGGTGGCGGAGCCGAGGTCGGTTATTTGCGAGTACGGGTAGGCGTCGGAGGTGGTGTAGCCGTCGACGATCCACTTGACGCGGCCATCGACCACGGCCGGATACACGCGGCCGTCAAGCGTCAGGTACGGTGCCACCTTGGCCACGCGCTCCTTGGGGGAACGATCGTAAAGAATCTGCGATTCGCTGGTCACACGGTCGGAGAAGAGAATCTGATCGGAGCCGAAGCGGATTGCGTAGAGAATACGGGAGAACAGGTTGCCAACCGAGGGGCCGCCGTCGCCCTTGAACGTGGTCAGAGCACCTTCCGAACCGGTCGGGTAGTCGAACTCCCAAGCCTGCGTGCCTTCAGGGGCACCGACAATCGAGTATTCGGTGGTGTTCGGCGAGAAGTAGATGCGAGGCTCATACTTTTCGGATTCAGTGAGCTTGCCCTGAGTGGGGATGCCGGATTCGAAGAATTCAGGCTGGCCGTCGGCGGTCACCTTGTTACCGTAAGCGGCCACCACGCCGTAACCGTGGGTGTACACGGTGTGGTCATTGACCCAGTTGCGGTTGTCATTGCCGGCCAGATCGAGCTCGCGGGCGGCAATCACGGTGTCCTGGGAGACGCCGTCGATCTCGTACTTGTCGACTGCCAAAGTGTCGGCGAAGGTGTAGTACTGCTTGGACTGCTGCAACTGTTTGAACGTGGGGCTGACGACCTGCGGGTCGAGCAGACGGATCTGCGCGGTGGTGTCGGCCTCCTTGGCCAGAGCGCCCTGCTCACCCTTGTCGGTCACCTTGTATTGCTCGGTCTTGAGCTTGTCAAGACCGTAGGCGGCGCGGGTGGCGTCGATGTTGCGCTGGATGTAGGTGGATTCCATCTCCTGTGCGTTCGGGTTGACGCGGAAGCGCTGCAACAGCACCGGCCATGCCACGGTGAGCACAAGACCCACCACGACCACGACGGCAATGGAGGTCACCGGCACACGCCAGGCCTTGAGCGCGACGGAAGCGCGCACGCCGATGGACGCCTGGCCTTCGAGCGTGTGGGAGCGCATGAGCCAGATGCCCAGCACCACGCCGAGGATGGCGGTCAGCACGGCCATGATGAAGGTGACGGGGATGTTGGCATGCACGGCGGTGTAGGAGGCACCGGTGATGCGTGAACCCTGCACGGTGAGCTGGTCGAAGACGCCAATCATCTGGCGCACTGCCCAAGCGAACATGTTGAGCATCAGCCAGATGCCAAGCTGGCGACGGCAACGCTTGGTAATGGAGAACAGGCCGCGTCCGTTAACCGGCATGGTAATGCGGATACCGCCCATCAGCACATGCGTGACCACGGAAAACACAAGGCCCACGCCCAGCAGCATGGCCACGGCGGCGAGCACGAGCTTCAGGCCCGGCAGCACGAACACGTAGAAGCCGTTGTCCAGACCGAACTGCGGATCGGCGGTGCCGAACGACTGCGCGTTGAACATGAGCAGAATCTCGCTCCAGTTCGCGTTGAACTGAGAGCCGAAGATGACGCCGACGATCAGCGAAATCACCACGGCCACGCGGCGAGCGGTTTTCGAGCTGACGGATTTGCCGACCTCGACCACATCGCCGTTAATGCGAATGGTGGAACCGTCGGCCGAATCAGGGCGTGCTCGAATGGCCAGCCAGGCGGAAACGAAGCCGGTCAAGGCCATGAGCAGCGCGTAGGCCACCCACAGACCGATTTTCACCCCGAGCTGGGTCCAGACCACGGACTGGAAGCCGAGCTGGCCGTACCACATCAGATCGGTGATGAATCGGGACAGGCCGAAGAACAGACCGACGATGATGGCCAAGGCCAGCACCACGCCGATCAGAATCTTGCTGCCACGGCTGGCTCCTGAGCCACCGGACGCTGGCTTACGGGTGATACGCGGATTGGCCGGACCACGTGGAGGGCGGGATGACCCGGAGGGGGCAGCGTTGGTGTTGCGGGCCGGACCGTCCCCATCGGCCTCGACATCGAGGATGATCGGATCGTCATTGTTCGCATTGTTGCGTCGTGAATCGCCGCCATTGCCGAACAGTACTGAGAAAGGATCGTTAAAAGACATAACTCAAGCCTATCGAAAGGGCGGGAGGTCGGTTATGCCCTGAGCACAGAATGAGGCAACATCCTGTTCTACGCTCTGTTCTACGCTTGCCGGTATGAACAGACAACGGCCACAACATATGCGTCCCTCAGCACACGCCACACGCCAACTTCGGCACAGGAGCACTCCAATCGTGGCGACAATATGTGCTTTGGCAGTGGTGTTGGCCGGCGTGGCAGCCTACGGATGGCATGTCGGATGGTTCGCCAAATCCACATCAAACGGCAACACCACCACTCCCCAGACCTCCCAGACGAGTGCGTTACCGCGCACCGACGTTCCTTCCCCGAAGAAGAACGAACCGGCCGCACAAGCCCAACGTGCGGTATCCGCCATGACACTTGAGGAACGTGTGGGACAGTTAGTGATGGTGCCGTTGTTCGCCGGTTCCGAACCCTCCTCGTTGGCTTCAACAATCGCCGACGAGCACATTGGCTCGGCCATTCTCATTGGCAATTGGAATACCGGCGTCGATACGGTCAAGACCGCGACCGCGCAACTCCAAGGATATGCGCCGGCCGGCAATCGTCTCATCATCGCCACCGATCAGGAGGGTGGTCAGGTGCAGCATCTGACTGGTACCGGTTTCGACACAATGCCCAGTGCCGTTGAGCAGGGCACAATGTCCGCTGACGCATTGCGTCAATCGGCAGGCACGTGGGGTTCGCAATTAGCCACTGCTGGCATAAATGTCGATTTGGCACCGGTGCTCGGCACGGTGGTGGGCGATCGTGCCTCAAATGCTCCGATTGGCGCGCTGGATCGTGATTTCGGATTGGATGCGGCCGGCAACGCCGAACATGGCATCGCCGTTATTGAAGGTTTGCGAGACGCTCAGGTCGGCGCGGCGGTCAAACATTATCCTGGGTTGGGCGCGGTAAGCGGCAATACCGACTTCACCACCGAAGGCATTCTGGATACGACCACCACGTTGGGCGGGGCCGAGGCAGGTGCCTTTGACCAGGCGATCACCAAGACCGATCCTGCGATGGTGATGATGTCGTTGGCCACGTATCAATCCATCGACCCGAATAATCCGGCGGTGTTTTCCTCTACGATTATCGACGGTCATATTCGCAACGCCCTGAAGTACACGGGCGTGGTGATTTCGGATTCGATGTCTGCCGAAGCGTTAAGCAGCTACGATGTAAGCCAATTGGGAGTAAAGCTTGTCGAGGCGGGCGGCGACATGTCCTGCATCGGTCAGACGGATTACGTAAAGCCAATTGTGGACGGCCTCAACGAACGGGCGAAGTCCGATCCGGCTTTCGCTTCGAAAGTGACGGCGGCGGCGACTCGCGTAATGGCATTGAAAATCAAGATGGGACTGGCCTGACTGCTTATCCTTTGCACTGGTGAGGATTGATGCGCACTGATTCGCGCTAATCCTCACCAGCCCTCGTACAAATGCACACTAGTCCTCGTACGAATCGTCAGTCCTCGTATGAATACAGACCATGCTTGCCGATGTATTGCGACACGCCGCCGTCGCGGGCAATGCTCTTGGTGGAAATATGGCTCGTCGTGTTCGGCGCGGCGGCGTACATCGGTCGAAGAGATGGCCAAGGCCGGGATCTCAAGCGTATCGACCTTTCCTTCGGGCAAGGTCACGCCGTCCGGACTGGAGTAGCCGGGGCGCGTGACGGCCACGAAGTGGGCGAGGTCCCACATGAGGTCGGCGTCCTTCCACTGCATAATTTCGGCCACGGCGTCTGCGCCGGTGATGAAGAACAGCTCGGCGTCGGGATGTTGGGCGCGGATATCGCGCAGGGTGTCGATGGTGTAGGTGACGCCCGGACGGTCGATGTCGACACGCGAGACGGTGAATTTGGGGTTGGATGCGGTGGCGATCACAGTCATCAGATACCGATCTTCGGCGTTGGTGACGTGCTTGTCCAGCTTGAACGCAGGTCGGCCGGTGGGTACGAAAATCACCTCATCGAGGTCGTATACCCAAGCTACTTCGGAGGCGGCGACCAAGTGGCCGTTGTGAATCGGGTCGAACGTGCCGCCCATGATGCCGACGCGCAGGCGCGTATGCCAGTTGCCGCGTGCGGAAAGCCTGCCTTTGCCATGGCTGCTGGCCCCGGCCGGCGCGGACAGGTCAGACATGCGCCGTTCGGTTTCGCCTTGGGTGACGGCAACGATTTCGGCGGGCTCGGCGGATTCCACTGATTTTTCGGACTGAACTGACGCAGCCGTTTTGTGGCTGTCGGTAACACCACTCATGCCTGGTCGCCCTCGCCGGCGGCGTCATCGGCTGATTCGGTTTCCTCTTCGATTTCGCCGGCGGTGGGATTGTCTTCCCTGGGATCGATCTTGCCCATGTCTTCATCCCATTCGTCCTGGACCACGCGACGAATTTCGGCGAAGGTGGGCAGCGGGAAGTCCGGCTGGTAGAGGCGGCGGACCTCGGCCACACGCTCGGTGATGCGGATGAGCGTGTCGGTCATGCCGTCAAGGTCACCGTCGTGCTCCATCTGGCTGTATTTGCCGATGTAGCCTTCCATGAGCTCCATGTGTTCGCGCACGATCTTGAGCTGGGCATCGTCGAGGTCCGCGACTTCGGGCGAATCGGTCTCGGGCCAACCGATGAGCACGGCGTCCGCGTATTCGAGCGACGCACGCTGGGCGGCGGAGGCGATGCCGTCCTCGATCTGCACAAGGAACACGTAGCGGACGATGCTGAGCCGTTCGGCCGCGATCTTCAGGCCGAGCTTGGGATCGTTGAGGTCGATGTCGGGCCGCAGTTCGCTTGCCTTGTTTGCCGTGTCAGCCGTAGTGTTCATGTTGCCGTCCTCGTTCATGCGCGCACCTGTCCTGTTCCGTAACCGATCCACTTGGTGGTGGTCATCTCCCGCAATCCCATGGGACCGCGTGCGTGCATCTTCTGCGTGGAGATGCCAAGCTCGGCACCAAAGCCGAACACGCCGCCGTCGGTGAAGCGGGTGGAGGCGTTGACCATGACCACGGCCGAGTCGATGCGCTTGGTGAATTCCTCGATGGCCGCATAATCCTCGGCGATGATGGATTCGGTGTGGCCTGTGGAATGCGTGTTGATGTGGTCGATGGCCGCGTCCAGGTCCGACACCACCTTGATGCCCATTTTGAGGGCCAGGTATTCGGTGTCCCAATCCTCTTCGGTGGCGTGGTTGAGGTCAAGGCCCTCGATCGCCGCGCCGGAGATGATGTCGTACGACGTGGTGTCGGCCTGCAGCACGACGTTCGCCTCGGCCAGAGCGGCGGCGATCTGCGGCAGGAATTCGGCGGCGACATCCTTATGAACCAATAGCTTTTCGGCGGCGTTGCACACGCCCACGCGCTGGGTTTTGGCGTTGATGATGATCGGGATGGCCTTGGCGAGATCACCGGACTTGTCGATATAGATATGCACGTTGCCGGCACCGGTTTCGATGACCGGCACTTTGGAGTTGCGCACGACGGCTTGGATCAGACCCGCTCCTCCTCGCGGCACGAGCACGTCGATATGGCCTCGCGCCTCCATCATGGCGGTGGCGCCGGCGCGCCCGTACTGGTCGACGGATTGCACCAGTGCGGATTCGAAACCGTGGGCTTCAAGCACCGGGGCGATGACGCCCAACATGGCGGCGTTAGTGCGTTCGGCGGCGTGGCCGCCTCGCAGCAACGCGGCATTGCCGGACTTGAGGCACAGGCTGGCCACGTCCACAGTGACGTTCGGCCGGGCCTCGTAGATCATGCCGATGACGCCCATCGGCACGCGCGTTTGGGTAAGGCGCAGACCGTTGGGCAGGTTGTATCCGCGCACGATCTCGCCGACCGGATCGGGCAGGGTGGCCACATGGCGCACGCCTTGGGCGGCGGCGGCCACGCGCGGCACGTCGAACAGCAGGCGGTCGAGCTTGCCCGCATCCATGCCGTTTTCCTTGGATTCGAGCATGTCCAGCGCGTTGGCGGCTTCGATGTCCGCAGCATGCTCGTCCAACGCGTCCGCAATGGCAAGCAACAGTTCGTTTTTGGCTTCGGTATTTGCCTGTGCAAGACGCTCCTGTGCGCGTGCGGCCTGATCGGCCTGGCGGCACACCGCGTCGAACACCTCAGGACTCAATTCATCGCTCATAAAAAACAAGAGTAACCCACAATGGGCCGCATTGCCCGTTTCGACCCATATTGCACCGAAGATAGCCGGGGATATAAGCGCGGCTCCCTCTGATGAGGGAGCTGCGTACATCCGCAAAAAATCAGTGAATCTGGTCCAGGTCGGGGTAGAGCGGGAAGTCTTCGGCGAGCTTGTCGACGCGGGCCTTCAGCGCGGTCACGTCGGCGGACGGGCCGGCGGCGAGCGCGGTGCCGATGATGTCGGCCACCTCCTCGTATTCCTTCGGTCCGAAGCCGCGGGTGGCCAGGGCGGACGTGCCGATTCTCAGGCCCGAGGCCACCGAGGCCGGGCGCGGGTCGAAGGGCACGGTGTTGCGGTTGATGGTGATGCCGCAGGCGGCGAGCAGATCCTCGCCCTGCTGGCCGTCCATCTCGCTGTTGCGCAGGTCGACCATCACCAGATGCACATCGGTGCCGCCGGTCAGCACGAAGATGCCGTTGGCCTTGACGTCGTCGGCCAGTAGTCGTTCGGCAAGGATCTTGGCACCGTCGAGCGTGCGCTGGCGGATGATCTCCGGGTCGGTGCGGAAGGTCTCGGGGTTCACGCCGTACGCCTCGGCGTGGTAGAAACGGCCGGGGTAGCCTTCGGCGTATTTGTTGGTCAGCACGGAGCCCTGGCATTGCAGTACCGCTCGCGGCACGAAGTTCTCAGAGGCGATCATCTCAAGGCCACTGCGCTGGCGGCCCAGTTCGGAGTCCAGCAGTTCGGCGGTCTCAGGATTGGTTTCGCAGATCGGCGCGTTGAAAGCATCGGCTGCTTTCTGCGCAAGGGGTGAAGCGGTCATTGGTGCTCCTTTGGCATGAGCGACAATTGATTCGCCGTTGTCGCCTTACCGTATGGCCCGTTTGCAGCCGGCCTGTTTCATGATATGGCCGGTCCCCGTTCGATGGCAATGGTGATTTTCGCCGGTGTGACCGGTCGGCTATGCGAGACGGACGGCCCTTCTGCCCACGGCCCACGCTAGACTGATGTGGATTCATCATCCCTTTCAGGCAGAAGGATTCATCGTGACAACCACCTTCCATTCCACCCGTAGCACCACCGATTCGCTGACCGCCAAGCAGGCGATTCGTAAGGGCATCGCCGATGACGGCGGCCTGTTCGTTTCGGACGCGTTGGGCAAGACCAAGGTGGACGTGGCCTCCCTGCCGGGCAAGTCGTACCAGCAAATCGCCGCCGAGGTGCTGGGCGCGCTGCTGCCGGACTTCACGGCCGAGGAGCTGGGCCAGTGCATCGCCGACGCCTACGGCGAACAGTGGTCCGATGAGCGCATCACCCCGCTCAAGCCCCTGGGCGATGATTACGTGCTCGAACTGTTCAACGGCCCGACTTCCGCGTTCAAGGACGTGGCGCTGCAGATCCTGCCGCGCTTCATGGCGCACACCACGCCGGCCGATGGCGACGCGGACGAGAAGATCATGATCCTCACCGCCACCTCCGGCGACACCGGCAAGGCCGCGCTGGCCGGCTTCGCGGACGCCCCGGGCACCGCGATCACCGTCTTCTACCCGGAAGGCAAGGTCTCCCAGGTCCAGGAGCTGCAGATGACCACGCAGGCCGGCTCCAACGTGCAGGTGGCCGCCGTGGAAGGCAACTTCGACGACGCCCAGTCCGCGGTCAAGCGCATCTTCGGCGACCGCGCCCTGGCCGAGCGTCTCGTCGGCAATTCGCACGTGGTGCTTTCCTCCGCCAACTCCATCAACGTGGGCCGTCTGGTGCCGCAGGTCGTCTACTACTTCTCCGCTTACGCCCAGCTGCTCGCCGACCAGGTGATCAACGTCGGCGATGAGGTCGAGTTTGTGGTCCCGACCGGCAACTTCGGCGATATCCTCGCCGGCTACTATGCCAAGCTGCTCGGTCTGCCGGTCAAGCACCTCGTGGTGGCTTCCGACAAGAACAACGTGCTGTTCGACTTCCTGACCACCGGTACCTACAACCGCCAGCGCCCGTTCTTCCAGACCATCTCCCCCTCGATGGACATCCTCATCTCCTCCAACCTGGAGCGCATGCTGTACTACTTGTCCGAGGGCGACACCCGTCTGATCTCCATGCTGATGAACGACCTCAACAAGTGGGGCACGTACGAGATCCCGGAAGAACTGCTGGCCAAGATTCGTCAGATCTTCGGCACCGGTTGGGCCGATGAGGATCAGGTACGCGAGTCCATCAAGCACTGTTGGGACGAGAACCACTACGTGATCGACCCGCACACCGCCTGCGGCTACTACCTGCTTGAGCAGATGCCGCGCGACCCGCTGACCCCGCGCGTGCTGCTCTCCACCGCCAGCCCCTACAAGTTCCCGCGCGTGGTGAACGAGGCATTGGGCTTCGACGCCACCGGCACCGACTTCGAGTGCATGGATGTGCTGGCCCACGAGACCGGCACCACCGCCCCGGCCGCCCTGCGTGGTCTTGAGACCGCCGACGTGCGGTTCAAGGACGTCGTGGCCATCGACGGCATGGAGGACTACGTGGAGAAGGCCGCCCAGGCGCTGTGATAGTCCGCTGACGGCACTAACTGACAATTCCCAACCGATACATGCTTTACCAGCATGTATCGGTTTTTTGTTTTCTGATGTCACAAGTCGAAGGTCCAGGCATGTTCAAGCATGTCCGAGCCTTGTCACGCGCGGCTTTCTTGCGGCTTTTCACCTGCAACGAGCCAATGGCGTGTTGCTTGTTTTTTCTAGGAAGGCGGGAATCGCCATGCTGCCGGCGAACGGGAAAATCCATGTGGTTTGTTAGGTTCTGTTTCTGCAACTGAATAGTCCCATGAGGGAGTAGACAGCATTGCGGCGAAGGGCTCGGCCCAAACCGCAATGTGGCAAGTCAACATCGTGGCCGTCGGCAGTTCCGTTACGGTCTGGCTTTGCCTTAAATGACGAGACTCATGTACCGCGGAGTATGCGATACATGGTCGTCAACGATTCGTTTGGCTGCGTGCCGCCATGTTGCGCGGTACGCGAGTGATATTACGCGGGTTTCAGTGCGGTGTGTCAACCAAACGAGAGGAACATATGACCACGGCCAACGGGCAGACGCCCGCACCATTCATGCAGAATGCGCCAGCAGTCATCAGCACGCTGGGCACCGATGCACATCAAGGCCTGACCAGCGAACAGGCCGCGCACAACCTGAACCAGTACGGCCCCAACGCCTTCACCAAGCCGAAGCCGGAATCGATGCTTTCCCGCATCGTCAAGACGGCCGCCGACCCGATGCTCATCATGCTTATGATCGCGGCGGCCATCACCCTGGGCGTCAACATCACCCGCGCCATGGCCGGCGGCCACGCCGACATTCTCGAATGCGTGGGCATCTTCTTCGCCATCGCCCTGTCCGTGACCATCACCGTGGTGATGGAGGGTCGCAGCGCCAAGGCATTCGAAGCGCTGAACGACATCAATGACGACACGACCGTCACCGTGGTGCGCGACGGCGAGGTCACGCTGGTGTCGCAGCGAGACATCACCATCGGCGATGTGCTGCAGATCAGCACCGGCGACAAGCTGACGGACGATGCGCGCCTCATCGAATCGAACGATCTGACCGCCGACGAATCCGCGCTCACCGGCGAAAGCGTGCCGAGTGCCAAAGCCGCCGACGCCGTGTTCACCGACCCGAAGACCCCGGTGGCCGACCGCACGAACATGCTGTATTCCGGCTGCTTCGTGACCGCCGGCAATGGCCGTGCCGTGGTCACCGCCGTGGGCGACGACACCGAGTTCGGCAAGATCGCCCGCGAACTGCGCGCCGCCAACACCGGTATGACGCCGCTGCAGGAGAAGCTCGCGAAGCTCGGCAAGGTGATCGCCGTGGTGGGCTCGATTGTGGCCGCACTGGTGTTCGTGCTTCAGGTGGCCCGGTTCGTGGCTTCCGGCACCGCCTCGTTCGACACGATTTCCGAGGCGTTCATCACCTCCATAACGCTGATCGTGGCCGCCGTGCCCGAAGGCCTGCCGACCATCGTGGCCGCGTGCCTCGCGGTGAACATCATCAAAATGTCCAAGCAGAACGCGCTGGTCAAGAAGATGGTGGCGTGCGAGACCATCGGCTGCATCAACGTGATCTGCTCGGACAAAACCGGCACATTGACCCAGAACCGCATGACCGTGATCGAGGCGTACAACGCGCCGGGCCGCGCCTTGGAGAAGCCCGAGCAGATCAGGAACCGCATGCTGCTGGAGAACTTCTGCGTCAACGGCACCGCCGACGTGACCTTCCCGGGCGCCACCGAAGCCGAGGCCGGCGCGATGCCGGAATTCATCGGCAACCCCACCGAATGCGCACTGTTGGTCGCCGCGCACAAGGCCGGACTCGACTACCGGATTCGCCGCGAGCGCGCGACGGTGCTCCACACGTATCCGTTCTCGTCGGAGACCAAGAGCATGACCACTGTGGTGCGTGACGGCGACGGCATTACCGTGTTCGCCAAAGGCAGCCCGGAGAAGATGCTCGACCTGTGCGCCGTCGACGCCAAGACGCGCGGCGAAATCGAACGGGAGATCGCGAAGTTCCAGGCGCAGTCCTGCCGAGTGCTCGGCTTCGCCCACCGCCATATTTCCGATAAGGACGCCGACACTGCGGCTCTCGATTACGCTGCCGACCGCGCCGGCTTGGAATCCGGCATGATGTTCGACGGCTTCGTGGCCATCGTGGATCCCCTGCGCGAGGATGTGCCCGGTGCCGTGGAGCGCTGCCGCAAGGCGGGCATCGAGCTCAAGATGCTCACCGGCGACAACATCGTGACCGCCACGGCCATCGCCAACGAACTCGGCATTCTGGACGAGCGGCATATCGCCGTCGAGGCGCGCCAGATCGAGGAAATGAGCGACGAGGAACTGTCCCGCGAAATCGGCCGCATCCGCGTGATCGCCCGCAGCACGCCGGTTATCAAGATGCGCGTGGTGAACGCTCTGAAAGCCCAGGGCAATGTGGTGGCGGTGACCGGCGACGGCATCAACGACGCGCCCGCCATCAAGAACGCGGACGTGGGCATCGCCATGGGCATCGCCGGCACCGAGGTGTCCAAGGAAGCCAGCGATATCGTGATGCTGGACGATTCCTTTGCCACCATTGTCAAGGCCGTGCACTGGGGCCGTGGCATTTACGAGAATTTCCAGCGATTCATCCAGTTCCAGCTCACCGTGAACCTGTCTTCGGTGGTCGTGGTACTCGCCTCGCTGTTCAGTGGTCTGGCCGCGCCGTTCACCGCATTGCAGCTGCTGTGGGTCAACATCATCATGGATGGCCCGCCCGCGCTGACGCTCGGTATGGAGCCGATTCGCGACAATCTTATGGACCGCAGGCCCACCCGCCGCGACGCCGGCATCGTCTCGCGCGGCATGCTGGAGCGCATCATCGTCTCCGGCGCGTTCATCGCCGTGGTGTTCATGGCGCAAAGCTGGACGAACTTCATGGGCGGCACCGCCGAACAGCAGTCGACCATTCTGTTCACGCTGTTCGTGGTATTCCAGCTGTTCAACGCCTTCAACAGCCGCGAGCTGGGCAACGCCAGCCTGTTCGCCAATCTGCTGCGCAATAAGGTGATGATCGGCGTGTTCGCGCTGATGTTCGCACTTCAGGTGCTAGTGGTGCAATTCGGCGGCGCGATGTTCCGCACCGTGCCGCTGCCGATCGACATGTGGCTGAAAATCATCGCGGTCGGTTTCGGCGTGGTGGTGCTGCAGGAAGTTATCAAGACCGTCAAGCGCGCAGCCGCCGCCATCCGCGCGCGCCGCACGGCCAATGAAAGCGATTCCCAGCAACCGCACCAGCCAATCGCTCTGGATCTGGTGGACTGATAACACACCGATAACGGAAAGAGACCGACAGATTCCTGTCGGTCTCTTTTCATTCGCGGTCGGACAAATGCGCGGCTAGAGTTCTTTGGCTCGGTAGATGCGGATGGCTATAAGCATGGAGCCAAAAAATGCGAGCAGACACAACACGGCGAGAACAAGCGCCGTATGCCACCAGATCGTCAGGAAATCGGCAATATTCAGCAATAGCCATTGCCAGTCGACAGGCAATCGAGCCAGCAGCGCAATGACGGCATACAAGCCAACCATGACCGCGCCAAAGGCCATCATCATCTTGCGGAAGGTGAACCGGTATGCACAGGCCAGCAGCACCGACCCAAGAATGATAGCCAAAGCGAAGATGGAGGCACCTGATGCCAAGGCACCAATCCACCCCATATCTGCTATATCGCCAAAGACAATGAAGATGCCACCGCATATCACCACATCCAGAGCCCAGAGCAGGCCAACCACCAACAGAAAGAGGTACCGACCTACAACTTGCGCGGTGCGTGAAACAGGAATCAGCCCTCGCATGGCACTGTGCCCTGCAGATTCCTCGGATGCAGCAGGCCCCAATGCACTCATATATGCCATCACCGATGCCAGACCTCCGAGTCCGCCCATCAGACCACTGGCAACGTGTTCATCGACATGGGTCGATATCATCACCAGCGATACCACGATAGACAGCACCGGGAAAACCAGCAGAAACACCATATTCGCCACGCTGAACAGACCCGTCCCGACACAATCGAATCGACATTGCTTTACTACGGATTTCCAGCTCATCGTCACCACTCCCTTGAAGCAAATATGCGAGAGGCAATTACATACGAGATTCCATATGCCACAACCGTCGTTGTCAATACCGCAATAACCAGCCACAATCGTTGCGCGATGATGGCATTCGCGGCATGGGCCAATCCTCTGGTCACCGAAGCAGGCAAAATAGATAGCAGTATGGATACAGCCAATACAACGACATAAATCACCATCATCGTGACTTGAAGACCGCCTAGTTTGGTCCACAGATAACCCGTGGGCACGATAAGCGCGACCATCAGCGCGGTGCAGAAACCTCCCAACGGAGCCGCCCACAGATTGCCCGCGAATGACCAATCCGGATTGACCAGCACTTGCAACCCGTCAATCAACACAATCATCGCTACCGACAATACGGAAATCACCAATCCAACCACATATCGCGCGGCCACCTGACTCTTCCTCGAAGCCGGAATAATGCCACGAAGTCGATATCCGTTCTGTAAGTCAGCAACCGCCATGGTCAGCACCCACATGGCACAGGTGAATACCGTCATGATGACACCCATGCGATAGCCGAAACCATCACCATAAACTTCACCTTGAAAGATGGCGGAGAACAACGGTGCCAACAACAACGAGAACACAGTCTGTACGCCGACGCACAGGTAGGCCATATCGACGCGCAATGCAGTGGTCAATGCATGTTGCCGAGACCGCGACACCCTCAGTATTGCCCCCATGGCCGCTCACCTCCCGCTCAAGTCACGATTGGAATCATGGGCATTGGTCAAGCGAATGATGTCATCAATGGAAGCCGATTCAACGGCAAGCCCCGAAACCACCGACGCAACAGCATAAAGCCTGTCTGACCGGACCAGCGCATCGAATCCGGTGGCATACGTATGTGAGCCCAGCACCACGTCCGCAGGCAGTTGTGCCAGTTCGTCTGGACCGCCCTTAATCAGGCGGAACGATTCCTCAAACTCGTCTTTCGGACCGGTGTAGTAGAGACGGCCATCGGTGATGTAGGTAATGAAGTCAGCAGCACGTTCGAGGTCGGCAGTGATATGGGTGCTGAACAGTACCGAATGCTCGCCATCCTCAATGTAGGCATGCAGGATATCCATGAGTTCGTCGCGGGCAAGCACATCGAGTCCGCTGGTCGGCTCGTCGAGAATCAGCAGCTTGGCATCATGACTCAATGCGATGGCCAGCATCAGCTTCATCTGCATGCCGCGGGAAAGATCCTTGATATGTTTCTTGCCGTTCTGTGCGTCACCAAGGCCAAAAGTATCCAGATACTTGTGATAGCATCCACCGTCCCATGATGGATACAGTGGCGCGACAATACGTTCAATGTTCTTGACTTGCCACTGTTCATGCATGTAGCTGAAGTCGAACACCACGCCGAGTTGTTCTTTGACGGGCTCCTCGTTGGCGATGTTGTCGAGGCCGAGCACGTGAATCGACCCGGCGTCGCGGTGGATCATGTTGAGGATGAGTTTGATGAGGGTGGATTTGCCGGCGCCGTTCGGGCCGATCAGTCCCATGATGTAGCCCTTGGGCAGGTCGAAGGTCACGTCGTCCAGCGTGAAGCCGGAATCATAGTGTTTGGTGACGTCGGTGACCTGCAACGCCATCGCGTCGGATTCGGATATGGCGGTCATGTCCATGGTCCTTTCTTGAGGTTATTCCTTGCGGTATTCCTCTTCGAGCATGCGGTCCAATGCGTCCAGCGGAATGCCGGCGGCTTTGGCGCCCCGGCTTGCCTCGGCCAGGCTTTCACGAATCTGGGTTTCGAGCTGACGTTGCATCAGTTCGTTGCCCTTGTCCATCACGAAAGTGCCTTTGCCTTGGATGTTCTGCACCACGCCCTCATCGGCCAGTTCGTTGTACGCCCTGGTGACGGTGAGTACGGAGATGCGCAGCTCCTTGGCGAGTTTCCTCAAGGAAGGCAGGGCCTCGCCCGCCTTCAACTCGCCGCTGAGCACCGCCGAATGGATTTGGGTTTTGATTTGCTCGTAGATGGGTTCACCGGACACGGATGAGATGATCAGTTTCACCTATGCCCCTTTCGATTGTGGTTGACTAGCACCCCAGCTGTTTAGCTGTTATACAACACAGTATAACTGTTCTGCTTAACTGTCAAGGTGTGTTACATAACAGTTGAACAGTGAACAAACACCTCGACAACATACAGCGTCGAAACATGGGCCGTGCCTACAATGGCCTCGGAAAGGGGCACCTATGCCAAACAACGCCGTTACGCCGACAGCCCCGCCAGCGGGGGTGTAACTTTTTTATCACAGCACGCGCGGAGCGTCGTGGAAGTCGAAGAGGACGCCGTCGGCTAGGTGGCAGATCTCGGGCCAATCGGAGGCGGAGGAGTCGTCGTGCATGGCCCAGACCTTCATGCCGACTGATTTGGCCGACTTCATGCCGACCAGCAGGTCTTCGAACACTGTGCAGTCGGCCGGTGCAGCACCCAGGCGCTTGGCGGCGAGCAGGTAGACGTCGGGCTGGTCCTTGCCAACGTCGTTCGCGTCATCGACGGAGACGATATCGTTGAACAGATCGAACATGCCGACGTGGCGTAGCGCCGGCTCACGCAGATGCGGGGGCAGCGAGGTGGCGACACCCAGTTTGACACCGGAGTCTTTCAGATCGCGCAGATAGTCAAGCGCGCCGGGTTTGGCTTCGACCGTGGTGGAATAGGCGACGCTGGCCATGTCGTCCCATTCCTGCATGAGCTCTTCGGGCGTGTCTGTAAGGCCGAAGCGTGCGATGGTGTATTCGGCGATCTGGCGGAATTGCATGGCGGAGACTTTGGTCATGTAGTCGGGCGGCACTTCGATTCCGCGCTTGTTCAGGAAGTCGATGTCGACTTGGTCCCAGACTCCCATGGAGTCTAGGAGGGTGCCATCGAGGTCGAATATGGCGGCCTTGGTCATTTGCTAATCTCCATCTTCTTCAACCACCCTCAGTCGCCTGCGGCGCCAGCTCCCGCCAGCGGGAGCGTAAGCCGAGAATCGGATAGGAGTTCTCGGGCGTGGTCCAGGGAAGCTTCGGATTCGCTGCCGGAGAGCATGCGGGCGATTTCGTGGACGCGGGTTTCGCCGTTGACTTCGGCGATGGTGGTGACCACGCCCAAATCGTCGTCATCGGCATCCGGCGGCTCCTTGGTGACCACGAACTGCGCGTCCGCCCACGAGGCGACCTGCGCCAAGTGGGTGACGACGATGACCTGCGCGCTGCGGGCCAGCCGTGCCAGACGTTTGCCCAGTTCGACCGCGGCCTTGCCACCCACGCCGGCGTCAACCTCGTCGAAGATGAAGGTCTGGTCGGCACCGCCGCGCGTGTCGGCGGCCACCAGTTCCAAGGCCAGCATCAGTCGGCTCAGTTCACCGCCCGAAGCGCTTTTGCCCATCGGCAACTGCGGCGACCCCTCGAACGGCGTAAACAGGAACGCGATATCGTCGCGACCATACGGGCCGAGCGGATCATCGGCCTTGTCTCGCGGCGTGACGCGCACTTCCAAGGAGGCGCCCAGCATGGCGAGCGAGCCGAGTTCTTCAGTGACGCGCGCGCCCAAGTCGGCAGCGGCAGCCACGCGCGCGGCGCTCAGCACGTCGGCGGCGGCGAGGGCCGCATCGTACAGCGTCTGCCGTTCGGATTCGAGTTCGGCGACCTTTTCCGGCGAGGCGTCCAGATCCTCCAAATCGAACGCCGCCTTGTCCCGCCAAGCGAGCACGTCGGCCAAGGTGGGGCCCCACCGACGGGTGAGGTCGCCAAGCTCGTGGATACGGCCGTTGATCTGGTCCAGATCCTCCACGCTGCCTTCGTCACCCAGCTCCTGGCTCAGGGCGAACACCACGTCGCCCAAATCGGCATTGATGGATTCAAGCCGATCGGCCTGCTCGGCGAACGTGCCGCCGACGCGAATCGCGCGCAACGAGGTCACCGCATGATTGATGAGTTCCACGGCCGAAGCGCCGTCGGCGGCGTCCACATCCACCTGCGAGGCATCCAGCGCGCCCAGCGCCGAACCCACGCCTTGGGCGATGTCAGCCGCGTTTTCGATGCGTTCGCGGCGCGCCTTCAGCTCCTCGTCCTCCCCCGGCTGCGGGTCGGTTCGGTTGATGCGGTCGATGGATTCGCGCAGGTAGTCGGCCTGTTGGCGGGCAGAGGATTCCTGCGAGCGCAGGCGTTCCAGCCGCTCATCCATGGCGGCCAGCGCATCCCACGCCTTGCGGTAGGCGGCCAGTTCGGCTTCGTCTCCGGCCACCCGGTCCAGAAACTCGCGTTGCCGTGCGGCGGCCGCGATTTTCAGCTGATCGGTCTGGCCATGAATGATGACCAGTTCGCCGGCGATGGCCCCCAGCACCGAACGCGGTACGGACTTGCCGCCGAGCACGGCCCGCGAACGTCCGGAAGCGCGTACGGTGCGGGAAAGGAACAGTTCGCCGTCTTCGGGGTCGACGCCCGCGTCGTGGGCTTTGGCCACGGCCGCGGCAGCACCGGTGAACCCGCTGCCGGCATCGTCACCGGCATCGTTGGTGTCGCCGGAATGTTCAGATGCGACGGCATCATCCGAGAGCGCGAAAATCGCCTGGGCCCAAGCCTCGTCCGCCCCGGCCGAGACGCGCGAGGATTCGGCGGCCCCACCGGAGACCAGTCGGATCGCGGAGAGCAGCATGTATTTGCCGGCGCCGGTCTCACCGGTGATGGCGGTCATGCCTGCGGCCGGCGCAATGGCGGCTTCTCGAATCGGCCCCAGATTGCGGATATCGAGTTCTTCGAGCATCAGGCTCCTGCCTTGCCGTCGCGTTCGCCCGGCTTGTCGGGATCGGTACCAGCGACACCAGCGTCACCGGCAACGCCAGCCGCATACGCGGCCGCCGGGAACGTGTGCCCGTGATGCAGCGGCTGGCTCGAGGCCTCGTTGCGCGCGTGCTCGCGCCAACCGACCACGGGCAGATCGAACTTGGAGACCAGACGGTTGGTGAACGGCATGCCGGAGAGTCGGGCGAGGCGCAAGGTATCGCGCGATTCGCGCACCATGACGCGCGTACCCTGCGGCAGGGCGCGCTGACGGCGTCCATCGCAGCAAATCCAGCCTTCGGACATGGAATCGTCCAGAATATCGATGGTAAAGGTCGAACCGGAGCCGATGATCAGCGGCCTGGCGAACAGGGCATGCGCGGCCAACGGAATCAACTGCAGGGCCTTGACGTTCGGCCACATGACCGGACCGCCCGCGGAGAAGGCGTAGGCGGTGGAACCGGTGGGCGTGGAGACGATGACGCCGTCCGCGCCGAACGAGTTCATCTCCACATCGTCCACGCGGATGGACAGTTCGACCATCTTGCCCCGGTCGGCGCGTTCCAGCGTGATGTCGTTCAGCGCCCAATCCTCAATGGGCTTGGTGGTGCCAGGCAGCCAGACGTCCACATGGGCGATCATGCGTTCGTCGATCGAATAGTCGTGGGTGGCGACCCGGCGGATCGCCTCGTCGATCTGGAAGCTTTCGAATTCGGCCAGGAAGCCGACATGCCCCATGTTCACGCCGAGAATCGGCACCTGGGTGCAGTGGACGAGTTCGGCGGCGCGCAGTATCGTGCCGTCGCCGCCCAGGACCACGACGATTTCGGTGTCGTCCGACACGCACGGCGGCTGCACGCCGAAATCGGGGGCCTCGGTGTTGTCGATGATGGTGACTTCGAAACCGGCCACTCGCAGCTGGCTCACCGCCTCGGCCACTACGGTTCCGGTCTGCCTGAGCCTGGTATGCGTCACCACCACCGCGTTGCGCTTGGCCATGGCATCCTCCTGTCGATTCGGTCGCACTGCTCATTATTCTAGCCGCAGACACCGTCATCACTCGTACAGGTGTTCGAAAAATGCCGCTTCGTGGCGCGTCGCCGACAACGTTCCGCAGAGTCGATTAACGTAAGGCTTCGGCATACAATGGCATACAGCCGCGCGATCACCGTACGCGTGCCGTGCGCAGCGCGATGGCATGCCGTATGACCATACAGCAGTATCAGTTGAGGAGCTTGAGGACCCATGGCCAATGACTTCGACGAATCCTCCGCCAATGAGGAGGCCTCGAAGGGCCTGTCATGGTGGTATTCGGCCGATGTACTGAGCCGAGACAAAAGCGATAAAACCGCCAAGCGCATTCGCCGCATCAGCATCACCGACCGTCTGCTCAGGCACCCGGGCCGTCTGTCCATGGTGTATTTCGGCGCACTGATCATCATCGTCCCCGGCTTGCTGCTGCTGCCGATCGCCACATCGGACATCATCTTCACCAACTTCCCGGTCGCGTTCTTCACCGCCGTCTCGGCCCTGTCCACCTGCGGCATTCCGGTGGTGAACACCGGCGAATACTGGTCGACGTTCGGCCAAGTTGTCATCCTATTCTCCATCCAGTTCGGCGGCCTGGGCGTCATGACCTTCGCCTCGATGGTGGCTCTTGGCACTTCCCGCAGACTCAAGGTCTCCCAGCGCATGCTTACCGCGAACGAACTGGGCACCACGAAGCTTTCCGAGGTCAAAGGCGTACTCACCGTGGTATTGGGCACCTCCATCATCGCCGAGGTGCTTACCTTCGTGCTGCTGCTGCCCGACCTGTTCCGCGTGAACCACGGCAATATGGGACGTACATTGTGGCAGGCGCTGTTCTACGCGGTATCGGCCTACAACAACACCGGTTTCACGCCTGACGCCACCGGCCTGCATGTGAACCGTTGGGGCGTGGGACTGCCGATTCTCATCAGTGCATTCATCGGAACGCTCGGCTTCCCCGTGGTGCTGAATCTGGTGCAGTGCGCACGCCGGCGGCTCAGCCCGAAACGTTGGACATTGCACACCAAACTCACTTTGGTGACCACCGCTGTGCTGGTGGCCACCTCACTGGCTTGGTTCCTGCTGGTCGAGTGGAGCAATACCGGCCTGTTCCCCGCAGATGACCCCGGCATGAAGATGCGCCGTGCGATGAGCGCCGCCGTCATGCCCCGCTCCGCCGGTTTCGATATTTCCTGGGTGCCCGAAGTCACGAATGAGACCAAGGTGTTCATGAGCATACTCATGTTCATCGGCGCAGGTTCCTCATCCACCGCTGGCGGCATCCGTGTCACCACGTTCGCGGTGATTCTCTTGATTTGCCGCGCCGCATTCACCGGCCATCGCGATGTCACCGTGTTCCGCCGCCGTATCCCCCGCCGTATTCAGATGACCGCCGTGTCCGTGACCACGGCCTGCTTTGCGTTGGTTATGGTCGGTGCGATAATGCTGATGCTCACCACCGGCTGCGCGTTCGTGGACGCCGTGTTCGAAGCCTGCTCGGCCTTCTCGTTGGGCGGTTATTCGGTGGGCGTGGCAAGCGCCGGCAATCCGGCCAGCCTGTTTATTCTGTCCGCCGAGATGATTGTCGGACGACTTGGCCCGTTGACCATCGCCTACTCCATCAGCCGACCGATGGCTCCCGAACCTATTCGTTATCCGCAGGAAAACATTATCGTTGGCTGATCGGCCATTCAATCGGCACACAGAAATCCGGCATAGAGAGGACCATCATCATGGCAGCAAAACCGAGCGGCAACAAAAGCGTGCTGGTCATCGGACTGGGCCGTTTCGGCGGGTCCGTGGCCGCCACCCTCGACCAGATGGGTCAGGATGTGCTCGCAGTGGACAAGAACCCGGAGCTTGTGGCCCGTTGGTCCGCGCATCTGCCCACCATTCAGGCCGACATGACCGATGTGTTGGCCATCGAGCAGATCGACGCCTCCCAGTTCGACACGGCCGTCGTGGCCATCGGCGACAGCATCGAGGCTTCGGTGATCATCACCGGCAACCTGCTGGACGCCGGCGTTTCCGACCTGTGGGCCAAGTCCGTGTCCCAGGAGCATGCGCGCATTCTGCAGCGCATCGGCGCCCGCCACATCATCAACGCGGAGACCGATGCCGGCAAGCGCGTGGGCCATCTGGTGGCCGGCAATTATCTGGATTACATCGAAATCGACGGGCCGTACACCGTCGTCAAGATCCACACGCCCCTGTACGCGGTAGGCCGCAGCATCGAGGACGTACAGGTGCACGACAAATACGGCGTGACCGTGGTGGGCCTCAAGGCCCCAGGCAAGGAGTTCCAGTACGGCTCCAAGGAACTGGTCATGCATCGCAACGACGAACTCATCCTCATGGGCAAGCAGGATCAGATCGACCACTTCATCCAAGGCTAACCCCCTAACTGCGCTCGCTATACCCCCTATCTGCTCACATCGTGACCGATATAACCCCCTCAACATGGATGCGCTCATTATTGTGGCAATAAGCCATAAAGCTGTACGTCCATATTAATAAGGGGAGTTTTATCATCATGGGCAAGCATACGCAGAATTGCACGCTGATAGGCAAAGGAGTCTACGGCACCATAGGAGTGGACCAACGTTCCCGTCTTGCCGATGGCGCGCATTTTCACACCATGATTGTGACCAGCACCCTCGAGGCCTCAGTTATAGAAGGGGACAAACTGGTCATCAAAAGTGGCATTGTGCGGTGTGATGGTGATATTCGCGTATCCAGCATCAGCGGCAGCGGCGACATCGAAGTCGGCGGCGACATTATTTGCGATGAAATAACCTTTACCGGCAAACTACGATGCAACGGCGATATCGTTTGTTCCGGAAATCTGTCCGTCAATGGCTCCCTAGGCACCCGTCATATTAGCGGTCAGACAGTCCGCTTGAACGGCGTGTTGAAGGGTCATGACGTCAACAGCAGGGCTCTGGAAGTTCATCCACTCCGCAGTACGATGTTTTCCCGTTTTGATATGGATGGGTATGAGGATGGCAGCACGGTTCGCCATATCACAGCCGTCACGGTTGAAGCCAACCATCTGCAATGCCGGACTTTGACGGCGGACTCCGCCATGCTACGCAACGGCAGTGCGGTGGAAAGCGCCACGTGTGCCACCGCACTAGGCATCGACCGTACCTCCAGCGTGCTGCTGGTGAACGGAGACTGCCAACGCATTCATCTCAAGACAGCGTAAAGCAGGTATTCCTCATTACCGTGGGTGCCGATGATGGGACTATCGGCAGTGGCCACCACGTCAAGTCCGTGCTGTTCAGCACAGGCGACCACGTCGTGTAATGCCCGCTCCCGCAATGCCGGATCTTCAACGATGCCGTTTTTGCCGAGTCCTGCCCGCCCGACCTCGAACTGCGGTTTGACCAGTAACACAATCTGCGCACCGGGAGCCGCGATGCGCGCGATTACCGGAATCACATAGGTCAGGGAAATAAAGGAGACGTCGGAGACGATCATCGCCGGCCGGTAAGGCAGGTCGTCGGCCTCTACTTCGCGAATGTTGACGCCGCTCATTTCGATGACGTGCTCGTCATTGGCGATGCGCGGGTCGAGCTGGCCGTGGCCGACGTCGAGCGCCACGACTTTGGCCGCTCCCCCGCGCAACAGTACATCGGTGAAGCCACCGGTGGAGGCACCGATATCCAGACATTCCAAGCTTTCCGGCCCGGTAAGGCCATTGCCGGCAAAGGTCTCGAACGCGCCCAAGAGTTTGTAAGCGCCTCGGGAGACGTAGTCGTCGCCCTTATCCACGGCGAGTTCGCTGTGCCCGGCTTTGACCATGAACGATGGCTTGGTGATGGTCTCGCCGTCCACGCGCACATGCCCGGCTTTGATGAGTCGCTGCGCTTTGGCCCGCGATTCGACCAGTCCCGAAGCCACGAGCATCATGTCGAGGCGATCAAGTGGGGTCGCGGGATCGATATGTTGCTCGGTCATATACCTTCCTTTCGACCCACCATCCACCAACGGGGTGGCTCGGCATGGACCCACCATCCAGCACTTCACGTCATCTTCCGCTGGCGGGAGAATGAATCTCCTCTGCTAGCTGCGGCTGTTATCAAGCTCGTGTTGTAACGATTCCAGCACGTTGCGATAGGTCTCAAGCTTGCGGTCGTTGTCTTGTTCATCAATATCCGCAAGTTCGGGGTATCGCTCGGTGACCGGCGCGTGTTCGCT
>OGPK01001036.1_pt1 | contig 23383 bp, 20 predicted proteins | sample 1552921 | NCBI WGS metagenome assembly OGPK01 (sample SAMEA2580264, study PRJEB22360) | human gut metagenome | biome: human gut; feature: human-associated habitat; material: faeces | place: Denmark | collected 2008/2010 | reverse complement strand
TCTCCGGGAAGTGTTGGGGTCGATTACATAGATACCCCCAGCCGAGATAGCCTCTACCGGACATTCGCCGATGCAGGTACCGCAGGCAACGCAGGAGTCGGTGATTTTGTAAGCCATTTTTGAAAAATTTATTTGTTAATGTGTGTATGTAATGACAAATATAGAAACTTATTTGATAATATCAAAACCCGTATAGGGAATCAGCGCTTCGGGAATGCGGATGCCTTCGGGGGTCTGGAAGTTTTCGAGCAGGGCGGCGACGATGCGCGGCAGGGCCAGCGACGAGCCGTTGAGCGTGTGCGCCAGCTGGGTTTTCTTGTCGGCGTCCTTGTAGCGGAGCTTGAGACGGTTGGCTTGGAACGATTCGAAGTTCGAGACGGAGGAAACCTCCAGCCAGCGTTTCTGCGCTTCGGAGTAGACCTCGAAGTCGTAGGTGAGCGCCGAAGTGAACGACATGTCGCCGCCGCACAGACGCAGGATGCGGTAGGGCAGGCCGAGCGACTTGACGATCGACTCGACATGCGCCACCATGCCGTCCAGCGCTTCGTACGAGTTCTGGGGCAGGCTCAGCTGCACGATCTCGACCTTGTCGAACTGGTGCAGGCGGTTCAGGCCGCGCACGTCCTTGCCGTAGGAACCGGCTTCGCGGCGGAAGCAGGGGGTGTAGGCGGTCATTTTTACGGGGAAATCCTTTTCGTCGAGGATCACGTCGCGGTAGATGTTCGTGACGGGAACTTCGGCCGTGGGGATCAGGTAGAAGTTATCGGCCGTGGCGTGGTACATCTGCCCCTCCTTGTCGGGGAGTTGTCCCGTACCGAAGCCCGAAGCCTCGTTGACCATGATCGGCGGCTCGACTTCGAGATAGCCGGCTTTGGTGTTGCAGTCGAGGAAGTAGTTGATCAGCGCCCGCTGCAGGCGTGCGCCCTTGCCCTTGTAGACGGGGAATCCGGCGCCCGTGAGCTTCACGCCCAGATCGAAGTCGATGATGTCGTATTTGCGGGCCAGCTCCCAGTGGGGCAGCGGGTTTTCGGGCAGTTCGGTGTAGCTTTCGACGAGTTTTACGACGAGGTTGTCCTCTGCGGTTTTGCCCTCCGGGACGATCTCGGCGGGGAAGTTGGGCAGCGTGACGATCGCGGCCTGCAGCTCCTCCTGCACTTCGCGCGATTCGGCCTGCAGGCGGTTCGATTTCTCCTTGAGGTCGGCGACGAAGCGTTTGCGCTCCTCGGCCTCTTCGCGGCGGCCCTGACCCATCAGCGCGCCGATCTCCTTGGCGGCTTTGTTCTGCGCGGCCAGCGTATTGTCCAATTCTACCTGAATGGCCTTGCGGCGGTCGTCCAGCGTTTCGATCTTTTCGATGACGGGTGCGGCGTCCACGCCCTTTTTGGCCAGTTTGCGGATCGCGGCCTCTTTGTCATCGCGGATTTGCTTTAGCGTAAGCATACTATCTGTTGATTTTTGAGTATTCGTATTACAAACCGCAAATTTATAAAAATAGCGGCAATTTGTATCTTCTTATCGAGGAAAAAGGTTATTTAGGTTGACAATGCTGGTGAAAATCCTTATATTTGCAGATATAACGAATAAAATCATTGCTTATGACATAAACGGCTGATCTAAATTGTGATTACATATAAAAAGCGTTAGCTTTTACTAGTCATTGGAACTTCGACACTTTCAAACGGCTACTAGAAAAGCGAAGACGCTCACGTTTCACGACGTGGGCTTTACTTCGTTGATAGCCAAGGTTGTCGAAGACCTCAATGATCAATGGAAGTTTTGTCCCACGTTTTTTATATATTTTAAGGACTCAAACTGAATTTGCTATGGGGCTGGCATGTAAATAATAAAGAATACTATGGATAGAACATTAAGTATGGTAATAGTGTCGTTTGTATTGGGGGCACTCGTAAGTATCACCATTCAAGCTTGTGGTGGAGATGAAAATAAATTTGAACAAGATTGCGGTAGTGGTAATTCCACGTCTTCAGCAAATTGTGAGTGTTCTTGGGAATCTCAGAATATGGCTTATTATGAAATTTGTGATGAAAATGGTCAGATTAGTAATCGTTGGGATTATGTTTATGACAATAAAGGGAGAATGGTAGAGGCAAAATCAGTGCAGTATCAGAAAGGTTCCTAGTGGTAAAAGATATTTAAGTTTTGTAAATCATAGTGTGTATACTTATTCTGATTCAGGCGATTGTAGGTACGGAAGGACTGTTTCGACTCTTTATAATGAGGATGGAAGTGTGATGCGTGAAGACCAAAGTAGTGAAAAGATGATTTTATACATAAAATAGAAGTTTATGCGAAAATATATGATGTTACTTGGAAAAGAGAGTTTCTGGTTATTGGGGGTAGCTGCGATTGCTTTCTGTGTGGGGATTATTATTTCAGTGGATTGGTTGACGAATATATGTTGGTCAATTGTTGCAGCAACGATTGTCTATGGAGTGACTGTAGTTTTATCTCGGTATTCAGAGCGTAAATATCGGAGCATATTTTTACGCAAATATGTCAGTGCCTTATTGGAGGTAGGAGTAAATCTGTTTCAAAATATTACTTCGAAAAATAGCTCGGTAATTCCATTAGATGTGGATATTGAAAAAGCTTGCCAAACTTTGGATTTGTCCATATCTCCCTCTTTAGCATATCATTTTCATGGAGATGATTTTAATTGGATGAGATATCTGGATGATTGCCGTTCGCAGATTGAAAGTAATGTACATGAGATTATTATGATAGCTCAACTTGATTATCCTGAATTTGGTGTTGTTGTTGATAATTTATATGATAATTTTAAGAAAGTACATCGTTCTTTTTATTTAGCTTACTATATGGAAGATGGATGTAAGAAAGCATCGACAGTCCCTTTTTTAGCGAGTAATGTAAAGAATTTGGCTTCTTCTTTTTTGAAAGTTAAAGAGTATGTGGAAGTTTTTTAATTGAATGAATGCTTGAATTAAGGAAGTGAGGTTTCCTAGATTGCTATTGATAGTAGGTTTTTGATATGTGATTTTGTGATATTTTTCAAGAACGGTTATCAATTCTTTGTCTTGTGTTTTTTCGGCTTCGGCTCCGGTTTTTGTCGGGGAATTTGTTATTTTTGCAAAAAATAAAGCATGAACTTCGTCGAACTACTCGCTCCCGCCAGAGATTTGCAGTCGGCCGTCGCTGCCGTGGATTACGGCGCCGACGCCGTCTATATCGGCGGTGCGAAGTTCGGGGCGCGCCATGCGGCGGGCAACAGCGCGGAGCAGATCGCCCGCGTCGCGGAGTATGCCCACCGTTACGGCGTGCGGGTGCATGCCACGCTCAATACCCTGATTTACGACGACGAACTGGAGACCGCCGAGCGGCAGGCCCGCGAGCTGATCGCGGCCGGGGTCGATGCGCTCATCGTGCAGGACATGGCTCTGCGGCGGATGGATCTTCCGGTCGAGCTGCACGCCTCGACGCAGGTGTGCAACATGACGCCCGAACAGGCGCGTTTCCTAGGCGAATGCGGTTTTGCCCGCGTGATTCTCGAACGGGCGCTGTCGCTCGACGAGATACGGGCGATATGCGCCGCGACGAACGCCGAAGTGGAGTGTTTCGTCCACGGGGCCATCTGCGTGGGTTACAGCGGCCGCTGTTTTCTGTCGCGGTCGATGTCCGAGCGGAGCGGCAACCGCGGCGCATGCAGCCAGCCGTGCCGCCTGACCTACGATCTGACCGACGGCTGCGGACGCACCTATCTGGCCGGAAAACACCTGCTCTCGGTCCGCGACCTGAATCTTTCGGCACACGTCGGCGAGCTGCTGGATGCCGGCGTCAGGTCGCTGAAAATAGAGGGGCGTCTCAAAGACATCAATTATATCCGCAATACGGTGGCCTATTACCGCCGCGCGGTGGACGATGCGCTGGCCGTGCGGCCGCACCTGCGGCGTGCTTCGGCCGGTGAAAGCGTCGCGGACTTCACGCCCGATACGGCCAAGAGTTTCACCCGCGGGGAGTCTGAATACTTCTTTGCGGGCAAACGTGCTGGCGTGGCGTCGTTCGACACGCCGAAGGCGGTCGGCGAATATGCGGGCCGCGTGACGCGCGTCGAAAGGACCCGTTTCCGGCTCGACCGGGCGCATACGCTGGCCGCCGGCGACGGCATCTGCTTCCTGACGCCGCGCGGACTGGTCGGAACCAATGTCAATGCTGCCGACGGCGACTGCGTGACGCCCAACCGTATGGAAGGGATCGCTCCGGGATGCGAGGTCTACCGCAATTACGACCACCGCTTCAACCAGCTGCTCGAACGGAGCCGTACGCGGCGCGTGATTCCGGCCGCGGCCGTGGTGACGGCGTCGGCGGAGGGGGTGACGTTCCGCTATACCGACTGCGAAGGGGTGGCGGCTGTCGCCGAACGCCGCATCGCTTTGGAACCTGCGAATAATGCCGAAGCGAACGCCGCCGCCCTGCGGACGCAGGCCATGAAAAGCGGCGATACGATTTTTGCGGTGCGCTCGGCCGAGGTGCAGGGAGCCGAATGGTTCGTTCCGGCGTCGCTGGCGTCGCAGCTGCGTCGCGAAGGGCTTGCCGCCCTGCTGCAGGCCCGGCTGGCGCGGGGCGTCGAGCACCGGATTCTGCCTGAGGGCGCGGCGGAGTATCCGTCGGAGACGCTTTCGGCCGAGGAGAATGTCACCAACCGTCTTGCCGAAGCGTTTTACCGCGACCACGGCGTCCGGCAAATCGAGCGGGGGCTCGACCTCGCGGCCACGACCGCCGGGCGTCGGGTGATGCGCTCGGCCTACTGCATCCGCCGCGAAATCGGCGAATGCCTCAAGGAGCGGCCGCGGCTGAAGGGCGATCTTTGGCTGGAGCGCGGCGCGAACCGCTACCGGCTGGAATTCGATTGCGTCCGCTGCGAAATGAGCTTGGTGGACTGCACCCGTAAAGAGACTGCGAAACCAAAACCATAACCATAACCGATGAAAAAGACTCTCTTGATCCTTGCGGCGGCGCTTTCGGGCGCGTTGGCCGCTTCGGCCCAGACCGGCCGCGAATGGCAGGACCCTGCCGTCAATGAAATCAACCGTCTGCCGATGCACTCGACCTTTGCGGCGGGCGAGAGCATGCCGCTCGACGGCGTGTGGAAATTCCACTGGGTGCGCAACGCTTCGGAGCGTCCCTCCGGTATCTGGCAGGTGGATTACGACGATGCGTCGTGGGGCGCGATGCCCGTGCCGGGGATGTGGGAGCTGAACGGTTACGGCGACCCGCTCTACGTGAATATCGGCTATGCGTGGCGCGGCAATTTCGAGAACGATCCGCCGCACGTGCCCGACGCCGAAAACCATGTCGGTTCCTACCGGCATACGTTCGAGGTGCCGGCATCTTGGAGCGGCAAGGATATTTTTCTCTCGATCGGCTCGGCGACGTCGAACGTCTATGTCTGGATCAACGGCCGTTTCGTCGGCTACAGCGAGGACAGCAAGCTTGCGGCGGAATTCGACGTCACGAAATTCGTGAAGCCGGGCGAAAACTTGATCGCCCTGCAGATGTTCCGCTGGTCGGACGGCACCTACCTCGAAGATCAGGACTTCTGGCGCTTTTCGGGCATTGCCCGCGGCGTGACGCTGACGGCCCGCGACAAGGCCCACCTGAAAGACGTGCGCATCACCCCGACGCTCGACGCCGATTATAGGGACGCCCAGCTGCACGTCGAAGTGGAGACGACCCCGCGCGTGAAATCGGTCGGCCTGACGCTGCTGGATGCGGCGGGCGAGGCGGTGACCGAACAGCAGATCAGGCCGGCGGGCGGCAAAGCGGGGTGTCTCTTCCGTGTCGCCGATCCCGCGAAGTGGTCGGCCGAGGCGCCTAACCTCTATACGCTCCGGATCGACGTGTCTGACGGGCGGAACGTGACCGAAACCGTGACGCAGCCCGTGGGCTTCCGTTCGGTCGAGATCCGGAATGCGCAGCTGCTCGTCAACGGACAGCCCGTGCTGATCAAGGGCGCCGACCGCCACGAGATGGACCCGATCGGGGGTTATGTGGTGAGCCGCGAGCGGATGATCGAGGATATCCGCATCATGAAGGAGATGAACATCAACGCCGTGCGTACGAGCCACTATCCCAACGACCCGCAGTGGTACGAACTCTGCGACGAGTACGGCATTTATGTCGTGGACGAGGCGAACGTCGAGTCGCACGGCATGGGTTACGGCGAAGAGACGCTGGCCAAGGTGCCCGCCTTCGCGCAGGCCCATATGGAGCGCAACCAGCGCATGGTGCTGCGCGACAAGAACCACCCCTCGGTCATCGTCTGGTCGATGGGCAACGAGGCGGGTATGGGGCCCAACTTCGAGGCCTGCTACCGCTGGATCAAGGATTACGATGCGTCGCGTCCGGTGCATTACGAACGCGCCGTGTACGATCGGGACGGTGCGTTTACCGACATCATCTGCCCGATGTACTGGGACTATGCGCAGTGTGAGAAATACCTGAAGAACAACCCCTCCAAACCGCTGATCCAGTGCGAATACGCGCATGCCATGGGCAACTCGATGGGCGGTCTGGACCACTATTGGAAGCTGGTGCGCCAATATCCGTCGTATCAGGGCGGATTCATCTGGGACTTCGTCGATCAGGGACTCGCCCGCTACGAAAAGAACGGCCGCGTGTCGTTCCTCTACGGCGGCGATTTCAACAACTACGACGCGACCGACAATTCGTTCAACTGCAACGGCATCATCGCGCCCGACCGCACGTGGCATCCGCACGCCTACGAGGTGAAGCGGCAGTATCAGAATATCTGGACCGAGCTTCTCGATCCGGCGCAGGGTCGCGTGGAGGTGTACAACGAGAACTTCTTCGTGGGGCTGGACGATTACGAACTGACGTGGGAACTGGTCGCCGACGGTCGGGTCGTGAAGGCCGGCCGTATCGGCGAACTCGATGTCGCGCCCCGGCAGCGGCGCACCTATGCGCTGGGCTTCACCTCCGCCGATTTCTGCCCGCAGGCCAAGGAGCTGCTGGTGAACGTGGCCTACAAACTGAAAAACAAACGGCCGCTGTTGGACATCGGCCATACGGCGGCGCAGCAGCAGTTCGTCGTGCGTGAGTACGACTGCAAAGCCGGGTTCGGCCTTGCTGCGTCGGAACGTCCCGTCGAGGTGACTGCATGGGAGCGCGGCACGCGGGTTGCAGGCCAGACGTGGGAGATGTTCTTCTCGCGCGACGGCTTCCTCTGCGCCTACGACGTCGATGGCCGTGCACTGATGGCCGAAGGCGCCGAGCTGCGTCCGCAGTTCTGGCGCGCTCCGACCGAGAACGACCTCGGCGCAAAGCTCGACCGCAAACTCGCGGTCTGGAAGAATCCCGAACTGAAACTCACGAAATTTGACGCCGGTGTGAAGGACGGCGTGGCGGTCGTCGAAGCGCTTTACGAGCTTCCAGCCGTGAAAGCGACGCTGGCGCTGACCTACCGGATCAACGGCGCGGGGGAAATGGAGGTGACGGAACGGATGACCGCCGGCAAGTCGGCCAAGGTTCCCAACCTGCTGCGCTACGGCATGACGCTCACGATGCCGGCGCGTTACGGCCGCGTGATCTACTACGGTCGCGGCGAACATGAAAACTATGCCGACCGGCTCTCGTCGGCCGATCTGGGGCTTTACGAACAGCGTGTCGCCGACCAGTATCACGACGAATATGTGCGTCCGCAGGAGTCGGGCACCAAGAGCGACGTGCGCTGGTGGACCGTGGCCGACAGTTCGGGCACGGGGCTGACGATCCTCTCCGACGCTCCTTTCTCGGCATCGGCGCTGCCCTATGCGACGGCCGATCTCGACGTGTCGAACTTCCCGCCCCAGCAGCATTCGGGAACGCTCACGGCGCGCGACGCGACGTTCGTGAACTTCGATCTGCGGCAGTCCGGACTGGGCTGTATCGACAGCTGGGGACAACTGCCGGAGGAGCGGTTCCGGGTGCCTTACGGCGACTATACGTTCCGCTTCCTGCTCAGGCCGACGATAAAATAAAGAAGATTTTTTATGCAAGAACAGCTGACACCCGCTTTCGGGGATTACGAATTGATCGACACGGGCGATTTCGAGAAACTCGAACGCTTCGGGCGTTACGTTACGCGGCGTCCCGAACCGCAGGCCATCTGGCGGCGGACGCTCTCCGAGGAGGAGTGGCGTCGCGCGGCCGATGCCTCCTTTCTGCGCGATACGCGCAGCGAGGAGCGCGGCGAGTGGCGTCTCGGTCCCGAAATGCCCTCGCGCTGGACGGTGGATTACGTCTATAAGGGGATGCGGCTGCGCATGCGGCTGGGACTCACCTCGTTCAAGCACGTCGGCATCTTCCCGGAGCAGGCCGCCAACTGGAATTTCATCTACGACAACTGCCGGGCGCTGGCTTCGGGCGGGGCCGCTGCGATGGGGATTGCGGGCGGAAAGGCGCCGGATGCGATGCCGGACACTACCGCTCCTGCGGGCGCTCCGGCCACAACCGCATCCGAGGGCGTCCTGTCCGGAGCTGCGCCGAAGGGCCGGACTGCGCCGCGAAAACCGGTTACGCCCCGCGTGCTGAACCTTTTCGCCTATACGGGCGGCGCGAGCTTTGCGGCGCGTGCCGCCGGGGCGGAGACGACCCATGTCGATTCGGTGAAGCAGGTCGTGACGTGGTCGCGCGAGAATATGGAACTGAGCGGGCTGGACGGCATCCGGTGGATCGTCGAAGACGCGCTCAAATTCGTCCGGCGCGAAGTGCGGCGCGGCAGCCGCTACAACGGCATCATCCTCGATCCCCCGGCCTACGGCCGCGGCGCTAACGGCGAAAAGTGGATTCTGGAGGAGAATATCTGCGAGATGCTCGCCTGCTGCGCGCAGCTGCTGGAGCCGCAGGGGGCGTTTCTCGTGTTGAACCTCTACTCGATGGGCCTTTCGTCCACGCTGGCCCGTACCGCCGTGCGGCAGGCTTTCGGCGCGCCGCTCGAAGAGCAGTACGGCGAACTCTGTTTCACCGACCGCGCAGGCAAGCAGCTGCCGTTGGGGACCTATTACCGTTTCATCCGCTAAAAGATTTCGATTATGGCTATTCTGACTCTGTTGTTCGGTTTGTTGAGCGGCTGCCTGCTGGCTGTTCTGGTGGGTATCATCGGCAGCCGCCGGCGCATCGGCTTCGGGCTGGCTTTCCTGCTGAGCCTGATCTTCACGCCGCTCGTCGGCCTGATCATCACCCTGCTGACCGATCCGCTGCCGGGCGGCGATCAGCGCTGGGGCTGTATCGGCACGTTCATAGCCGTTCTGGGGCTGTTGTGTCTCGGAGTCTTCCTGTTCCTGCTGCTGGCGGGTGCGGCGGTCGTCGCCGTGGTGTGATCGGCGTCTGTTGGGAAAACATCGGCCGGGGCGTATGCGCTCCGGCCGTTTTTATAGGAGAGGGACGGGGTCAGAATACGTAATAGATCAGGATTCCCGCTGCGGCCGAGAGGGCGATCAACAGAATGGGATTCACTTTTTTGACCGAAGCGATGAAGACGCCGCCGAACAGCGCCCAGCTCCAGCCGTCGATGAAATTCTGCTCGTCGGGGGCTTTGCTATGGGGGAACATCAGCAGCAGCGCCGCCGACGCGATCATGCCGATCACCACGGGCCGCATGCCTTTCATGGCTCCTTCGACGAGCGGATTTTGCTTGAGCCGCAGGAAGAAGCGCGTGATGAGCAGCATCAGCGTCAGCGAGGGCAGGCAGACCGCGAACGTCGCCAGCGCCGCCCCCAGAATGCCGCACCACTCGTTTCCGGCCTGCGCGCCGACGGTATAGCCGACGTAGGTCGCGGAGTTGATGGCGATGGGACCGGGCGTGATCTGCGAGACGGCCACGATGTCGGCGAATTCGGCGTTGGTCATCCAGGCGTGCTGGACGACCACTTCGTTCTGGATCAGGGAGAGCATGGCGTATCCGCCGCCGAAGCCGAAGAACCCTATTTTGAGGTAGCTTGCGAAGAGTTGCCAGAAGATCATTTTTTTGCCTTTTTGGTGATGAACAGCGTCCATGAAATGCCGATCGCGGCCGCGGCGATCAGGATGTAGATCGGCGACCAGCCCAGATACCATACGGCGAAGGCCGCCGCCGCGATGACGAAGAACATCGACCAGTGCATGCCGCGCGCGAGCGAAAAAACCGGCACCACGATCAGCGCAACGACAGCCGGGCGCATGCCCTTGAAGGCCGCGTCCACGACCGGATTGTGGCGGATGTCGGCGAACATCAGGGCGATTGCGAGGATGATGACGAACGACGGCAGGACGCTGCCCAGCAGTGCCGCGACGGCACCTTTGAGACCCCGCATCTTGTAGCCGACGAATACCGAGGTATTGATGGCGATCGGTCCGGGAACCGACTGCGCGAGGGTCAGCAGGTCCAAGAATTCCTTGTGCTCGATCCATCCGCGCTTGGCGATCAGCTCCTGCTCGATGAGCGGCAGCATGGCGTATCCGCCGCCGAAGGTGAAAAGCCCGATCTTAAAGAACGAGGCGAAAATCGTTCGGAGTCGTTGCATGGTCATTCGCGTTTTTTCTTGCCTAACAGGTTGAGGATGCCGTCGATGAAAGTCATCGGATGCGTCGGGGCGCCCGGCAACCAGAGATCGGCGGCGTGCGTATCGAAAAATGTGCGGTCCACGGCGCGGTTGCCGGCGAACAGGCCGCCCGAACAGGCTTCCGAGCCGCAGACGACGAGGATTTTGGGATCGGTAACGGCGTCGTAGCAGATCCGGAGCGCTTCAGCCATATTGACCGTGATCGGGCCGGATACCACCACGCCGTCGGCATGGCGGGGCGAAGCGGTGAAGCCGATGCCGTAACGTCCCAAGTCGAAATTGACGTTGCCCGTGGCGTTGAGTTCCATTTCGACCGATGCGTCGCCCCCGGCGCAGACCTCGCGCAGTTGGAGCGAGCGGCCGAAGTAGCGGCCGATTTCGGGGCGTACGGCCGCGGGGTCGAACCGCACGCATTTGTCGCCGGGCCGCACGACGAGTCCTTCGCGCGTCGGCGAGCCGATGCGGTAGTCGTTCGTGAAGCGGATATTGCGCGGCGCCGTGCGGGCGCATTCGCCGCAGAAGAGACAGCGGCCGAGGTCGAGCGAGAGCGGCGCGGTGGTCAGCGCCCCGGTGGGGCAGATTGCCGCTGCCCGTTCGAGGTCCGCGGTGTCCGGGGTTTCGGTCAGGTGGGGCCGTCCGCGGAACTCTTCGGTCAGTTCGACGGCGTCGAGATCGGGAATGTATTGTTTCCCGTGGCTGCGCAGTACTTTTATTTTCGGTAGTATCATGTTTTTCGTCTTTACAAATCGTGGCCGCAGTAGGAGAGGTTGAAACTCTTGTTGCAGATCGGGAAGTCCGAAATGCCTTCGCCGCGCACGGCCAGCGCCAGCGCCAGCCAGTTGTGCAGGCTGGGGTCCTTGATGCGGCAGGCGGCGATCCGGCCTTGGGCGTCGGTCAGCAGGACGTGGCACGTTTCGCCGCGCCATCCCTCGACCAGCCCGAACGCGAGCGAATCGGGTGCGGGCGGAGCGGCATAATCGGGTGCCGGCAGGCTCCCCGGCGTGTAGTCCGCCAGCAGGCGGTCGATATACCCGGCCGATTGCAGCACCTCGCGGCAGCGCACCATCAGACGCGCCATCACGTCGCCGTGGCGTTTGACAATGCTTTCGTGCCGGAGCGTTCCTGCGAAAACGCCCCACGGGTGCGTGGCGCGGATGTCGCGGGCCGCGCCGCTCGCGCGGGCCGCCTGACCCACGCCGCCGATGCGGAGCATCTCCTCGCGCGGCACGATGCCGCACTGCTCGAAGCGGGCCAGCAGCGTCGGCGACGACTTGATGTCGCGGCGCACTTCGTCGTAACGGCGGGCGATCTGCGCGACGTTGCGGCGGATCGTTTCCGCCTTTGCGGCCGTCAGCGGATGGTTCGTGCCGCCGGGGCGGATCAGCCCCTTGCCGAAGCGGTTGCCGCACCACGCCTGCGTGGTGTTGATCGTCATTGTCCGGAGCGCTTCGCAGGCCACCTGCCCCAGCTGGTAGCCGACGTCCATGCAGAGCGCGCCCGTGTCGGCGATCTGCATCGCCATCCGTTCCAGTTCGAGCGCCACGGCGCGTTCGACGCCGAGCCGTGCGGAGGGGACGCCGCCCGTGAGTTTCTCGACCGCCGACGCGAACGTGGCGGCGTGGGTCACGGCGCTGTCGCCCGCGATCCGCCCCCGGCCCCGCCTTCCGCGAGACACATCTGCCGCAGGCGGTTGGCCGTAGTCTCGAATTCATGCTCGACGCCGCGGTGCTGGTATCCCAGCGCGATTTCGAGGTGGAGCACCTGCTCGCCGTTGCAGATGAAGCGGAACGCGCCCGGTTCGATGATTCCCGCATGAATCGGGCCGACGTTCACTTCATGCAGCGAACGGCCCTCCATCGTGTAGAAGGGGTAGTTGTCCATCGTACTGCCGCGGTCGAACCGGTCGAACGGAAAACGCAGCGGCTTGGGCCACGGCATGCCGTCGAAACGCACACCGTAACGTTCGGCGATGTCGCGCTCGAACGGATGCACCTGCGGGTGCAGGGCCGTGAGCGAGGGGAGTTCCTGCTCGTCGTAGTACTCCATGGCGTGCGACGCGATCAGCACCTTGGCCTCCGCGTCGTCGAGCAGCAGGCAGAAGAACCGGAGCCGGTCGCCGAGCGGCAGGGCGAAATAGTGGGCTATATGGTAACGCGCGTCGGCCAGCTTGGCGGCCAGATCGGCGTAGAATTCGGCGTACGACGTTTCGGGAATTTCCGACAGTGGTACGACGGGGGCTGTATTATCGGTTATATAATATTTCATAACGCGGCGATTTCGGTGATGATCCGTTGCAGAAGTTCCGGCTGCCACATGCCCAGCACGATGGCGACCGCGAGCAGCGACAGGGCCGACCACGAGAGTGCCTTGTGGGCTTTCGAGGGGTGCAGACGGTCCTGATTGGGCTGGTAGCAGAGCCGGATCAGACGCGATCCGAACGAGTAGATGACGATGCACATGAGCAGCAGCAGTCCCGCCACGAGCCACCAGTTCCGGTCGGTGATGACCTGCTTGAGGATCATCAGCTCGGAGACGAACAGCGGCGAGGGCGGGAAGGCCAGCAGTACGACCATGCCCGTCAGCAGGCCGACGGCCCCGACGCGGTTGATGCGGATGTAGTCGCCGATGCGGTTGATGCGGTAGCTGTCATACACCTGCCGTACGACGGCCATCTGCAGGAAGAGACTGCTTTTGACGAGCGTATGGCAGAATACGTGGAACAGCGCCGCCCATACGCCGATGCCGCCGATGCCCAGCCCGATGGCGGCGATGCCCATGTTCTCGACGGTGGAGTAGGAGAGGAAGCGTTTGTAGTTGTTGGTGCGGCGCAGGAAAAGCGCGCCCACGCCCAGCGAGAGAATGCCCACGATGAGCAGTACCGAGCGCACCCACGGGAAAACCTCCGTTCCGGCGAGCAGTTTATAGACGCGCAGCAGCGCGAGGAATCCGGCGTTGACCAGTCCCGTGGAGATCAGCGCAGAAGCAGGCGCGGGGGCCGCGAAATTGGCGTCTATGCCGACCGTGTAGAGCGGGAACAGCTCCAGTTTGCAGCTGTATCCGCTGAGAATCAGCAGGAAGGCCGTCTTCAGGTAGAGCGGGTTGCCCGACGAGGCCGCTTCGGTGACGGCTTCGTACGAAAGCGTTTCGCACTTGGTCGCGGCGGCCAGCAGCAGGATCCCCAGATAGGCCATGGCGATGCCCGTCGAGCAGACGAAGACGTATTTCCACGCCGCTTCGAGTGCCTGCGCCGTGCGGCGGTGGTAGATGATGCCCGCCGAGCAGAGCGTCGTCGCTTCGAGGAAAATCCACGTTACGGCGAGGTTGTTGGCGAAATAGGCTCCGGCGATGGCCGTGGTGAGCAGCATCAGCAGGGCGAAATAGAGACGGTAGGAGCGGAGGTCCTCCCCTTGCAGGTAGGCTTCCGAGTGGCCGAAGACGTACATCGAGACGACGACGAGCAGCAGGTAGAAGAGCGTGCCGAGCGCGTCGAAGGTGAAGAACGCGGCCGAGGTCGTGTCGTAAAGCCCGCCCCAGAGCAGCAGGCCCGCGGCGGCGATCTGAACGGCGTAGAAGAGTATGCCGGCGGCGAGAACCGCACGTTTGGTCCGGGCGAAGAGCGCCGCGACGGCGATCAGGATGCTGGCGATCAGGTAATATATCATGGCGTCAGTCCTTTACGTTGGTGAGTGAATCGGCGTCGTCGGCGTGTATCTTGCCGTCGATCTTGGTGAAGAAGATGCCCAGCATCAGCACCGAGATCAGGATGTCGAGCAGGATGGCGATGTTGATGAGCAGCGGCATTTCGACGCCTATGGCCATCGAAAAGAGGAAAACGCCGTTCTCGATCACCAGAAAGCCGACCATGTGCGAGAAGATGCGCGAGCGCAGGACGATCAGGATCAGGCCGCTCAGCAGGGCGTATAACGCCACGCCGAAGAATACGAGGTCGATGGCCGAGTCGGCGATGTAGTAGGTGATCGAGGCGCTGACCGCCAGCGCCATGAGCGACAGCAGGAGCGAACCCGACTGCGACGATCCGGAGCGGCGTACGCGGTTGATCTTGGTTTTGCGGATCATGGCGAAGAGGATGGCCGGGACCAGCAGGGCCTTGAATGCCAGCGTCTCGATGGCGATGAAGATCAGTTCCAGCGGATTGATGGCGTGCAGGCGCAGCAGGGCGACGGCGAAGAGAATCCACCCCTGCAGTCCGATGATCGACGCGAAGTTGCGGAAACGTTCGGTGATCGCCAGATAGACGAGCGTGATGACGTAGAGTATGACCAGCGGGAGTATCATTGGATGCTGATGTTTAGTTGCAGCAGGTAGCCCGTGAAGAAAACCAGAGCCGCCAGAGCCGCGATGGTGAGAATGAATGTGGTGTTGCGCGAGAGTTTGTTGCGGGCCTGCGTCGATTCGACCACGCCGACCGAGAGTCCGGTGAGGAGTACCGCCAGCGGCGCCGCGGCCCACCAGTGGGGGTAGAGCGCCGCCGTCACGGCGTCGGCCGCCAGCATCGAGAGCGCCGCGGTTTTGAGCCACCCGGCGATTTTGATCATGCCGAGGTCCGTGCCGCAGTAGTCGAGGCACATCACTTCGTGGATCATCGTCAGTTCGAGGTGGGTGCGGGGATCGTCCACCGGTACGCGGCCGCTTTCGGTGAAGACGATCTTCACCAGCACGTAGGCCGTGAGCACCAGCAGGACGGTCAGCTGCAGGTCGCCCGTCGCCGCTTCGGCGAAGATTCGGGCGAACGACGTGTGGCCCGCCAGCAGGGCCAGCGTGCCGGCCGTGAGCATGAGCGCCGGTTCGACCAGCGCGCCGTAGAGGGCTTCGCGGCTTGCGCCCATGCCTTCGAACGAACTTCCGGTGTCCATGGCGCCGAGGATCAGCGCGAAGCGGCCAAGAGCCATCAGGTAGGTGAAGCAGACGATGTCGCCGTCGAACGACAGCAGGGGTTTCAGCTCCCCGACGGGGATGAAGAGCGCGGCGACGATCGCCGAGCCGAGGTAGACCGACGGCACGGCGCGGAACAGCGCCGAAGCGGTCGTCGAATAGACCGCGCCTTTGCGCAGCAGCAGGCGCACGTCGTAGAGGTGCTGGGCGAAGCGGATGCCCCGGCGGCCCGCCAGCACGGCCCGCGTGCGGTTTATCAGGCCCGGAATGCAGACGGCCGTCAGCAGGATCAGGAGTGTATTGAGTGCCGTCATCGTCAGATCAGGTTAAAGATGGACAACAGGAATATCAGGACCAGAAACGCCAGTGCGAAGAGCACGTAGTGGTTGATCTTGCCCGTACGCAGGCGCATGGCGCGCTTGTTTATCACGCGTAGCAGTTCGACCCACCACGCCGCGAAAAGTTTGTCGAAGCGGTCCTTGTGGCGGATATCGAAGTTGTGCGCGGCAGGGAAAATCTCGCCTTTGCCGACGGCGCTGCCTTCGCCGCTGTTCTGCGTGAGCGACGTGGCGATAGACTGCAGTCCTTCGGAGTAGGATTCGCCGCTGTACTGCATCCGCACGTTGGGCGAGGTGAAGCCGCAGCCCCATGTCGCGCCGTCGGTCACCTTGCGCGTGCGCAGGGCGCGGCTGCGAAGCCATGCCAAGAGTCCGACGACCAGAATCAGCAGCCATGCCGTGCGGCTGACGGCCGCCAGCGTGGGCGACAGCAGGTAGTCCGCCGCATCGGCGGGGTGGTGGATGAAAAATCCCGCGGCGCGGGTTACCGCGCTCACGGCGGTCTGCGGAAAGAGTCCGATGAAGAGAATTCCGGCCAGCGGCAGCGCCATAGCGGCGATGCGGAAATTATCGACTTCGGAGGCTTCGGCCACTTCGTGCGTGCGGGGCGCGCCGAGGAACACCGTGCCGTAGAGCTTGGTGAAGGCCAGAATCACAACTCCGCCGATCAGCGCCAGTGCAGCCAGTCCGGCCGCCGAAGCGAGCACGTCGCTGCCCGAAGCGATGCCGTCGAGCATGCCGAGGTAGATCAGCAGTTCCGAGACGAACCCGTTGAGCGGCGGCAGGGCGCAGATGGCCGTCGTGCCGGCCAGAAACAGCAGGCCCGTGACGGGCATGTGCCTGCCCAGCCCTCCCAGCGCGTCGAGCGAGGTGGTGTGCGTTTGGGAGAGTATGTTGCCGGCTCCGAAGAAGAGCAGCGATTTGAACAGCGAGTGGTTGAGCGTGTGGAGCAGTGCGCCCGAAAGTCCGCAGATCGCCGCGAGCTGGTTGCCCGAACTCTTGCCCAGCGCCGCGATGCCCAGTCCGATCAGGACGATGCCGATGTTTTCGATCGACGAGTAGGCCAGCAGCCGCTTCACGTCGTTCTGCGCCGCGGCGAGGATCACGCCCCAGAGTCCCGTGACAATGCCTGCGACGAGCAGGATCAGGCCTGCGGTGCGGAGCGTCGGCAGGTCGGCGATCTGCGCCGTGACGCGCAGGATGCCGTAGACGCCCGTCTTGATCATCACGCCCGACATCAGGGCGGAGACGTGCGACGGGGCGGCGGGATGCGCTTCGGGCAGCCAGACGTGCATCGGGAACATGCCGGCTTTCATGCCGAAGCCTGCGAGGAAGACCACGAACAGCGGCAGGGCGGGCTGCGTGCGGAAATATTCGCCCAATAGGGCGAAGTCGGCCGATCCGCAGACGCTGTCCAACCGCACGAAGCCGATGAGCAGCAGGGCGAATCCCACGTGCATCATGATCACGTAGGCCAGCGCGGCGCGGCGCACTTCGCGGCGCTCGGCGTCGAACAGGATCAGCAGGAACGATGCGACGGTCATCAGCTCCCAGAAAAAGAGGAATGAAAATCCGCCTTCGGAGGTCACTACGCCCAGCATGGCGTAGAACATCGTCGCCAGCGCGGTGTAGTGCAGCGAGATGTGGGTCGGGGATTTGCGTCCGAGGTAGTGCGCGAGATATCCCCGCGAGTAGAGCACCGCGGCGACGGCCCCGACCGAGACGATCAGCGCGAACAGCGCCGGTGCGCCCTGCACCTGGAACGCCTGCGCGATCGATGGGTAGCTTGCGATGTCGATGCGGGACAGCTGGATCTGGCCGTTGAGCTTGTTCACCGCGTCACCCAATGCGCGTGCCATGGCGAACAGACGGTCGTCGGTCGGCACCCACAGGAACAGCAGAATCGGGAACGTGGCGGAGGTCTGCACCATGGCCTGGAACGTGTTCTCCGTGGTGTCGATGACATATCCGCCAGCCGCCGGAGCGCCGCCCGCCTGCCCCGGCTCGGCCTTCACCTGATGCTTGAGCGCTTCCAGATCAACGGCTCCCGCCAATGAAACACCCGGATGGAACGCTTGCTGCTCTGCCATACTTGCCTCCAAAAACACGAAATCGTTGCTGGCACCAACTATAGGTGCCAACAACGATTTCCCGGTTTTCATTCCCACGGATGCGCGATAGGCGGAAAACCGCCGACGATGCGCGTCCAAGGACCCGTCGTTTTACAGCGCTTCGACCTTCACCGGCTGGCGTTCGGAACCGACCGCGGTGATTTTCTGCCCGGAATTCGCCGGCGGAACATACAGCGCGATGACGTTCACATAGCTCGTCTTCATGGTGCTGGTGGCCTTGCCATTGCCGAACAGCGCCTTTTCCGCGTCAGAGGCCGGCTGCGATTCACGGCCAGCGCCGGCGGAACGCGTCCATTCGGAGTTGATCTGCGCCACCACCAGATCGCCGCCGTCCGCGGAACGCATGACGCTGATGGCTCCATTGACCGGTTCGAAGGTCTGCTGCTGCGTGCCTTCGTTAAGCTCCATGGCCTTCTGCACCTGGGCAGTCAGATCGGCAAGCTTCGATCGCAGATCATCATCCGCGAATTTGCTGGCGTACTTGCTGTTCGCCCCGTTCTGCAGCAGGTCCGCATACGCGTCCACCGCCGCTTTCGGCGTCATGACCAGACCGGTGTCCGTAGGCGTTCCCTGCGCGCTGCCGGTTTTGGAGATTTCGAAACTCGGCATCTTCACGCCGGAGAACAGTCGCGCCACACCCCACAGCTTGTAGTTCTGGCGTGCGGAATCCTGCCTGAACACCAGCAGACGCTTGGACTGCTGGTCCTTGGTTGTGGACGTGATGGAGAACACGGACCGTGGCCAGCCGGCATCCGTGGAGATCACGGCCTGGGCCAGATCCGTGGGGATGGTGGTCTTACGGTCAAGATTGCCCGTGGCTTTCGCTACGTTCAGCTCGCTGGTGCGGATGTCCAGTTCCGGACCTTCGAGAATCGTCGGCAACGTATCAGTGTCACGGTTCTGATTGCACTGGTCGAGCGTTTTGAGAATCCTCGTGCGGACCTTTTGCTCCTGCTTGGCGCTCAAGTTCGGCGCATCCTGCCGGGTGGTGGCTTTCGGGGTCGGCAGCTGGCCTTCGCAACCGCACATGCCGACGGCCATTCCCAGCGCGAGCATGGCCGCGATAATCGCCTGACTACGCTTCCTCATCACTGGTCCTCCTCTTGGCCGTCTTCCTGCGTTTCCGTCTGAACCTCCTCTTGGGCAAGACGAGCGAAATACGCGGCAAGCTCATCCTGCGAGATCACGGAAGTCGCCTCGTCGTCAACAGACGATTCGCCCGCCGTCGATTCAAATACGGTCGATTCGGACACAGTCGGCTGGCTTTCCGCAATCGTGTTCTGCTGGTCGGCGACCAGGTTACGTGCCACAGGATCGACGATGACGGGCTGTTGCGTTTCCTCGAACGACGACGTACGACCGCCGGTGCGATGTTCCGCATGGCGACGCCTGCCGTGACGCGACCTGCTCCGTGCCCTGTTGCTGGCGGCGGTTTCGGCGTTCTTCACCCAAGCCGAAACCTCGTTCTCATCGCCTTCGTTGACGCCAACGCCTTCGACCATGGCGAAAGCGCGCTTGTTGCGGCGCTTATGCGGCGGCATGGCGAATACGGAAGCGGAAAGCACGGCGAGAATCGCCAGCAGTCCGCCGGCAAGATACAACGGCATGGCGAAATTCGGCAGGTTACGACGGTCCCAATTCAGAGTGACCGTATCTCCCTTGCGGTTGCCGAAATCAATCAACGCCACAACATCCTCGGCGTTATTGCTGTTCGATCCTTTGACCTGCATATCAACGGCACCGTCATTGCACTTGATGGTGCGCCACATGTCGGAGTCCTTGAAAGCCACCTGGTTCTGGGAATTGTCCGCGGTTCCCTGCGCGGAGACCTTCATGGTGGAAAGCGTCGTCCAATCGGACAGACCGGAGACGCGCATGTACTTGCTTCCCGCAATCCATCCGGCAACGTCGCGCGCGGAACCTATGGCGATGCACACATTGGATTTCTTGTCACGGGATTTGGCCGAAATATTGACGCGGCTGTCTACCAGCTGCAGCACGTTCGGATCGGTGACCACGTATTCCGAACCGTTCACCGGAGCGGCGGCGGTGATCTCATTGTCCGGTTTCCAGACGGTTGAATTCAACACGCCAAACACGACGCATGCGATGGCAAGCAAGCCGAAAATAGGCGTGACGATGCCACGCATGATCTTCGCATGCCGGGTAGGGCCCGTCTCGATCTGCGGCTTCTCTTGTTCTTCCTGCAATACAGTCATAGCTTTTCCATTCTACAGGGTCCGTTTGCACAAGCCTGAAAAAAACATGAAAATCATGCTTTGCCGCTATGGTTGGCCCTATGCGTAAATCACTTCTTTCCAAGGCCGTCACGGCAGTCTGCGCAACGGTCATGTGCCTGGGCGTCACTGCGTGCGGCGGTAATTCCAGCGCAAAATCCGACAAGTCGAACTCGGATTCCTCCTCATCTTCCGAAAAAATCGGCATGCACCAGATCGCCGGCGTGACCGCCAAGGGCGAGCTCGGCAAGAAGCCGACCGTCTCGTTCAAGACGCCGATGACGGTCGAGGACAACAGCTACGTGGTGCTGCAGAAGGGCGACGGAGCCCAGATCGAGGACGGCGACCGCGTCTGCTCGCAGGGCATCGCCATCAGCGTCAAGGATGGTTCCGAACTGGCCAGCACGTGGGAGAAGAACACCCCCGACTGCTCCACCGTAGTCACCTCGGATACCAGCCAGATGACCGAGAACTACTACAAGATCTTCAAGAGCCTCAAGCTCAATTCCACCGTGGCGTTCGGCATGAACGACTCGAATTCCTCCGGCACCTCGTACCTGATGGTACTCACGCTGGTGTCCAAGTCGAAGGACCTGAAGAAGGCCACCGGCGAGAAGGTCGCGGGCGTTCCGGCCGACCTGCCGAAGGTAACGCTCGCCAAGGACGGCAAGCCGTCGATCGACATGAACGGCTATAAGGGTTCCGATTCCCTGGTTTCCCAGGACCTCATCAAGGGCAAGGGCGCTGTGGTCAAGGATACGCAGTCCGTGGTGGCGCACTACACCGGCTGGCTGCTGGACGGCACGCAGTTCGATTCCTCGTGGGACCGCGGACAGTCCTCCGCCTTCTCGCTTGACAGCGTGATCAAGGGCTGGAAGCAGGGTCTGGCAGGCCACACGGTCGGTTCCCAGGTGCTGCTGGTGGTGCCGCCGAGCCTCGGCTACGGAAACAAGGATCAGGAGAAGATTCCGGCGAATTCCACGCTGGTCTTCGTGGTCGACATTCTCGCCGCCTACTGATCCGCCGAACCGACTGATAGGTTCCTCCAAAAACAAAATAGCCTCCCCCTCGGGAGGCTATTTTCATATGCATGCAAGTCCTAGGGGAAATCGCGGCAACGCGTGCGGTATCGAGGCGTACCGAGGGAAGGCGTACGAAGGTACGTCGACCGAGGAACAACGAAGATAACGCTCCGTTGCCGCGATTTCCAGAGTTGGAACCGAAAGAATCAGAACAACCGTAAAGAATCGTCCTCAGTGCCCTTCATCTCCTCGTAATCCAAAAGCAGGCATTTGAAACCGCGGTCCTGCGCGAGCACGCGGGCCTGCGGGGTGATGGTCTGCGCGGCGAAGATGCCGCGCACGGGGGCCAGCAGCGGGTCGCGGTTGAGCAGATCGCAGTAGCGGGTGAGCTGTTCGACGCCGTCGATGCCGCCGTTGCGCTTGATTTCGATGGCCACGTGCTCGCCGTTGCCGTCAATCGCCATGATGTCGACCGGTCCGATGGCTGTCGGGTATTCGCGGCGCACGAGCTTCGCGCCTTTGCCAATGCGTTCGATCTGTTCGGCCAGGTACTTCTGCAGATGGTCTTCGACGCCGTCCTTGATGAGGCCCGGATCCTCGCCGAGGTCGTACGATTCGTCCGAATAGATGTGCTGCAACGTCACTTCCAGCACGTCGTTCGATTTGTCGGCCGACGCGCGGATCACCTTTTGCGGCACTTCAGTATCAACGTCGTCATCGGCGTGGTCGGGGGTGATGTCCCTGATGCTGCATGGCGCGGACATCCAGTTGAGCGGCTTGTATGAGCCGAGTTCGGAGAAGATCAGCAGGCTGTTGTCCGCCTTGATGAGCAGCACGCGCTTGGCGAGCGGCAGGGAGGCGTTCAATCGTCCGGAATATTCGGCAGAGCAGTCAGCAACAATAATTCGCACGAGGCACTACCCTACCATGCGCGTCGCCGTACGTACGGCATACGTATTCGCGGCGGCGGAAAGCCACGTAAAAGACAAAAGCGGCCCGGTAATCGCAATACAAAAACATATTGCGATTACCGGGCCACCTTACGTCAAGCGGAAACGGCTTATTCGGCGCGCTTCACGTTGGTTCCACGCTCGACCGCGACGGTGAGCTTGTTCGAATCGAAGGAGATGAAGCCGTCAGTCACCTCGAAGGAGAGGCGATTGAAAACGGAACGTACGTGCTTACCGAAAGCGGCACGGCGCTCTATACCAAAAAGGGCGAAACGACGGCTAAAGAATATATGCTCTTTGCGTCGGGCAGCAGCTCTTCGCGCACCTATTTCTGTACGGAGATAGACGAAAACGAGGGCACGTATCACGGAGACGATTGGTCGGTGCTCATTCTCGACGGCTACGAAGTCTCGGCGACGTATATCGACGCCAGGGGTGTCCGTTACAGCGGAAATTATACGATTTTGAAAGAGGGCTATGTGAAGTTTACTTCCTCCGCTCTTTCCGCACCTCTCGTCGTTACGATCGATACGCAGACGGGTAAATATGCGCCCGTCACCGAGCAGTATATCCTCGACGGCAGCGGCAGTAAGCTTCTCGCCTGGGTGGATTATACGCAGACGCAGATCACCCTTCCCGTGAGCGTAACGGAAATCGGTGCCAACGCTTTCCAGAACATGAGATCGCTCGTTTCGATTACAATGCCCGGCGTTACCTCGATCGGCGCAGGCGCATTCTATTATTGCACCGCGCTGGAGACGGTCGTTGCAAATAAGCTTACTTCGGTGGGCGCAAGCGCCTTCGCTTATTGCGTATCGCTGGCGGAAATCAGCGAAGAAAAAATCGAAACCATCGGCACGCAGGGCTTCTACGGATGCGTTTCCCTCACGGAGCTCAATCTTGCGGCGATCAGGACAATCGGCGACTATGCGTTTTTGCAGGCGCTTACGCTCAAAAACGTTACGATCGGAAGCGCGGTCGAAAAAATCGGCAAAAATGCGTTTGCGTATGCCAACGCGAACGGCGAAGAGGGAACCGTCCTTACGGTGACCTTCCTCGGAACGACCGTTCCTGAATTCGGCGAGGAAATTTTCAAGGAAGTCGCCGCTCTCGAAATCGTCGTTGCCGACGAAGCGACAAAGACGGCCTTTGCGGCGGCTTTGGAAGCGTATGCGGAGTATATCGTCGTAGCGTCCGCGGCGGCCGCTGCGTAATCGGACAAAAAAGAGGCGGG
>OGPK01001029.1_pt1 | contig 23546 bp, 22 predicted proteins | sample 1552921 | NCBI WGS metagenome assembly OGPK01 (sample SAMEA2580264, study PRJEB22360) | human gut metagenome | biome: human gut; feature: human-associated habitat; material: faeces | place: Denmark | collected 2008/2010 | reverse complement strand
ACCGTGTCTCAGTTCCAGTGTGGCCGATCAGCCTCTCAGCTCGGCTACCCATCGTTGGCTTGGTGGGCCGTTACCCCTCCAACTACCTAATGGGACGCGAACCCCTCTCAAAGCGATAAATCTTTGACCCCTTCATCATGCGGTGTTGTGGTCTCATGCGGTATTAGCAACAGTTTCCCGTTGTTATCCCCCTCTTTGAGTCAGGTTATTCACGCGTTACTCACCCGTTCGCCACTAAGTTAAAGGCCGAAACCCTTAACTCCGTTCGACTTGCATGTATTAAGCACGCCGCCAGCGTTCGTCCTGAGCCAGGATCAAACTCTTGAGTTAAAATCCTTTAAAAGCTCGCGCTTTTGCTCTTATTTCTTTTGCGTCTGTCTCGCGACTTCGTCATCCGACAGACCGCCGGTCGTCTCAAAATTACTTTTGTTTGTTTGCGCTTGATCTGCTCTCTCGAGCATCTCTTCTTGGTTCACTATACGGTTTTCAAGGAACATCCGGTTCCCGAACTTCCGTCCTCTCACCGGGCTGCCTTCCCCTCGACTCGCTCGCGCTGCTCACTTCCGTTCGCACCCCTCGGCTCTCACCTCGGTTTCGCTCGCTTGTCTCTCTCGTCCGACAGCTTTGCTATTATACCTCCCCCGCAAGCTTTTGTCAACACCTTTTTCCATTTTTCTTTCCGTCCCTTTTTACGCCACCATGCCTTCCGTGTTGTTCATACCCCTCCCGGAATGCTGCAATTCCCTTTCGACATTTATAACCCCTTTTTGCCCTCTGTTCGCTCATTATATTAAAAAGTATATTCGCAAATTCGGCTTTTTTTGCAAATTCGGCACAGTCGGTTTCACTCGAAATGTGCATTTTTATTCCGCTGAATCTTGCGCTGCAATGAAGTTTTTTACACATTCGGCCGCCTCACCCCTCTTGTTGCTGTATGTTATTCCGTGCTTCGCACCCGAAAAAAACACAGCTTCCGCAATTTTGGCTGATTCTGCACTCCGAAGAATCCGTTCCGCGCTGCCGTGTGCAACCTTATTATCCTCTCGCGACTGAATTACGAGCAGCGGTGCAGTTATTTTCGAAACCGCTTTGTTTGCACGGCGGCGTATTTTATTCAAATCGGAAATTCTTGCTGTGGCCATGCCCATATAAGTTTGCGCTTCCTCATCCTCCTGCCAGTGAGGTTCACCCGTTATAATATAAGGCACCGCAAGCGAAATAAATCTGCAAATATGCAGATAAAGCTTCATCTTCGCCGGTGCGCAGATCATAATTACGCCGTCAACTCGTCTTTCGGAAGCAACAATTGCAGCAAGCAGTCCGCCCATGCTTAACCCGGCAACATAGATTTTTTCGCATCCCGCCGCAGTCAATCGGTCATAAGCCTTTAACGCATCATCTATCCATTCCCGTGCGCATGATTTCCGCATGTTCCGCAGATTTGTCCCATGACCCGACAGCAACGGAGCGTAAATTGTGTATCCGTTTTCGTTTTCGATCGCTGTATTCAAGCGGCATTCCTGTTCGTCGGCTTCAAGACACCTCCAAATTGAATGCATGTTTGCGGGAGTACCTGTGAAGCCATGCAGAAGCAGCACTCCCGTTTTTCCGCCGCGATGAAAGTATTCATGTGCAAGCGGTGTAAAATTCCAATCCTTATCAGCAATTCTTTCTTTCATGACTAGTATCGCCGCGGTTGCCGGCGCAGATATTATTGCAGAGCAGCTCTGTCCTTATCCGTATGGTTCTTATTTCTTTTCGATTATTTCAAGCACCTCACCCATATACATCGTGTGCGGTGCTTCGGTCTGATAATAAGCCTCAATCACTGACTTAGGCATGTTTGCGGTATCAAAATCCTGTTTATATATTTTTCTGCAAACTATTGTTGTTTCCGCTTCCCTGAAGCCGACACTGCCGCCAACCGCAATCGGAGTGAGTGACGTTTTTGCAACTTTATCACCGTCGCGTCCGGACTCTCTGCCGAGAATACCAAGATCGGGCTTGTATTTCTTATCAAAGAATGTGACCGTAAAAATTTCGTTTTTTTCAATGAAATCATGCGTATAGCGGCAGGGTTTGACATAAACGGAAACTATCGGGCGCGCCGAATCCTCACCGTTCCATATGCAGCCGAGACTGCCCCAGCTTATCGTCATCGTGTTGTAATGCGTCAGGCTGCCCGCTGTGACAAGTGCCCAATTATCGTTAAAAAGCATGAAGTTTTCTTTGGTTAATTTCATTTCGGAATTACCTCCGTCCGAGTATTTTCTGTTCTTTATATTATACCATTCAAGTTGTTTTTTCAACCCCCGTCTTCATCAAAAATGCAAAAAAGGACAGCGAACTGTCCCTTCTGCTCTGTTTATTATTTTACATTACCCTGAAAGTTCGTTTCAGCACTTCTAACTCACGAATTCCGGTATCATCGAGCAGAATAAGAACTTTAAGCAGCCCGTTTCTCATAAAAAGCTCACTCCGGGCAATAAATTCACTCCGTCCGAAATCAAATCCGGACGGAGTGAAAGTCTGTTTCTATGAAAAGTCAATTTCTGTGAAAGTTAATTTCTGTGAAATTCACTTCCTCTGTTACCGACTCATGCGCAAACCGTGCACAATGACTCAGTTATGTTTATAGTGAACGTGGAGCATCTCATGGTTCCTGCCCTTGACATAATCGGCATAGAGCTTATCCATGAGGGGGTTGGTGTCGGAAGTCTTAAGCGTGTTGGTCATATCGGAAGAATACAGACCGTCCGCCCTGACTTTCTTTGCATTTTCGAGGGTAACAGGCTGACCGCCGCCGTTTACGCAGCCGCCCGGGCACGCCATAACTTCAACAAAGTCAAAGCTGACTTCTTTTGCAAGAAGCTGCTTGATAAGCTTCTCGGCATTGCCGAGACCGCTTACGACCGCAATGCGCAGTTCGCCGCCGTTGAAGGGAACGGTGAATTCCTTCACGCCTTCGGTGCCGCGAACGCCGCAATTGCCGATGCTGCGGATTGCATTGATGGACTTGTCATCGGAAACTCTGCGGAGAACAGCCTCGGTAACGCCGCCGGTTGCGCCGAAAATGACGCCTGCACCGGAGAACATGCCGAAAGGTGCATCGATAGCTTCGGGAACAACGGTATCGAATTCGATGCCGGCAGTCCTGATCATGTGGATGAGCTCCTGAGTTGTGATAACAGCATCAACATCGGGCTTGCCGTCATGGGTGAATTCGCTGCGTGCAGCCTCGAATTTTTTGCCGGTGCAAGGCATTACGGCGATGTTGAAATGTTTCTTTTCGCAATCCTTCTGCTGCTCGACGATGAGCGCGGAAAGCATCTGCATCGGGGATTTGCAGGTGGAGATATAGGGCATGATTTCGGGATGCTTCTTCTCTGCAAACTGAATCCAGCCGGGGCAGCAGGAAGTGAACAGGGGCATTCCGGTATTTTTGCCGAGATGTTCAACAAATTCTGCGGTTTCTTCAAGGATGGTGAGGTCGGCACTGACGGATGTGTCGTATACCTTGTCGATACCCATGCGATGCATTGCGGCAACGAGTTTGCCCATGACATCGGTTCCTTCGGGCATGTTGAGTTCCTTGCCGATCGCAACGCGGACGGCGGGAGCAACCTGTGCCGTTACAACAAGGTTCTTATCGGCGATCGCCTTCCAAACCTTTGCGGTATCCTGCTTGATGGTGATTGCACCGACGGGGCAGACTGCCGCGCACTGACCGCAGCCGACGCATACGGTTTCGGCAATGGGACGTTCAAAAGCGGTGCTGATGAGCATATGAGAACCGCGGTGCGCATAGTGGATCGCGCCGACGGACTGAATCTCGTTGCACATACGGACGCACTGACCGCAGAGGATGCACTTGCTTGCATCGCGGGTGATGCTTACGGAAGAATCGTCAACATAGGTCTTTGCGGTGTTGGGGAAACGAACGGTGCGAACATCGTAACGCTTTGCAAGCTGCTGAAGTTTGCAGTTTCCGTTCTTTTCGCAGGTGTTGCAGTCGCGGCAATGGTTTGCAAGCAGCAGCTCGATGATATTCTTGCGATACTTGCGGAGCCTTTCGGTGTTTGTATAAACCTTCATGCCGGCACGGGGCTGTGCGGAACATGCAGCATCAAGACCGCCGCGCTCATTTTCAAACATGCACATACGGCATGCGCCGTAGATGGACAGCTCGGGGTGGTAGCAAAGTGTGGGCATGTCGATGCCCGCCTTGCGGATAACTTCAAGGACGTTCTTCTCGCCGTTAAGCTCAACGGCGATGTCGTCAACATACATAAATTTCTTTTCCATTGTTTATTCCTCCCTGATTGCGTGGAACGGGCAGGCGGTGATACATGCGCCGCAGCGGAGACACTTTGTAAGGTCAATATGGAACGGGCTCTTAAGCTCGCCGCTGATCGCGCCTGCGGGGCACTGCCTTGCGCACTTGGAGCAGCCTTTGCAGACTGCGGGATCGATCACGATTCTCTTCAGCCTTGCGCAGTTGCCGGTGGGGCAGCGTTTTTCGAAAATATGCGCTTCGTATTCGTCGCGGAAGTTTTTAATCGTGCTGACGACGGGGTTGGGTGCGGATTTTCCGAGACCGCAAAGAGCGGTGGAAGATACGGTGTCCGCAAGTTCGAGCAGCAGCTCGATGTCGCCTTCTTCGCCCTTGCCGTGAACGATGCGCTCAAGGATCTCAAGCATACGCTTGGTGCCTTCACGGCAGGGGGTGCACTTGCCGCAGGATTCGTTCTGGGTGAAGTGCATGAAGAAGCGTGCAACTTCGACCATGCAGGTTTTGTCGTTCATGACGACAAGGCCGCCGGAACCGATCATTGCGCCGACTTTCTTGAGGGAGTCGAAATCAAGGGGCAGGTCAAGATCTTTTTCGGTCAGACAGCCGCCGGAAGGACCGCCGATCTGAACGGCTTTAAATTGACCTTCGCCGCGCATACCGCCGCCGACAGTATAGACGACTTCGCGCAGAGTGGTGCCCATGGGGACTTCGATAAGACCGGTGTTTGCAATATTGCCGGTGATTGCGAACGCCTTCGTGCCGGGGCTGGATTCGGTACCGATGGTGCAGAACCACTTTGCGCCCTTGGAGATGATGGAAGGAACGTTTGCATAGGTTTCAACGTTGTTGAGAACGGTGGGCATTTCGAACAGACCGTGTTCAACGGTGCGCGGGGGCTTGGTGCGGGGCATACCGCGCTTGCCTTCGATGGAAGCGGTCAATGCGGAACCTTCGCCGCAAACGAATGCGCCTGCGCCCTGGTTGATATGGAGATCGAAATCAAAGCCGCTGCCGAGAATGTTCTTGCCGAGCAGGCCGATTTCCTTTGCCTGTTCGATTGCGGTGCGGAGTCTGAATACCGCAAGGGGGTATTCGGCACGGACATAGATATAACCTTCGGTTGCGCCGCAGGCAACTGCTGCGATCATCATACCTTCGAGCATACGGTGCGGGTCGCCTTCCATGATGCTCCTGTCCATGAATGCGCCGGGGTCGCCCTCGTCGCCGTTGCAGACAACGTATTTCTGTTCGGCTTTTTGTGCTTTGACCTGTGCCCACTTTTTGCCGGTGGGGAAGCCGCCGCCGCCTCTGCCGCGGAGCTTGGACTCGGAGATTTCGTTAACGATATCATCGGGAGTCATGTCGAACAGAGCCTTTTCAAAAGCGGTGTAACCGCCGATGCTGAGATATTCCTTGACGGAAAGTGCATCAATGTGGCCGCAGTGTTCAAGAACGATGCGGGTCTGGTTTTTGTAGAAGGGAATTTCTTCCTGTTTCCTGTAGATTTCGCCGTTGCGCTTATATGCAAGCCTGTCGATGGGCTCGTTGTTGAGAATCGTTTTTTCAACGATTTCTTCGCAATCGGAAAGCTGAACCTTGGTGTAGAGGTATCCCTCGGGTTCGATGCGAACAAGGGGACCCATTTCGCAGAAGCCGTGGCAGCCGCTCTTTTTCATTGCGATGCTGTTATCGGCATTTTCTGCCTGAGCGTGACATGCGCACTCGCCGCCATGGATGCCGGGTTCATGGGGTTCAACCTTGAGTTCGACGGGGCAGCTGATGCCGTTTGCTTCGATGAGTTCTTTGAGCCTGTCAAAGATCTTCAGTGAGCCGCTGGATACGCAGCCCGTGCCGGCGCAAACAAGAATCCTTCTTTTCTGGAGCTGAGCCGCAGCCATGCAGCCCTCGCGAAGCGCGATAAGATCCTGCCTGTTTTTAAGCATGTTAATTCTCCTCCCTGAGTTCCTTAAGGACTTCGGCTGCCTTTTCCTTTGTCATCTGGGAATAGACTTTGCCGTTTACGGTGATGACCGGTGCAAGACCGCATGCGCCGAGACATGAAACTGTTTCAACGGTGAATTTAAGGTCATCCGTTGTTCTCTTCGTTGCGGAAAGGCCGAGTTCCTTGCGCAGATAGTCAAGAACTTCGGTGGAATGGCGAACGTGGCAGGCCGTGCCGTCGCAGCAGCGAATGATATTCGTGCCCTTGGGTTCAAGGGAGAAATTCTCATAGAATGTTGCAACGCCGTAAATCTTTGCCTCGGGTACGCCGAGCTTTTCCGCAAGATAAGGGAAAGCTTCCTTGGGCAGGTAGCTGTAGTGTGCCTGAACTTCCTGAAGAATGGTAACGGTGTGGGATTCATCGTAATTGTGTTCTTTCAGAATTTCATCGAGCACGTTGTAATCGAACTCTTTGTTCATGTTCCGTCTCCTTATTAAAATAGATATTTTGAAATCGTTGTTTCCTCGTAATTTCGGAAACTGCCGATTTTGTTTTGAAACAAATCGGGGAGCCGCATCAGCGGCTGAGTGTTCTCCGAACTCCGGAAACTGCCGATTTTGTTTTTAAATCCATTTGAAAAACAAAAGCCCGGAAAGTCCCTGCAGGTCTCCCGAGCCGAACCGATGCCGCACGCATGATGCGCGCGCAAAGCTTTTCGGTCGGCAGAGATTTAATCTGCAAATTGTTTTTGTTCGGTTTTGTTTTTCTGCGCTCCGCCGCCGTGTTTCGGGCAGCGGAGCGTATTTGATACCGTATCAAATTGATACTGTGCCAAGTATCTTTTTCATTGCCGAATTTCGGTTTTATGCCAAAACAGCGGCTTTGAACCGATTATTTCTTGCTGAGATACTCGTCGATCGCCTTTGCAGCCGCCTTGCCCGCACCCATTGCGGAAATAACGGTTGCGGCACCGGTAACGGCATCACCGCCGGCGTAAACGCCTTCGCGGCTTGTGAGACCCGTTCCTTCTTCAACAACAATTCCGCCCTTTTTGTTTACCTCAAGACCCTTGGTTGTGGACTTGATGAGAGGGTTGGGGCTGGTGCCGATTGCGATGATAACGGTGTTGACATCAAGCACAAACTCGCTGCCGGGCACGGGAACGGGACGGCGGCGGCCCTTTTCATCGGGTTCGCCGAGTTCCATGCGGATGCACTTCATGCCGGTGACGAAACCGTTCTTGGGATCGCGCTTGTCATCGGGGTTGTTGTAACCGAGAATCTCAACGGGATTGTTGAGCAGTTTGAATTCAATGCCCTCTTCCATTGCGTGTTCAACTTCCTCACGGCGAGCGGGAAGTTCCTCAAGGGAGCGGCGATAAACGATATAGACCTTGTCCGCACCGAGGCGCAGCGCAGTCCTTGCAGCATCCATTGCAACATTGCCGCCGCCGACGACCGCAACGTTTCCGCCCTTCATGATGGGGGTCACGGGATCAGCCTTGTATGCCTTCATGAGGTTGCTGCGGGTCAGGAATTCGTTTGCGGAGTAAACGCCTTTGTATGCCTCACCGGGGATGTTCATGAAGTTGGGAAGACCTGCACCGGAACCGACAAAAACAGCTTCAAAGCCCTGTTCGAACAGCTCGTCAATGGTGAGAGTCTTGCCGATAACGGTGTTGGTTTCCATATCAACGCCCATGGCGGTCAGGTTGTCAACTTCCTTCTGAACAATTGCCTTGGGCAGACGGAATTCGGGAATACCGTAAACAAGAACACCGCCTGCGGTGTGCAAAGCTTCGTAAACGGTGACTTTATAGCCCTTCTTGGCAAGGTCGCCCGCGCAGGTAAGGCCGGAGGGGCCGGAACCTACAACTGCAACGCGGTGGCCGTTGGAAGGCGCAGCTTTGGGAGCTTCGGTGGAATGAGCGTTATGCCAATCTGCAACAAAGCGTTCAAGTCTGCCGATGCCGACGGGTTCGCCTTTGATGCCGCGAACGCACTTGCTTTCGCACTGGAGTTCCTGAGGACATACCCTGCCGCAGACTGCGGGCAAAGAGGAGGTCTGCTGAATGACCTGATATGCGCCCTCGAAATCGTTCTCGCGAATCTTTGCGATAAACTCGGGGATATGGATGTTGACCGGGCAGCCGCTGACGCAGGGCATCTTCGGGCAGTTGAGACAGCGGAGCGCCTCGTCAAGCGCGGTCTCTTCGGAATAGCCGGTTGCAACCTCGTTGAAGTTGTGCGCACGTACTTCGGGTGCCTGGGTGGGCATTTCGTTCTTTTTGGGGCTCATGTTAGGCATATTATTTTACCTCCTTGTTGAGAAGATTGCAGGTTTCTTCGAGCGCATGGCGTTCGAAATCGCGATACATCGCACCCCTGCTCATTGCTTCGTCAAAATCAACTTCATAGCCGTTGAAGTCGGGGCCGTCAACACATGCGAACTTTGTGATGCGCTCGCCGTCCCTGTGCAGGGTGAGGCGGCAGCCGCCGCACATGCCTGTGCCGTCGATCATTATCGGGTTCATTGAAACCGTGCAGGGAATGCCCGTGGGCTTGACGGCTGCAACAACAAATTTCATCATGATCAACGGGCCGATGGTGATAACTTCATCGAATTTTTCGCCGTTTGCGAACATTTCGTTGAGAGGTACGCAAACATTGCCGTGCCTGCCGTAAGAACCGTCGTCTGTCATAACAAAGAGCCTGTCGGAAGCAGCTTTGAACTCATCTTCAAGAATCAGCAGATCCTTGCTGCGGAAACCGATAACGCTTGTTACCTCGCAGCCCATTTCGTGCAGCTTCTGTGCAATGGGCAGAGCGATTGCGCAGCCCACGCCGCCGCCGACGATGCAAACGCGCTTAAGCCCTTCGATATGGGTTGCAACGCCAAGGGGACCGACGAAATCCTGAATGTATTCGCCTTCTTTTTTTGCATTGAGCAGAGTTGTTGTTGCACCGACAATCTGGAAAATGATTCTTACTGTGCCCTTTTCTCTGTCATAACCCGCAATGGTCAGGGGGATTCTCTCGCCGTCTTCGTTGACGCGCAGAATGATGAACTGACCGGGTTCTGCCTTTTTCGCCACGAGGGGAGCTTCGATTTCCATCATGGTGACGGTCGGATTGAGTTCTTTTCTCAGCGTAATCTTATACATTGACTGTGATTGCTCCTTTCGAATCTATACTCATTCATTGTATGACTTCGATATAAATCGGCACGAACGGCAAATACTTTCATTTTTTGCATTCGCCTATGCCAATTGTGATTATAACACGCAACCATGCTTTTTGCAAGCAGGCGAAAGAAATATCGATATTATACTTTTTATAATTCGAGCTTGTTCGCGTGCGTGTTTTTCCCGAAAATTTGCTTGCTGCGGCAAAAAACGGGCTTCAAATGCCCGAAATTCAGACAAAAAAACCGCAAATCGGCATTTGCCGTTCTGCGGAGTTCAACAATATATTTATTTTTTGTCATGTTTGTAGTTTAAAATATCACTCTTCATTAAATTCCGAGTATTTTGGTATGTTTTTCCTTTTTCGTTTTCTCGAAATAAATTCGGCGTAAAATTTCACATTGTTATAATTTCCGCCCGCACATCGCCGTTCTCAATTTCGAGCAGAGCAAACGAGGGACTTCTGCCTCCGCGCGGACAGGACGGGCTGCCCGGATTCACCGCAAGCACTCTCCCGTCATTGTTCACGATTGAAATATGCGTGTGTCCGAACAGCAGCACGGAGCAATGCAGTTCCTCCGCCCTGTATGCAGCTCTGTCATACGAATGCGGGCTGACTTCGTGCGTATGGCCGTGCATCATCAGGATTCTTGCTCCGCCAAGCTCAACAACGGCTTCGCTCTCGTATCTTTGCGCCGAGCCTCCGAAATAATCGCAATTCCCGCGCACCGCATAAACCTTCGCATTCGTTCTGTTCATGAGCGCTTCGGCATCCGAAGTCAAATCCCCCAAATGACACCACACATCAACCTGACCTGCGAGTTTAATGCACCTGTCAAGCATGGACAGGCAGCCGTGTGTATCGCTGACAACTGCAACTTTCATCTTTCGTACGCTCTCCCCGAGTCCGCCGCATTCCGCGGAGGCATTTGTTTTTTGCTTTGTTTTTACCCTGTATCTTCCGTTGAAATAATTACTGTTTCTTCAGCGCATCGAGCACCAGTTCCAACGCTCTGCGCCTGTGGCTGACGCCGTTCTTGCGTTCGGCATCGATTTCCGCAAAACTCAGGCCGAACGGTTCATACAAAAACATATTATCATATCCGAAACCGTTTTCACCGCGCTCTTCGAACAGAATGCGGCCGTCAACCCTTCCGACAACCTCAATATTGGGCTCTCCCGGACGCACAAGCACCATTGCACATGCAAAATGCGCAGTTCTTCTTTCGGCGGGAACATCCCGAAGTTCGGCAAAAAGCTTTGCCCTGTTTGCGGCGTCATCATGCCCCTCCCCGGCGAATCTTGCCGAATACACTCCCGGTGCGCCGTTCAGAGCATCGACACAAAGGCCCGAATCATCCGCAAGCACGGCATCCTGCGGGCAAAGTTTCGCTGTTTCCTCCGCCTTTTTGCGTGCATTGCCGATGAACGAATCCGCATCCTCTTCAACGTCGAGTTCAATGCCCGCTTCTCTCATTGAAACAATTTCTTCAAATTTGTCACCGAGTATCTCTTTAATCTCGCGAATCTTATTTTTATTGTTTGACGCTATAATCAGTCTCATTATTTAATCCTCCTCAAGCAATGCTTTTCTTTTCTGTTTTCGCTTATTTTTCGGCACAACCTTCGGCAGTTTCTCAGAGCAAATGCTCCGTCACATACTGCATGTATCCGTCCAACCCGTCACGATCACGGGCATGAACCTCTTCAATCCCGAACAGCTCCATTGCATGTGCCAGAACAGCCGCCCCGTACATTATGACGTCATGCCTTTCTCTGAGCAGCGGGTTTAGTTTTCTTTCCGCACCCATTGTGCTTAATGCGACAATCAACCGTTCAACTTCAAACTTATTAAGAACGGCTTTATCGATTTCATCGCGGTCATATTCACGCATACCGAGCGAAAGAGCAGCGAGAGTGGTTATTGTTCCTCCGATTCCCGCACATTTTCCGAGCCGTCGGTTCGGCGTGCCGATTATTTCATCCATATATTGGTTTATTGCGGTACGCTGCGTCTCAAAATCATCATCGCAGTCCGTTTTGCCGCTGTTTTGCAGCGCAATATCTTTTCCGCGAACGCAGCCTATCGGATAACTCACCTTACTTTTTGCCTCCGCAATCTGCATTGACGCGCCGCCGATATCAATGAGTGCGCTGCACCCGTCGGAAGAATTACATGCCGCTTCAAACGCATACTGCGCCTCTCTTTCTCCGCTCAAAACATCGACCGTGATACCGCATTTTTGCTTTAATCTGTTTACAAATTCAGCTTTGTTCGATGCATCGCGGACCGCACTTGTCGCATAGGCGAAAGGAATATATCCCGAATGACGGGCATTCGATGCCAAAGCTGAAATTACGGAAATGCTCTTTTCCATTCGTTCCTCATCAAGCCGCCCGGTTTGTGCAAGACCTGAGCCGAGACGCGTTGTTATTACGAGTTTTTTTCCGTTCCTGCCCGCCGCATATCTGATTGAGTTTGAACCTATATCAATAACCGCAGCGGAATCCGCTCCGCCGACAATGTCTTTTTTTATGTAAGTATCCGTCATTTTTTACTCCTGTGCAGGTTGTATTCGCAGATTGCGCCTCTTCAGGGTTCTGCTGTCGGCTCCGTAGGTTCCGGCGTATCGTGAGCGTCGGCAGAGACCGGTGCGCTTGAAATCGGCACCGATGTTGTGATAATTGCATTCGGATCATCAACATCAAACCTTATATCTCCGTCCAGCATATATCCTTGCGTTTCGCGCATGTATCTTATCAGGAATTCACTGCTCGAAATGTATGCATTCAGCTCTTCAAGCCCCTCCTGCTGAATTTCGGCCTCCTGAAGTTTGCGCTGCTGTTCCTCCCTTTCCGCCCGAAGCCTGCTCATGGTTGAGTTTTGTTTGCCCGTCATCGCAAAAAGCACAGCAAGCAAAGCAAAACCCGCCGCTGTGAAAACAATGCCGAAATAAACCGTTTTTTTTGAAATATTGCGTCTGCTTTCTTTTTTCATAGTCATTCGCTGTCCGTTCTTTTTTGCATCGGCATATGCCGTCGGCACTTATATGTCGTTGCCTTTATGCACCGTCGGCTGCTTCATGCCTTTTTGTGTTGTTTCTTTGCGCTTTTCATTATGCAGCATTCGAAGGATAATTGCAAGTGTTTTTTTGCCGCAAAAGAAATCGGCGGAGCAATGCATTCACCGCTCCGCCTTATGAAGTTAAATTTTCTGTTCGACTGCTTTTCCGATATTATCTGAATATGCGGAATGAGCAGATGAAGTTGCGGTGCCAATAGTTGGAATTGAACGAGCGTTCAACGATCCTGCCGTTGGACTGCGATGCATCGATCATTGTCCACTTGCCGCTGCATATTGCAACGTGACCGTAATAAACGATTACATCTCCACGTTTGACGTTGTTGATATTGTTGTTGCGCTGATAGCGGGTGCAGCTGCGCCACATGTAACTCGTCATGTAGCCCTGCGAAATGCCTGCCTTGTTGATGCACCAGTATACAAAACCGGAGCAGTCAAACACGTTCGGCCCTTTTCCGCCGCGAACGTAGCGACAACCGAGTTTGCTCCGCGCAATGCGGATAAACCTGTCGATACGCTCACTTGCGCCTTCACCGGGATCGGGATCCGGATCGGGATCGGAAGGCTTGGGCGTAGGATTGCTTCCGCCGCCGCCGCCACCGCCACCGCCGCCGCCGGTTCCGCCATCCGTTACCGGGGAGGAGGCGCGCACCGCATCATCGGAAAACAGAACGTTCATGGTGTGCCTTCCGACTTTGCCGTCAACGGTAAGTCCATTATTTTTTTGGAAAAGCTTCACGGCTTTTTCGGTAAGGCTTGTGTAGTAGCTGTTGATATTCTTTGCGCGGAGATAGTTAAGCTCATACAGTCTCTGCTGAACATTTTTAACATCCGACCCGTGCATGGAGTAGCTGAGCGCATTGCCGACTGCATCATCGCTCATCAGCGTATCCCTCGTGATAGGTCCGAGATAGCCGTCCGCAATAAGCGAATTCTGCTCTTGGAACCTGCGAACCGCCATCTGAGTATCGGTTCCGTAGATGCCGTCGGGCTCCGTTGTGAGATAACCGAGTTTTTGAAGCCTGTTCTGATAGAGCAGGATGTTGTCGCCCGAATCACCGATGTTAAACGCTTTCGGCACACATTCCGGGTTATAAAGAGCTTCTTTTGTGTTTCTTCCGACTTTTCCGTCAACGGAAAGATTGTTTGCCGCCTGGAATTCCTTTACGCCGGCTTCCATAGCTTCGTCAAACCCGCCGTCCTCCGTATCGACATAGCCGAGTTCGTAAAGTCTTTGCTTGACAGCAACAACATCCTGTCCCGAATCGCCGATCATGCAGAGGTATGCCTTTGCATCATTCGACATAAGCAGTTCGTATGTTGCGGGATCAAGCCTGCCCGTGACCTCAAGTTCGTTCCTGCGCTGGAATGTGCGCAATGCATTTTTTGTTATATTTCCGAAATAATCCGTGGGTTCATCCTGATCCATGTACCAAAGGATCATGAGCCTTTCCTGAACATCCGGAATCACATCGTTGTGTTCTCCTGCTTTCGCAACGTCCTTTGTTTCGTCAACGGGACGCATTGAAACGATCGGCACGGGAGTGATATAGATGTTATGCGTTGTCTGGGGTGTCGTGGTTTCGGCCGGGTCGGTCTCGCCGGGCTGCTCCGTCGCTGCACCGGGGTCATCGGTGGATCCCGGTTCGGTGTTCTGAGGGGATTGGGTGACCGCCGCCGGGTTGTCACTCGAGTGCAGAGCCTGCTGATCGCCCTTGAAAGTTTTTGAAGATTTGCCGCCCAGCGCAACGCCGATAACGATTGCACCGATTATGACGACCATGATACATGATACCGCAAGCCTGTATTTCACTGCAAGAGCAGGCAGTCTCTTAAAGAATGAAAGCACCTTGCCTCCTGCGGCGGAAACATGTTTGCCCGCTCCTCCCGCGGAGCTTTTGTTGTTGAGTGAATACGTTGTTTTTGCTTCAGCGTTTTTGCTCTTTCGGAATGTTGAAAGAACCTTTGCCCACAATGTGCTGAAGAATGATGCGATTGCAAGAAAAATACGTTTTGCACGAATTGCTGCTTCCGATAACAGCTTTTTCATACTGCCTCCTTCCCATCTGTCTTTCTAACAAATGCATTTGGTTTGCCGTTTGCACCGTGCGCCCGATGCCTGCGGCTCCCCGCCCGATCGCACAAAAGCGGGGACTTCGTTTTCGGCGGCGACTCAGCCGTCAGCCGTTTGTGCTTTTTGATGCGCTGCTCCGTGCCCCTGGTCGCACCCCTTACTCAACGCATCGTATACATTATAACACATATCTCAAAAAATGCAACCCGAATCGCAAAATTTGTTGATTTCACCGCATTTTCAATCCGGTTGCAGCGGGATAAAACGACAGTGTTTTCCGTTTCGATTTTACTATTTATTCTCGTATTGCAATATTAATTTTGTTTTTACTCTGTTAGTTTTCGTTTTCAACTCGGCTTAGCAATTGCTTTTTGATTGTGTTTGTTTTTCATCATTTGCAAATTTGGCAAAAAATGGCGGTATGGGACGAATTTTGTGGAATAAAGTGTTATAAACGTGACTTAATCAAAAAATCCGCACAGTTTTTTCTGCGCGGATTTTTCGTGATTCTTTCTCATTTCAGCAATATCTGCATTACAGGGCTCAATTGTCGGAGTTAAAGAACTTTTCAACACCGTCTGCGACCGCCTGAGCAAGCTTTTCCTGATAATTTGGATTTGCGAGCAAACGCTCCTCGTTTGCATTGGAAATGAATCCGCATTCAACGAGTGCGCTCGGCGCGACAGGCTCGCGTACAACCATCAAATCTCCGCTGTTTGTCCCGCGATTGCGCTGCCCCGTTGCTTTGCAGATTTCGTCAAGGATAATTGTTGCAAGCGTCTGTCCTTTCGTGCCCTCTTTGTAGTAGAAGAGCCGTGTGCCGTCAACGCTGCGATCGTCCGGGTACGAATTCATGTGAATACTGATTGCAGCATCGAAAATATCGAGTTTCATGAACTCTTTGCGCAGGCGCATATCCTCGTTTTTGGTCTCCGCAACGGCATATGAGCCCATGCGCGTCATAAAGACATAGTAACCTTTTTCGCCTAATTTTTGTGCAACGAACCGTGCAACCTGAAGGTTCAGTTCATCTTCATGAACTCCCGTATCAAGTCCGATCGAACCGGGGTCAAATCCGCCGTGTCCAACGTCAAGCAGGATGATCGTTTTGTCCGAAGGAAGTGTTTTAAGCTGCTCCAGTCTTGCCATGACGGCATTCATGTCGCCTTCCGTAACGACGAGCGGGATTCCGTCGGAAGGAGCCGGGGTTTCTGCCGTTTGAGTTGCCGGAGGATTATCCGTCTGAGCAGGTTCCGTTTGCAATGCGGGCGTATCCGTGACCGCAGGCTGCGGTGCGGACGGCTTTGCGCTCGCCGGGCCGTGCGAATCGCCGTGGTTTGCACATGTTCCGCGGCAGGCGAGCGATATGCACACAACAATAATTGAAAGCAGCAGAACAAAAATAACAAGGCAGAGTATCCGTCTCGTTCTGTATACGCTGTCATTTTTGAATCCCATTGTTTTTCTCCGTTCCATCTTGTTTTTCTTTTTGTTTTAACTTTTTGCCGCAGCTGCACGGCAGAAGACCCGCTCACCGTCATTCGGACGTCAAAACCGCCGATCTTTACCTTATTATGCCAAACCTATGCGCAAAAATCAACGATAATTCCGCTCAATTTATGTACAAAATGTGAATATTTTCAGTAAAATCCGAAATCGAACCGAGTGACGCTCTGCCTCAGAAATTCGGGAATTTTCGGCTCAAAGTCATTCATTCCGAAAACTCCCGAACTTATACTTTTAATTTTGTGTAATTGAGTGTATTTTTCAACGTTCCTCACGGAAATAAGACAGGCCGAGAGCTGCCGGGGGCTGGTCCTCCTTTTTCCTGCGCAGCGAAACAATAATGAGTACGATTATTGTAACGATATAGGGCAGCATCCTGAACAACTCCTGTGACCGCCTTGTCAATCCGGAAGCGATCAGAAGGTATGCCCAGAAAAAGATTCCGAAAAGATAGGAGCCCCATATTGCACGGGTGGGTTTCCATGTTGCAAAAATAACGAGCGCAACCGCAAGCCAGCCAAGGTTTTCAATCGTTCCGTCGTTTGCCCATGTTCCCTTGATGTAGTCCATAACATAGTAAACGCCGCCGAGCCCGGTTATTCCGCCGCCGATACAGGTTGCAAGATACTTGTAACGGGTGACATTTATACCGGCAGCATCCGCTGTTGCAGGGCTTTCACCAACGGACCTGAGATTGAGTCCGCGATTGGTGCGTTTGAGGAAGATTTGAACAAGTATTGCAATTATGATTGCGGCGTAAACCATAAAACCGTAATCAAAGAACATCTGCTTCAAAGTTTCGGGAAGCGGCAGCCAACCGAAAACCTCTGCGCGGAAGAGTCTGCTGGTTCTTTCAACGCTTATCTGACCGACACCGCCTGCAAGCTTGTTGAGGGAACCTCCGAAGAAATTTGCAATGCCCGCTCCGAAAATCGAAAGCGTCAAACCCGTGACGTTTTGATTCGTGCGCAGCGTTGTTGTGAGAAAGCTGAAAATGAATCCGCCCGCTGCTGCCGCTGCAAAGGCACATATAAGCGCGATCAGAATCAGCATGAACGAACTCGGAACTTTGCCTGCTGCATCACAGGCACGTTCATAGAAAAACGAACCCGCAAGGCTTGCAATGCCGCCGAGATACATCATGCCCGGAACACCAAGATTAAGGTTGCCGGATTTTTCCGTCAGAATCTCGCCTGCGGAGCCGAACATTATGACCGTGCCGAACGATACGGCCGCCTGGATTAGCATAATCAATTGTTTCATTTTGTTTTGCCCTTTCAGTTTTTATTGCCGTGTCTGCTCCGCGCGGCTCATTCCGCCGACTGCTTTGCGCCGTCCTTCTCACGCAAAGCAACCTTGTAATTGATGAAAAATTCACTTCCGAGGATGAAGAAAAGGATGATACCTGTGCTGACCTGCGAAAGATTATCGCTGATGTTGAACTTTGACGCTATTTCGCGTGCGCCCATTTCGAGGAAAACGATAAGGAAGGAAACAAGAATCATCACAAGCGTGTTAAACTTTGCAAGCCATGCAACGATAATTGCCACATAGCCGCGTCCGCCCGCCGTGTTCGTTGAAATCGTGTGTCCCTGTCCCGCAACCGCAAGAAAACCGGCAATGCCGCATACTGCGCCGGAAAGTGTGACCGTGCGGACGGTTACGGCAGGAACATTGATTGCAGCATACCGCGCCGTGTCGTGGCTCTCGCCGACAACAGCAATTTCAAACCCGTGCTTTGTGCTTTTAAGATAGAAGTACATTGTTACGGCAAGAACCGCAACGATAATGACATTAAGTCCGTACATCTGCCCGAAAACGTCCGGGAACCATCCCTTGTGTGATTCAAGGTTGATCGTTCCGACGATGTTGGAACCATAGGAATTCTCCCAAAAAGTAACGAAGAATGACGTAAGCTGAATTGCAATATAGTTCATCATCAGTGTGAACAGAGTTTCGTTTGTGTTCAGCTTTGCTTTTGAAATTCCCGGAATGAACGCCCAGAATCCGCCCGCCGCTGCCGCCGCAAGGAACATCACAACAAGCAGCAGTCCGTTCGGCAGACTGTCAAAATACATCATGCACGCCGCAGCCGCAATGCCGCCGAGCAAGATCTGACCCTCTGCGCCGATATTCCAGAATTTCATTTTAAATGCGGGGGCAAGTCCGATTCCGATGCACAGCAGCATTGAAATATCGCGAATCGTGTTCCAGATTCTTCTTTCAGTGCCGAAAACACCGTTGAACATTGTGGCATACACCTTCACAGGGTTCATTTTTGTAAGCCCGTAAATAAGCACGCCGTTAAGAACGAGCGCGATAATTATTGCAATCGCACGAATAAGCCAACTTTTCCAAACCGGCAGCGCGGTTCTCTTTTGAATACGGAACATTCTGTTTTCCTGCCTTTCGTTATCTTTTTGCCCGAATCACTCGGCTGAGCTGTCGGCCGAGCCAAGGTTTGTCATCAAAAGTCCGACTTCGTTCTTTTGAGTCTTTCTTGCATCAACAATTCCGCTGACCCTGCCGCCGCAAAGCACAAGTATCCTGTCGCAAAGCTCAAGCAAAACGTCGAGGTCTTCACCGACAAAAATGACTGCGCCGCCCTTTTTCTTAAGATCGTTCAGCAGCCCGTAGATTGCATAGGACGTGTTAATATCCAGTCCGCGAACAACATAAGCCGCCATAAGGAGCGACGGGTTAAACGAAAGTTCGCGCCCGACAAGAATTTTTTGCACGTTGCCGCCGGAAAGCTTTCTTATCGGTGTATCAAGATCCGGAGTCAGAACGCCAAGTTCGTCAACGACCTTCTGCGCAAGCTCACGCGGTTTTTTTCTGTCCGCAAAGCAGCTTTTTCCGTCCTTATAACTGCGCAGCATCATGTTATCGGGTATATTCATGCTGCCGACAAGACCCATTCCGAGCCTGTCCTCCGGCACGAATGCAAGGCTTACCCCGAGGTCGCGAATAAGTTCCGGCGACAGACCGCAGAGTTCCTCCTCTTCATCGTTGCGCGGATTAACATACATAACGGAAGAACCGGGTTCAGTCCTGCAAAGTCCCGCAATTGCTTCAAGCAGTTCCTTTTGCCCGCTTCCGCTGATGCCCGCAACACCAAGAATTTCGCCGCTGTTGGCCGTAAAGCTTACATTGTCGAGTCTCGTGACTCCGAGATTATCCTTAACGGTCAGATTCTTTACAAAGAGACGCGGGACAGAATAGCCGACTTCAGGACGATCGATATTCAATGTTACGGCATGACCGACCATCATATCCGAAAGGCTTTGAGCATCGGTTTTTGAAGTTTCAACCTCGCCGATGTATTCGCCCTTGCGCAAAACGGCAACTCTATCCGAAATTTCCAAGACTTCGTGTAATTTGTGTGTGATGATAACAATGCTTTTTCCGTCCGCCTTCATTGCACGCATAACTTTAAACAACGCCTCGGTTTCCTGCGGCGTCAGAACGGCAGTCGGTTCGTCAAGAATAAGAATATCCGCTCCGCGATAAAGCACCTTAACGATTTCAAGTGTTTGTTTTTCCGAAACGGACATTTCATAGACCTTTTTGTCCGGATCGACTGCAAATGAGTATTTTTTGCAGATTTCAACAATGCTTTTGCGCACAGCGGATATACTGTCTTTTAGGCCCAGTTTAACGTTTTCCGTTGCCGTAAAAACGTCAACAAGCTTAAAATGCTGATGAATCATGCCGATATGAAGCTTGAACGCATCCTTTGGAGAGCGAATATCAACACGCGTTCCGTTCACATAGATACTGCCGCCGTCCGGGTAATAAATGCCGGAAAGCATATTCATCAGAGTCGTTTTGCCGCTTCCGTTTTCACCCAAAAGGGATAGAATCTCTCCCTTGCGAATGTCCAAAGAAACGTTTTTGTTTGCAGTTATTGTGCCGAAATGCTTGGTTATGTCAACCATGCGGACTGCGAATTCGGTATCCACTTGCTCTTTCCTTTCTGTGCTGTGCTTTATACTCCGCCGATGCAGCCGTATGCTGCACGACAGCCAAAAACGCACACCTGCTCTTGCATGTGCAGTAAGTTATTTATGTCGCACCTTTTATTTTAACAGATTGAATCGTGTATGTAAAGCAAAAGCGGCGTTTTTTTGACACGGTTTTCAAAAAAATTTGTTTATTTCAAAATCGGGACGCCGACTGCATATGCATTGAATTGCATGCATAAACGAAAAGAGGATGCCGGACAAAAGCCCGGCATCCCGCCGAATTCACGGAAAACGAACAATCACATTCCCCGCAAATATTCAATTGAACAGAGTGTAACCCAAACGATTATTTGAGCTCGAGCATGCAAACTTCCGCACCATCGCCGCGACGGGGTCCGAGCTTGTAAATGCGAACATAGCCGCCATTTACACCGTCATATTTGGGAGCGAGCTCACGGAAGAGCTTCTCAACAACGGGATGAGGAGTTTCACGAACGCGTTTGCGGAAATCCTTTGCACTTTCCTTGGACTCCCTGGTGAGGGGAATGTCATAAAGGTAAGCCATGATCTGCCTGCGGGCGTGGAGCTTTGAGGGCTTATCGATAACCTTCTCGACTTCGGTTCGAGTGGTTTGCTCTTTGTCGTTGGTTTCAATCTTCGTCTTGGTGACGGTTTCGGTATTTTTATATTCGGACACTGCCAGGGTGATGAGCTTCTCCGCAATGGGACGAACTTCCTTTGCGCGCGATTCGGTGGTCACGAGCTTGCCGTTCCAAAGGAATGCAGTTACCATGTTGCGAAGCATTGCGTCACGCTGGTCGGTGGCTTTATTAAGCTTACGGTTAGGCATATTATTTCCTCCTATTAAAATCGCTGATGCTATCGTTGATCATATCAGCTTGCGAATTATTCTTCGCTTTCGCGCAGAGAGAGACCCAGCGCAGCAAGTTTGAGCTGCACTTCCTCGAGAGATTTTCTGCCGAGGTTGCGCACCTTCATCATTTCCTCCTCGTCGCGTTCAACGAGCTCCGCAACGGTGTTGATGCCGGCACGTTTGAGGCAGTTATACGAACGAACCGAGAGATCGAGTTCTTCGATCGCCATATCGTATATCTTTTCCTTGCCGTCAGGCTCTTCATCGCCGACAATTTCAATGTTCTGCACACCTTCGGTAAGGTTCGTGAACAGTGAAAGGTGGTCGAACATGATCCTTGAAGAAATGCCGACTGCCTCTTCGGGGCGGATGCTTCCGTCTGTCCAGACCTGAAGCGTGAGCTTGTCGTAGTCGGTAACCTGACCGACACGAGTATCTTCAACGCGGAAGTTGACTTTGGTGATGGGGGTGAATATGGAGTCAATCGCGATCACGCCGATGGGCATGTTCGGTTTTTTGTTCTTTTCGGCAGAAACATAGCCTTTGCCTTTTTCAAGAACAATGTCCATATAGAGGTTTGCACCCTCGGAAAGCGTTGCGATGTGCAAATCGGGATTGATGATTTCAACATCGGCATCGTGGATAATATCTCCTGCAAAAACTTTGCCTTCGCCCTTGGCGTCGATGACTACATGCACGCTGCTGCTTTCGCCGAGCAATCTCACACGAAGTTCCTTAATGTTAAGGATGATTTCCGTAACGTCTTCCTTAACGCCGGGAATGGTTGAAAACTCGTGAAGCACACCGTCAATCTTGACGGAAGAAGCAGCCGCGCCCGGCATTGAGCTCAAAAGAACTCTGCGCAGGCAGTTGCCGAGAGTTGTGCCGAAACCGCGCTCAAGCGGTTCAACAACGAAGCATCCGTAGTAGTCGTTCAGCTCCTTGCACTCGATCTTAGGTCTTTCAATTTCAAACATCAAATCTCTCCCCTCTCTTGAAAAAAAGTAACTGATAGATCAGGGTAGCCGTGATGATTACCTTGAATAGAACTCAACAATGAGGTGTTCCTCAATGGTGAGGTCGATATCATCACGCTGGGGCATTGCTGCCACTGTACCGCTGAGGTTTGCCGCATCAAGCTCAAGCCACTTGGGAATGGGCTTATCGGCACCCTGTTCCCTCACGCCCTTGAAGAATTCAACATCAAAGCTCTTTGAAAGAACGCTGATCTTCTGGCCGGGCTTTACGAGGTAAGAGGGGATGTCAACCTTATGGCCGTCAACGAGGATGTGACCATGGGTGATCCACTGGCGAGCCTGTGCACGGCTTGCGCCGAGACCGAGGCGATAAACAACATTGTCAAGGCGACGCTCAAGCAGGCACAGCATATTTTCGCCGGTAACGCCCTGCATGTTCGTTGCCATATCATAGTACTTGCGGAACTGGGACTCGAGAACACCGTATGCTCTGCGGCATTTCTGCTTTTCACGGAGCTGGGTGCCGTATTCGGAAGCCTTGCGAGCCCTTGCCTGACCGTGCTGTCCCGGAGGAGTGTGACGCTTCATAACAGCGCACTTTGCTTCGTTGTAGCAGCGATCGCCTTTAAGAAACAGTTTGGTGCCTTCCCTGCGGCACTGTCTGCAAACGGAATCAGTATATCTTGCCATAATCGTTTGCTCTCCTTATACTCTTCTACGCTTGGGAGGACGGCAGCCATTATGAGGAATGGGGGTGACGTCCTTGATCATGTTGACTTCAAGACCTGCAGCCTGGAGCGCGCGGATTGCAGATTCACGACCTGCGCCGGGGCCCTTGACGTAAACTTCAACGATACGCATGCCGTGTTCCATTGAAGCTTTTGCTGCGGTTTCCGCTGCCATCTGTGCGGCAAACGGAGTGCTCTTACGGGAACCGCGGAAGCCGAGGCCGCCTGCGGATGCCCAAGAGATTGCGTTGCCGTTAAGATCGGTAACGGTTACGAGGGTGTTATTGAAGGAAGAACGAATGTGAACCTGACCGCGCTCAATGTTCTTGCGTTCACGACGCTTGCGGGAAGCAAGCTTCTTTGTAGTCTTTGTTGACCTTGCCATTGCTCAATTCTCCTCCTTGATTATTTCTTAGCCTTACCGGCGGAACGCTTGGGACCCTTGCGGGTGCGTGCGTTCTGCTTCGTGCTCTGACCGCGAACGGGCAAGCCCTTGCGGTGACGAACGCCGCGATAGCAGCCGACTTCGATGAGCCTCTTGATGTTCATGGAGACTTCACGCCTGAGGTCGCCCTCTACCTTGCAGTGATGATCAATGTACTCTCTCAATTTGTTAACATCCGATTCGGACAGATCCTTGACCCTGATGTCGGGGTTAACGCCGGTCTCGCGAAGGATGTTCTGAGCGGTGCTGCGACCGATACCGTAGATATAGGTCAGCCCGATCTCAACTCTTTTTTCCCTGGGCAGGTCTACGCCGCTTATACGCGCCATATAGAATGTTTACCTCCGTAGTTTGGTTTTTTAGGGGTTATTCTTTGTGTCTGCCGGTTCCCAATCTCAACTGCAGCCAACGCAACCTTGGCTTCATTTGAGATTGGGCAGCCGCACCCGCAGGGAATCCGGGGCGAAGCTCGATG
>OGPK01001026.1_pt1 | contig 23667 bp, 18 predicted proteins | sample 1552921 | NCBI WGS metagenome assembly OGPK01 (sample SAMEA2580264, study PRJEB22360) | human gut metagenome | biome: human gut; feature: human-associated habitat; material: faeces | place: Denmark | collected 2008/2010 | reverse complement strand
TATATAAATCAATGATTTTTACAAATTTTAATAAATATTTATTTTATACTTCTACAAAGTGCAAATTTTGATACTGCTTGTCTATACATCGGAATTGTTTGCAAAATTATAGAAATATGTTCTGGTAAAACTTCATTAAATTTAACTTCTAAAACTACTTCATTATTATCAATAACATCGTATGTAATTCTATTCATATTAAATAAATTACAATTATATAGTCCTGATTTTATTCTTTCATCGAAAGTTATTCGTACTTCGGAAATGGGATATGTATAAGCAAGGCGTTTATAATCAACAATTACAGAAGGTTTTAATCCAAAAACTTTGATATCAGTGATAAATTCTTTCATTAAACTGTTATTAAGTAATTCTTTATCAATATTATCAAATTGATTTGTTAATAAATTGATACAATTTTCTTTACTTATTTTTAGTTGATCCTTTGAGGTCATATTATTATGTTTCCATTTTCTTTCTAATCGGATAAAAGAGGAATCATTGTTATATATTCTTATTCTATATTTTTTTCTGTATAGAACCCCATCAATTTTTTCATAATAAGCTGTTGAATTGATATCATCGAAATACAAACTTCTTATAAAGTAAGTGTTATCTAAATTTACAGAATTTTTATCTACATCCATAGCAAGCGCTAGTCTTTGCTTTAAAATCAAACTCATTTGTTTACTTATTATGAATTTTATTTCATGTCTATATTTTCTTGTATTCATATATCTAATCACCAAAGTATTCTTTCATTTGTGCGTTTGACAAGCCAAACTGTGTTTTAGTTTGTGATAATAAATAATCTTCTCTTTTATCGATGTATTCTTTTAATTTATCAATATTTTCGTTCCATTCCTCTATTGATGAACCCCATCTTTTCATATCTCTTTCCATTTCGGGAGCTAATTTATTGTATATCTCGTCTAACTTTTTTAATATATTTTCTTTTTTCCATGTGTTTTTCATGTTATAGCTTAGTCGTTCTAAAAAAATTTTTTTGAATGTATCATTTTTCATCATATTTCTCATAAGCGAAGTATCTAAATTATATCCTTCTTGCATTCCATTTGGGTTTAAAATGAAGGAATAATAGTTGTTTCTGTAGTTATACCATGCATAATCCAAATCATAAAATATGAAGTGTAATTTTCCATTATCAACATCTTTATGTGAAAAAAACCTACAATTTATTATATCATTGTTAGTTACATAAAGTTCTGCTATCCAATAATCTGCCATGTTCTCAATGTTTATTTTTTCCTTAATGTAGTCATAATTTTTTTGCAATGCCATATTGTTATTGTTAACATAATTAAGTATGGAAGTATAAAATTTAGATGTTCCGACAGTAATTGTATTATCAATTCTCATTATATTAGCATCTTCTTCATTTACATTATAATGATTTGATATAAAAGTTTCATCAACTTTTTCTCTTATATTATATATACCGTGATATTCACCGTTTATGTAAAGAATTACCGATTTGTAGGCTTGTACATCTACAGATGTATACTCATCAACCATTGAAGTGCCTAGGATGTCTCGTAGAAACGTTGTTTTATAATCCTGAGAACCAGATCTTAAAACTAATGTATCAAATGACGAAAAATCTCTGTTATCAAATACTTTATAGTTAAGTTTGGACTTTCCATATTTTTTTTTGAATTTTAAAGCATAACTTTTTTTAGGCAATGATCTAGTCGAACCACCAAATAGTTTTATTCCGCAAGGAATACTGAAACTCTTGCCATTTTCATAGAGTTCTGCGTATGCGCTATATTCTATGTTTGAATTAGTATTAGCTTCTAAAGTCCTAAATTCGTTTGGATTTAGCGAAACAGACATGACAGGAAGTGTATGATTTTCATTCACTATATAACTTTTAGTAACAACATTACTTTGTACCTTTCCATCCTCCTTTGATATTACTTTTAATACACTAGTTTTTTTTATAAAAAGAGGACTTTTATATACATTCGAAGATGTTGTAGGTTTACTTCCATCTAATGTATAGTAAATAGTCCCAGGAGCATTTATGGCTATTTCTACAGAATCAACGTTGTTATAAATTCCAGAAGAAATACTTACAAGAGGTGTTGCAGAAATTTCTCTAGTTCCAGTATTATTTGATTTGTTAGGAGTAGGTGAACTAATATAGTAGAATCCGTGCTGACCTCTACCATAACTATATCCGTTTGGTATATTAGAAATCATTACAGAATCAATAATATTATTATCTTTAAACAAATATAATGATTCTATCTTTGAAAGTTTGAAGTTAGCATGTATATATGAATCATTTGTGAGATTTGAATCTCCAGATAACATTACAATATAATATTCACCAGACTTAAGTGTTTTATCAGGTAAATTAAACATTTTTGTGTCTTTACTAGATAAATTGTAATTTTTTAAATTTATCTCATGATTTGAATTATTTTTTAATTCAACCCAACTATAATAGTTATTACCGTTTTGTGGCATATATGAGTAATTATTATTCATAACCTCATTAATTATTAAATCATCAGGTGTACTAATTTTCTCGTTAAATTTTTCGACCCCGTTGTTATCGTTAGAATAACCTGGACTTATAACATTTGACTCTACAAATTGATTGTTAACTTTTATCATAGCTATTCCATTTTCCAGGTTTTTATATTCTTGTTTTTCGATAATTTTACCATTTTTTCCTAGTATAATAACCCCATTTTTTGAGTTTAATTTAAAATTTGTTTCTATTATATCATTGTTCTTGCTTTTGCCAGAAGTGTATAAAACTACAACTTCATTAGGCTTTAATATTTTATCAGGAAGATTATATTTAAATATTGAATTCATATTATTAGTATCATCAGATGATGACAATGTATAATTTTTTAAATTTATTTCCTCATCACCGGTGTTGGTAAGTTCAATATATCCTAAAAATTGATCATTAATTTTGAAATTCCCGTTATTTTTAGGTAAAAACTCCGTTATTTTTAATATATCTTCTTCTCCATTAAGACTTTCAATATATTTATTATATCCTTCAATTGTATTAGCAAATCCAGGAGTAACTTGTTCAAAAGTGTGCCAATTTCCATTCAAATCTCTTCCCATAGAAGTATTTTTATCTAAATTTGTTGTTTCGACTGCATCAATTACCTTTCCGTTTGCATTTGTTAGTGCTATTGTTTCTCCGCCACCACTTTTGAGTTTAAAAGGTGCATATAATCCATTTTTTTGAGTTCCGCATAGATTAACAATTAAGTATTCATTGCTTTTAATTGTAACTTCAGGAAATGCCCATTTAGATTTTTTCTTTTCATCGCTTAATCCATAGTTTTTTAAATTAATATCATTAGCTGTGCCATTATATAATTCTATAAAGTCACATACACTACCATCTTCAGAAGAATATACTCCATCATTTGAGGTTACTATTTCATTAATCAATAGTTTTGAAATAGTATTCTTTCCATTTTCTTCTAAGTCTTTAGTTTCTAACTTATTATTTTTACTTATGAACAAGCTTAATAGTATAAACAAAATTATAACCAAAAAACTAATTAAAAAGAAAAGTTTATTTTTTTTTAATTCCTCTTTTTTTATATCAAACATATAACACAACCTCTTACTTTTATTAATCAAATAAATCTTATCACATAAAATTAAATATATCAATAATACAAAAATATAAAATTAAAAAAATATATATCAAAAATTTAAAATTCCCATCTGGAAAAATTTATATTTTGTACTCTATTATTTAAGTATACACATTATATATTTAAAATTGTTGATAAAATAGTTAGTGTTGACATGAGGTAATTAAAGTGTTACTATAACTTCATCAAATTTGCTTATATTGAATTACTATTGACTATATAATGATGATTATATTAATTGATTTAAAAATTTCAAATATCATAACCTTCGTATATTTCTTATTCCAATTATGGAAATAAACAATAGGTCAACAATAATCTGATATAAATTTAATATAAGTAAAACTTGTGAAAGGATTTAAATATGAAAAAATTAAAAATAAATAAATCTATTTTAAATAAGAAGACTAAATATGTTTTGGTTAGAGAATGTACTGTAATGACAGCGTTAGGAATTACATTTGTGGCAAGTTGTTTTTCTACATTTATTGATGCTCAAAATAAAAGTTCACAAAAAAATGAAGAGTTAGAAAATAAAACAAGTGTTTCTTTAGAAGAAAATGCTTCTCCTAAATACTTTTTTGAAAATAGTGAAAATAATACTGTGGAAAAAAATTACAAAGTTATAAAACTAGAAACACATCTAGGAATGTATTCAGATATGTATTTAGAAAAATATTTAGGGCCATATCAAGATCAAGTTGAACTGAGTAAACTATCTGGATTGAGTGAATTAGAACCATATCAAGATCAAGACCAAAAATTGAAAATTAAAAAATAGTTAATAATAGTGTCTAGCATTTAAGCATCAAACTGATTAATGAACTAACAAATAGGTTAACGAGCAAACTAACTGAGCTAAACTAAACACTTAAAAATAAAATTTATTAACTACTTTTTTTTTTACTCTTTTTATTGTATACTAAATAATAGAATAGGGGCTTGATAATATGATTTTAAGAAAACCATATGCATTTTTTATTAAACATTTTAGATTTTTTCACTTTGTTATGCTTATTTTTTTAGGATTAATTGTATATAGAACAAATATAGTAAGAACATTTTTTAATGAATATTTGAACGCTGTAGCATATATAATCCCAGAAAATATTGCAAGTTCTATGTTTACAAATACGACTTACATCTGGGGAGTAATCGTCATCTTATTTTCAATTATAGTTTTTGTTGTAATGAACAAGAAAGAAAAACCGGTTCTATTTTATGGATTAAACATATTATTAGTTATTTCTACATTAGTATTTTTAACTTATTCAAGAGTAATAGTTTATAGATTGCAATCAGAACTTGTATCTGTTCAGGTTTTAAGAGCCCTTAGGGATATAGGAAATATTTTATTTATGGTTCAAGCAGTTTTTTTGATTGTTACATTTGTAAGAGCAATAGGCTTTGACATAAAAAAATTCAATTTTAGTAAAGATTTGCAAGAATTAAATATTAGTTCTGAAGATTATGAAGAATACGAAGTACAATTTAACTTTGATAAAAATGAATTTAAGAGAAATATAAGAAAAAACATAAGAGAATTTAAATATTTCCTTCTAGAAAATAAAAAAATGATAATTATTTTTACATCTATATTTATAATGGTAGTATTCTCATTTATTTATCTTAATTTTTGGAAATTTTCTAAAAAAGTAAACACTAATTCATTTTTTACAACATCTGATTTTTCAATGAAAATAACAAATTCATATATAACACAAAAAAATTATAAACAAAAAAATATTTCAGATAACTATTTAGTAGCTGTTTTATTAGAAACAAAAAAATCTAATAATAAAATAAATACTTCAAAAACTCAATTAAGAGTTGGAAAAGGAATATATTATCCAATAGATTCAAAATATAAAGAAGCATTATCTGATCTAGGTACAGTATATGATTCACAAAAACTAGAGAATGATTCAAATAAGTTTGTATTGATATATGAAATTCCTGTAGCCCTAAAAGATAAAGAAATGTCATTTGTATATCTAGATAATTATACTAGAACATTGTTTGGAGAAAAATATACAGAATATAAAATAAATTTAAAACCTACAAATATAGATGAAAATATAACTACAAAAGAAACAGAACTTGAAAATAATTTAGAATTTAATAATGATTTTATTAAAGGAAACTTAACTATAATGAATTATGAATTAAATGATTTATTTACTAAAAAATATAACACTTGTATAACTAAAACAGAGTGCTACGACTTAAATGAGTATTTGCAACCATCATTTACTGGATATGAAGATAAAACGATATTAAGAATTAACGCAACTTTAAATTATGATGGATCTTCAAGTATTAATGATGATTTAATATCTTTAATTTCTAAGTATGGTCAAATTGTATATACGATAGGTGATAAAACATATACATCAAATAATATTACAGCAACAAACTTTGAAATAAAAAAAGATAATCAAAACTATTATATGGAAGTTTCTAAAAAATTAAAAGATGCAACAAAAATAGATATTGTTCTTAATATAAGAAATAATAAATATGTTTATAATTTAAAGAAATAAATTAACAAGTAGATTTAATTCTATTTGTTTTTTTATAAATTTTTTTAATCAATTTCATAAAATTATTCTATAATAGGTGACTATGATAGGGTTAAATAATATAACACCAGCAGTATCACTTACCTCAAATACATCAGTTGTAAATATTGTAGAAGGACTTACTTTAGTTAAAGATGTTGATAAAAAAATGGACAAATGGTATTTTAACTTATATTACAGCTATTAATAATCAAGCAGACGTTACTTATGTTAAACCTATTGCAACAGATATAATCGATATTAGTCTAGTTGAATTTATTCCAGATAGTGTAATAATTAATGATGTTTGGGCAACTCAATCTATGAGGAAGCAAGTCATACTTTAACGGTTAATTTAGATGATTTTGCAGAAAATACTACTGTTACACTCCCGTGCGTTACGAAAAAAAAGTTAATAATTTTTTTTATTTTAAAAACGAATTGTAAATTAATGTAAAAAAATGATTTATATACTTTTTTACTAATATTTGCTATACTATTAAATAGGTGATATATATGATAGAAAGATATAATGAGTATGTAAAAAAGGATAATAGTGAATATAATAATCATTTAAAACGGTTAAGGGGTGAAGAATTTACTTTATCAGATGAAATAAAAAAACTAAGTGAATTAATTTCAAATCTGGAAAAGGAAATTTCTAATACCAAAGGAATATTTAAAAAAAACAAAAAAAGCAAACTTGAAAAAAATGTTATTTCTTTAAAAGAAAAATTAAATGCATTAGAAAAACAATTAAAACAAAATAAACAAGAACAGGGATTAGTTGAATTTAGAAAAAAAGAGTTTGGATTAAATGAGTTTATTTCAGGAAATGCTACTTCACAGTCTCAATTTGTTAACATATATAGTACAGTAAGAAAAAAAGATGGAGAAGTCATTTTAACACCAGATGATATAAATTTAATATCAATGTGTTATTTTGAAGAATTAGATCATAATTATACTAGTTTAAATGAATTTTGCTGGATACATAAAACGAATTATCTTCCACAAAATTCTGTTATAAAAACTACTAATAATAGTACATTAAAAAAAGATAGTGTTTTGATTAATGGAGAATCATATGAATATGAATATTCTGATATATCCAGAAATACAGTACATGGAGCAATTAATAGCGAGGTTTCAAGTCATGAATATGGCAGTTGGGATAATTGTAAATATGCAATAATTATTCCTTTTACTGATATGCCATTAAATAATTTAAAAAATTTTAATGTAGTAGATACATATTTTGAAGGTGATATTAAAATTCCGTCTTCTGCTATTATATTATGTCCAAAAGAAGAAATGAAAAAAGTAAAAGAAAACAATCCTAATGTTAATATAGTAGGATATACAGGAAAAAGCAATGTAACTGACTTTGCCAATCGTATTGTGTATTTATTAGGATATCGTTATGAAACTGTGGAAAAGCATGGTTGGCAAAATCTTACTAATCAGAAGAGAGCAGAATCAGTAGCATTAAATAATGGTTTTTCCACAGGAAAACATTATGGCACAAATGAAAATATTAAAGAAAGAGCTTTAAAAGGATTAAAAAAGTTTGTTAAAATATTAGAGATTATTGAAAACAATAATTTAGTTAACACTAATAATTTATATGATATTTTTAATCAATTAAAGAAACAAAATGTTTTAAAATCAGAAGATTCATTCAATGAAATAAAATATTTAGAAAAACTTGGGTATATAGATTCTAACTTAGCTATTAAATTAAATCAAGCTGTAATGGAAAATGACAATAATTTAGATGATGCATTAATTATGGAATCATTAAAAACATTAGCAAATAAATTTAATAATTTAAATAATACTACAAAAAAATCATTATAGATAAAAAAAGCAAATAGTTATTTTACCTATTTGCTTTATTGTTTTACTAAAACTTTTTGATGAGCTCTATCATATATGCCAGTCTTATCTATAATTTTAAGTGCAAGATCTACTGAAGGCGATTCTATAGGGAATGCTTCTATTTCAGGCATATTATGTTCATATACTAACATTAATATATCAGCCATATCATTTTTGCCCCAACTTTGATTACATAATTTTTCCACAGTTTTATAATCACCTTTTTTATATGCATTTTGCATATTACTTAATGTTTTAGCTAAATCTTTATCTGCCATTATTTTTGAGTAATCATAATATATTTTATTATCAATATCTGTTTGAAATATAAAAGTTATATTTACTGCAGTAATGTCTAAGTCATTTTTTGTATAAGGTTTTAATATTTTTTTTAGTGAATTATCATTTATATATTTTTCATTAAGTAATGTAACTAATATTATTCTTTCAATATATGAATCTGTTTCGTAATTTTCATATTTTCCTGTATCTAAATTAGCATATGTATGATATTGTACAAAAGGACCAGCAATAGAAAAATAAAAGTTTTCAGTAGAACTCATAAAATCATTATAATTATTTATATTTTGCTTTGTTAATTCGATTGTGTTATTTGATTCAAAATTATTGTAATATCCAGTGATTTCATCAGTTTTTGTTTCATATTCAATTGGTTCTTCTTTTTTAGTAGTAGTTGTTTTTGTAGTAGTTTGAGTTACTTTAGTAGTAACTTTTGTTGTTGCTTCAACAGGTTTTTCAGTAGCAGGAATGTTAGTTGTAACAGGACTAGGTGTAATAATAACTTCATTTGTAGTAGTTGTAATTGTTTCAGGTGCTTTTGTAGTTGTAGATGTAGTAGTAGTTTGTGTTGTAGTTTCTTTTGTGGTAGTTTGAGTCTTATTTGAAGTAGTAGAATAACTAGAAGTATTGCTGGTTTGTATAGTTGTAGTAGAAACACTACTTAATATAGGTGTTTCTACTGAAGAACTATCATTTTTTTCATTAGAAACATTACAACTAGATAGAGCTATAATGGTAACTCCACCAACAATACTACCAGCAATTTTTAATTTTTCTTTTTTTTCATTCATGAATAAATTAAAGTTTTTCATAATTAACCTCTTTCTATAAAAAGTTAACCCCTTCAATTGTGAATATAACATTGTTTTTTTTTTATGTCAATAATGTAGCAAATAAAATATAAAATTAAGTTATTACATATTGATATAATAAATCAAATGTGATATATATTTTATATAGTAATATAAAAATAAAGGAGGTGTGAAAAATGAATATTAAGAAAAAAATATCTTTTTTTGCACTATTTTTAATATCAAGTTTTTTTATAGTGGGTGAAGTAAAAGGTGATACATATTATAGATATGGTGAAACTGGTGGCATGGGTCTTTATTCTAATGCAACATCAGGACTAGAATCGACTTTAACAAGTTCGTATTATGCATATAGGTTTACTTTTGTAAAATCGGATGGATCTATAGTGAGCGGGACTAAACCTGTTGATATATATTTTACTGGTAATCCCATAAATTATGGAACTTATTATAAAACATATAAATTTAGTGATAAAACGTATGATATTTCGACTAAAATAGTTAACATCAACAAGTGCTCAACTGATGATGACCCAGATGAGTGTTATATGAGCAATATAATTAGTTATTATAAAAATAATACAAGCTCTTTTAAGTCACAACTACTAGGTTTAACTGGAAACAAAAAATTTGATGATGGAGAATTTTTGGCTGTAGAAAAATTGTATACTATAAACGTTAAAACGGCTACAGTTAAACCAATAACTAAGGATATGGCGTGTAATCAATCAAAATACGATCAAATAAAAAAAGAATTAATTGATACAATTTGGTTGGATTGTAGTAATATGATGTCAGATGCTGGTCAACCAGTAGCACATGAGTTTAATAATATTAAAGATAATTATTATACTGGAACAGGACTTAATTTATTAAATTTTTTGAAAGATATTGATTCTGGACAAAGGAGTGGGAAGCTAGGAACAGATGATTATAATTATTATTATTTTGGAATGTGGACTGACAGAAATAATGTCAATAAAACAGCAGGGTTATATTTTGTAAAAAATAATCTTATACTTAATAATTTTTCTGGTGACCTAAAACTTAATTCAAAAATTGACAAATTTAAAAAAATTGATGCAAACACAGCTCCTGATTTTCTAGGGACAGATAATCTAAACACACTTAATTCAAATATAGACAAAGCTTTATCTAAAAACAGGGGGTATGGTATTAATGTAATTGAATATAAGAAATTTGAAGAACCAGGGTGTACATATGACAATCATACTGTTTATGATGGTGGACGTGATTGGAATGCAACAGAAGGTAAATGTTGTGCTCCTAGAACAAAGTATAATTCAAAAACCGGTAAATGTGAAACTGTTGAAACCAAATGCACCAAGAATAATTATATTAGCTTAGGTCATTCATATAACACAACACTTAAAAAATGTTGTTTACCTGGTCAGAATTTAAAGGACGGGAAACCACAAGAGGTTACTTCTTGCTTTACAAAAGACAGTGCACCAACAAATTATAATTATAACTATTATTGTTATACACAATCAAATATGTGTAGTAAAAATAAGGTCAATAGCACTATAAATAGTTATGTTACATCCGTTGACAAAAAAATGAGTAGATATGAGGGTCCAACATCATCCAATTTAACTAATAACCAATCGGGAGAATGTATTTTAAATAATGATGCATATTATGTTGGAACGGTAAATGGAACTAAAATTTATTGTAGCGATTCACTTGAAACAACTTTAAGTGGCATGATAAGCAATTTGTCAGTAAAATCAGGAACATTCATGCCTGTTAGTAGTCCAACTATAACTGTAAATCATAATTGTTATTTTACACTAGCAAATCATTCTGGTAAAGAACCGTATACAACAAACATAAAGGATATATATTCTAAATTCGCTTCACCAAGTATTAAGCTAAATTTTATGAATAAAGATTATACATTTAATGGTTCAAGTTCAAGTGTTGATACTGGAACACTTTCTGAGCAATCAAAAAAAACAGTTTATGGTAATGACTATTATACTTATAGTTTTAAAACAACATATACACCTGGATATTCAAGTACTCTTTTAAATAAATATGTTGATAAAAAAACAGCAACTGGATCTGGAGATTCTTTTGCCCCAATAAATGGTATGGCATTTAATCAAATGAGTAAAAATATAAACATTAGTATACCAACGGATGCAAAAGGAACTTATAGTGCAAAATATACATTAGGATCAAATAGTTATAGCAATCCTGCTATTAATAAAATTCTTAGTAATTCAACTACAACTTTAAAAACAAGTTATGATACAAAAAAAACTGTTGAGTGTGGTGGTACTTGTAAAATTGAATATTTATCGAAATTCTTAAATTGTGAAAGTACAGGTAGTTTAATAAAAGAGATATTCCAAAATGGTTACGGTAATGATTTAAGGATCTCAAATACAAAAGATTCTTGTGAATTTACAATGCAATTCCCAGTGGGAAGTAAAGCAGAATGTACAAGAGCTAAAGGAACTTTAAAAACATTAACAGCAACTTATACTAAAGATTCATGTACACAAAAGGTTGTTTTCAATACAAGTGTTACAGGTGCTGATAGTAGTTGCTCAAATAGTGTTACTGTAGAAAATATAGATATAAAAGAAGATTTAGTGTTTAGACCAATAAGTTTATCTAATCCATTCCCTGGCCAAAATGGTAAAGGCAGAAGTATGGGAAGTCCATGGACGGATGATTTGAAAAAAACTTATATAACAAATAGAAGTGATGTTTATTCTAAAAAACCATTATATTCAATAACTCTAACTCCATCGTCAATAAAACAAATAAGAAATTATAACAAAAAGAATTCTTATGATGATTTTAATTTGACTTGTTCTAATGGCGAAGCTTGTTATAGTGCATTTTTAAGAAGTGCAGAATATAGTAAAATAGTAAATACTAATAAATCAAATTGTTATAATGCAAATGATAGAAGTGTAAATGCATTTAATTCATGTGCAGATTATAGTAAAAGAACATAAAAAAAGTAGTGTTGACAAGTTTATCAACATTACTTTTTATTGTTTTACTAAAACTTTTTGGTGGGCTCTATCATATATACCAGTTTGTTCAATTGATTTTCGAGCTAAATCAAAATCCATTTCACCACAAGGAAAGTCTGTAATATAATTTGTTAAAGATTCATATTCTATTAATATTGCATCAATAAACATATTATATTTTCCATAATTATCATTACAAAGTTTTTGTAAAAGGTTATAATCTTTTTTTATAAATGAATTTTGAACATTTGTTAAAATTGAGGCTAATTTTTCATCAGCAATTATATTAGAATATTCATAATATCTTTCGCCTTGAATATCATGGTCAAAAATTATCATCATGTTGTCACAAAGCCCTTTTAATTCATCAATAGTATATGGTTTTAAGATTTTTTTTATATTTTCATTATTTAATTCATTTTCATTTAACATTGTAAGGAATATTATTTTTTCAATATAGCTGTCTGAAAGACTTTTTTCATTTCTACCATTATCTAAATTGTAATAAACATGATAATAAAGGAAACTTAGGCTATTATTCTCGTGTTTTGAGGATGTTTTGTAGTAAAGATTACTAACTGTGTTCATAAAGTCGTCATAATTATTTACATTCTGTTTTGTTAATTTTGTTGTATTATTTAATTTAACATTATCATAATACCCTTTAATTTCATCAGTTCTTGTTTCATATTCAATCGGTTCTTCTTTTTTAGTAGTAGTTGTTTTTGTAGTAGTTTGAGTTATTTTAGTAGTAACTTTTGTTGTTGATTCAACAGGTTTTTCAGTAGCAGGAATGTTAGTTGTAACAGGACTAGGTGTAATAATAACTTCATTTGTAGTAGTTGTAATTGTTTCAGGTGCTTTTGTAGTTGTAGATGTAGTAGTAGTTTGTGTTGTAGTTTCTTTTGTGGTAGTTTGAGTCTTATTTGAAGTAGTAGAATAACTAGAAGTATTGCTGGTTTGTATAGTTGTAGTAGAAACACTACTTAATATAGGTGTTTCTACTGAAGAACTATCATTTTTTTCATTAGAAACATTACAACTAGATAGAGCTATAATGGTAACTCCACCAACAATACTACCAGCAATTTTTAATTTTTCTTTTTTTTCATTCATGAATAAATTAAAGTTTTTCATAATTAACCTCTTTCTATAAAAAGTTAACCCCTTCAATTGTGAATATAACATTGTTTTTTTTTTATGTCAATAATGTAGCAAATAAAATATAAAATTAAGTTATTACATATTGATATAATAAATCAAATGTGATATATATTTTATATAGTAATATAAAAATAAAGGAGGTGTGAAAAATGAATATTAAGAAAAAAATATCTTTTTTTGCACTATTTTTAATATCAAGTTTTTTTATAATAGATATAGATAAAGTTAGTGCGGCTGAATATTTAGTTAGGACGACTGTTGGCGGCCAAAGAGTAACTGCGCAGTATACTCCAAGTGAATCAGCTCGTTGGGTAAATGATGCCTTTAAATCTTACAGGGTTACCTTTTATAAAGCAGATGGAACTCGCGTTGGTGAAGTTAAAGATTATGATTTAGTATCTGGCTGTTGTTCGTATACAGTAAATACATACTATACGACTCCAAAATTAGAATTCAATGGTACTTTTAGTGAAGCAAATAAGACTAAAATAAATCAAGGATATAATCCTACAATAGCGAACGCTTTTAAAGATGGAGATTATGATAATTGGAAATCACATCTTTTGAATAATGGCGAGTTAACAAATTTTACCAAAGAATTGTTGAAAAATGCAGAAATAGACATATCTAAAATAAATAAAAAAGATGGATTGTTTATAAGCATCGAAAAAGTATTTACGATAGCTATTGACTACCACATGAAAGGATATACTTATGCAAATGATTCTAATCATGTGTTAGAAGATGGAACAACGGTTGGAGCTGCTATTGAACAGTGGTGCAAAGCAAACAACGGTAATAATGGAACGGCAATAAATGAATGTACAAAGGGAAAACAAATATTTGAACCAGAAACCACCTATATCAGAGGGTCTGGTGCTGAAATTGGTTATTTAATATATAAGATTGATAATGGACTTAAGATACCTAAGACAAATTATAATGCATATACAATAACATATAATAAAAATGGTATGCGTTTAGAGAAAAGCTCAGTTTCAAATTTATTTGTCCCTGATTATTTTGGACAAGGAATTTACGTTAATAATTCAGATGTATCCAATCTTACTAAGTGGAAATTTAAAATTGGCAATAATAATAAAACTCAAATTAAAAGTGCAGAAGGAACCCCTTATTTATCTGATTTTAATAACACGTTAAAAGGCTATAATTTAAGAATATTAGAAATATATGGATTTGATACTGAACCTGAATGTACTTCGGCAAGAGATGCTGATGCTCAAAATAAAAGTTGGACAGGTAAGGCTTGTTGTAAATCGGGTGAAATATATAATACAGTAGCAAACAAATGCGTGGCATCACTAGATTTTACCACAAAACAAGGAAAAGTAACAACATATAAATTTATTCCTGATGTTTCTATTAATATGTGTTCTAAAAATAATAGTGACAGCAATAATAAAACAAAAGTCGATAGTACAATATATAATTTTTTATTGAATAGTTCTACGGCTACTTTGAATGATAAAGAAATAACGAATGCTGGAAGCGTAGAATATATATTATATAATCAAAAATATTTATTAAATGGAACACAAGATGTTTATTGCTATAATAAATTAGAAACTAATTTTAGTAATTTCGTTAATAATTTGCCTAAGCAAACTTATAGTGGAAGATTTATTCCAATAACTTCAACTCCAAACATAACAAAAACTATACTATGTTATTCTGATAATTATGATTCGTTGAGTAATTATAGAGAAAAACTCAAAACTGAAAATTCATCAATTACAGTTGATTTGAATTTAGAAATGTTAAAAAATATAAAATATGTATTTTCCAATTTTAAAATTTCATCAAAAACGGTAAATTCAATTAAAAAAAATCAAAAAACTATTTATGGAAAAGGATATAATAGTTTTTCAGCAAAAATTACATATAAGGCAGAATCGTTAAATAAGAACAATGGTAATTCAAACTTTAAGTATGTTAATATACTTAATGCAAAAGGATTCAAAGATGCTTCAAATTATAAAAATAATACTTATAAAACACTTACTTCAAATATAAATATAGGAATACCAACTGAAACACCAAGTAATACATATACTAATACAATTAATTTAAATATTCCAAATGATGATTTGCTATCAAAAATTACTGATTCTAAAACATATAGTAAGAGTTTTTCAAAGAATGCATCTACATCAAATTATTGTAAAATCTCATATTCAAAGAAGTCTGTAAGTGCAACGACTTGTACAAATGCTTATACAAATATTCTAAAAAAATCTAATAAAAATAATTTAAAAGCATATAATATCAAATATACAGGCTCATCGGCGACTACTACACAAAGTTCAAAAAAAGGAACTTGTACTTTTTCTGTAATATTTAATATTTCTGAGAAAGAATGTAACAACATTACTGGTGCAAATATAAAGACAAATTTTATTAATACTGAAGATTACACAAAAATTATTTTTGATAATAAAACGTCAAATTCACCAATTGGTGAAGCTTGTAATTTTGACATAGAAGTAAAAGATTATGAATTAGTATTTAGACCGATAAGTTTATCTGATCCATTTCCAGGATCAAATGGAAAAGGTAGAACACCTAATAGTAAAGTATGGACTAGTGAGAAAATAGGTCGTTATATAAGTTCTAGAAAAGATGCATATACAAAAAAACCATTATACTCAGTAACATTAACTTCTAGTCAAATAAAAAATATAAGAAAATATAATAAAAACCATAAATATGATGATTTTAATTTAAAATGTGTTGGTTCAAAAACAGGAACAGCTTGTTATAGTGATTTTATAAGAACATATTTAAACACCAATAAATCTGTATGTGCTAATACGAATGATCAAAGTGAAAAAAGTTTTAATTCATGTGCAGATTATAGTAAAAGACAATAAAAGGTAAATTTGTGTAAAAATTACCTTTTTTTTGTTAAACAACTTTTTTTTAAATATAAAATAGGCTATAATAATAAAGAATAATACAAAAGTATACTACGAAAGGAATGATATCTATAATGAAAAAAATAATATTTATGTTTGTTTTATTATTTGCTCCATTAATTGTAAAAGCTGAATGTAGTACTGATGAAGTAATAAGATTGAAATCATTAGCTTCTAAAATATCAATAACTTATGATTATACAGAGAAGAATGGTTATATTTCTTTTTCTGCTACATTTCATAATGTTCATAAAGATTTAAAGTTAATAGATGTTACTAATAAAGAATATTCATCAAATGAAGAATTTTCTGATGTGAAAATAGATAATCTAAACTTTAGTGGTACTTATTATGTTAATATCGTTTCAAAATTACAAAATTGTAAAAACGAATTAATGTTAAAAAAGTATTATACAGTTCCTTATTATAATCCATATTCTTCAGATGAATTATGTAAAGGAAATGAAACAAAAACAGTATGTCAAAAATGGACTAATACAAGTTCCATTACATATGAACAATTTAAAAAAGCATTAGAAGAAAAAAAAGGCACAGATACAAAAACATCAGAAGATGACCAAAAAAGCACAAAACCAAGCATAATAACAGAATTATTTGTTAAATATTACTATATCTTGTTTGGTGGAATTATAGTTATCTCTTTAACGCTTATAATTGTTATAAATAAGAAAAATAGCTTTGATTTTAATACATAAAAAAATAAAAATGGATTGGAAGTGATTAATATAAAAAGGAAATTACTATTAATTTTATTAATTCTTTTAATAAACATTACACCATCTTTTTCAGCTTTAGCTTATGATTCAGGTGTTATTGGTGGCTCAGATTCGAATGTAAATGGTACAACAACAGTAAACAAAGAAAAAGGATTAATAATAAACTTTGATGAATCACCTACGATAAGAGTTACTGCTGTTGATAAAAAAGGTGAAAAATACAAAAACTCATATTCAGTTGATTATTATACAAAGAAATTAAGCTCAGATAAATATTATACTGGGTATAAAACAAATGATAATAGAACTACAACTTCATTAAAATTAAAGAAAGAAATTGCATCATTCTTTGATCTTAGTACAACAGATACATATACAAATGGTGATGTTGCTTCAAAAATAAAATCAACATTAGAAACAAAAACTAATAAAGAAATGTTAGAATTTTTCAAAAATGATTTAAATATATCAGAAAGTGAAGTAACAAATGCTATAAAAAATAAAAATCTTTTCTTAATTATAGAACCAGTTTTTCAAATATATGATGGTTCAAAATATGTAACAGGAACATCATCAGAAATAATAAAATACTTATATACACTAAAAGATAAAGGTACATATCTATATAATATACATTATGGTGGTACATTAGAATTAATGGGTAAAGGCTTAGATATATATTCATCTAAAGAACTTGACTATATCAAAACTAAAGACTTTAAGAAAAATTTAAACTCTGCTTCAAGAAAGGTTATTACAGAATGGACACAAGAAACAGCAAACACTATGCAAGCTTCTAATAATGCATACGGAATGCTTATATACTATGTTGGGGATATGATTACACCACCCCCAGATAATCCACCAAGTGATTCATCAAACTATTATATTTGTACAAGCTTACAAAAAGCATGTTTAAATAATAGTGAAATTCAGATGAATGGTATAGTATTCGCGAGAAATTCAGCTAAAGTGTCAGACGAAATATCAGACGATAATTGCATATACAATAATACTAAATATCAATATCCAGGTACTAACTCATACTGTACAATAAAAATGTCTACAACAATGTCAAATGTTTTAAATAAATTAAATAGTGTAAAATTAGGTCAATTTGTAGGTGTAACCTCAAAACCATCAGTTCTTGCTGTATGGCAGTGTTTTTCCAAAACAGAAGAAGAAAGAAATACAATCATAAAATCATTAAATGAAAACAAAATGCCAGATATAAAATATAGCTTTTTGGGAATTAATTATACATATAAAAATACTACAATTAATACTTTATATGAATCAAATACAGAAAATAAAACAGATTATAATGATAACTACTATAAAGTAACTAAGACAATACGCTATGGATATAATTATGAATCTAAATATTTAAATAAATGGGTAGATAAAGAAAGTGGAAAAGGCTCTGGAAACAGTACAACAAAACCAATTAGTACAAATGAGTATTCTATAAATAAAAGAGATATTAACTTTGAAGTACCATTTAATAAATTAATAATTGGAGAAAATGAAGTAAATATAACATTTGATTTAAGCTCTAATACATTAAGTAATTATTTAAAACAGTTAGGAGAGCAAAATACTGTTAATAAAACAATTAATAATAAAAAAATAACATTCTATAACACAAATAGTTTTTATGGAAATAGCACCTATAAATGTCCAGTGAATGTAAATGTTACAGATGAAGATAAAATATATGATTTAGTATTTAGACCAATCGATTTATCAAATCCATTTCCTGGTATGACTGGTGAAGGAAGAACTCCAGGAAAAAATTGGACAAGTGAATTAGTGGGTAAATACATAACCTCAAGACAAGATGTGTATAATAAAACACCATTATATTCAGTAACATTAACACCTTCAATAATTAAAGAAATAAGAAAATATAATAAAAATAATGATTATGGAAATGTATCAACATTACAGTGTGATGATACTGGAAATTCTTGTTATAGTACATTTTTAAGAAATAATTTTGAAAAAATAGTAAACATTAATAAATCATTGTGTTATAATAAAGATAATATGACATCCTCTGCATTTGATAGTTGCGTTGTCTATGAAAACAGAAAGTAGGTGTTAAATAGTGAGAGAATCTTTCTGGGGGGTATTTATAATATCTGTTGGTGTAATACTGATAGGTTTTATATATTTCTTCCAAAATGTAACAAATACTGATGAGCATAATTATACATTAATAAAAGAAACAACAGAAAATGCGATGTTAGATGCTTTCGACCTTGCTGAATATAGAGCAACAGGTACAGTAAAAATTAACAGAGAAAAATTCGTTGAAAATTTTATTAGAAGATTTGCTGAAAATGCTCAATTATCAAATACCTATGAAATAAATTTTTATGACATAGTAGAAACACCTCCAAAAGTAAGTCTAGAAGTGAAATCAAAACAAGGTGGCGTTGTTTCTAATCAGAATGTAGAATTTGACATAACAAATAGGTTAGACGCAATATTAGAAATGGATGAAAATAAGTAATAAAAAGGAGAGAATAATATGAATAATTTTATGAGAAATTTAAAAAAATTTTTTACAAACAAAAACACAGTAACCATATTAGGAGTTATTGCTATAGTTGCAATCCTATACTTTGGTTACACATATCAAATAAACAAACAAGTAAAACCAACAAGAGTTCCGGTTGCTAATACAACTATTCAACCAAGAACAAAAATAACAACAGAAATGATTAAGTATATAGAAGTCCCAGGAGATACTTTATCTTCAAATGTAATGTTAAATACTGACGAAATAACAAAATTATATTCAAATTATAATACTGTTATTCCAGAAGGAAGTATGTTTTATACAGACGTACTTACAACAAAAGAACAAATGCCAGATTCAGCTTTCGTTGATGTAGAAGAAGGAGATATCCCATATCAATTTGCTGTTAATATGGAAACGACTTATGGAAACTCAATTTTTCCAGGAAATCAAATAGACTTATATATGAAAGCAACTAATGATAAAGGCGAAATCATGGTAGGAAAATTCTTAGAAAACGTAAAAGTTTTAGCTGTAAAAGATGCATCAGGACAACACGTTTTTGAAAACAGTGCTGAAAATAGAACACCTGCATATATAATATTTGGTGTAAAATATGACGTAAATATATTATTATTAAAAGCAAAATATTTAACAGAAGTAGAAGTTTTCCCTGTTCCACATGGCGCATGGGTAGGAACTGAAGGACAAATTCAAGTAAGCTCAGAAGAATTAAAGAATTATATCAATGAGAAAACTGTAATGCTATCTGATTCACAATTACAACAAACTGAAAATAATACAAATACAGATAATAACACAGAGGAACAAAATGGATAACAATATGTTTTCCCAAATTGATTTTGGCCCTATTACAGAATATCTAAATGACGATGACGTTACAGATATTTCATATAGTAATGGTGGACAAGTTTGGATAAAAACATTATCAAAAGGAATATTTAGGGTAGATAGACCTCAGATAAATAATGCGTTAATGGAAAAATTAGCATTCCAATGTGCGAATGTAATGGGGAAAGCGTTTAATGCCGCTCACCCCTTCCTAGATGCTGAGGGTGCTGAACTTCGTTTAAACTTTGTACATGATTCGATTGCAAAAAATGGAATCGCATGTGTTATACGTAAAACACCTGCCAAAATTCGTTTGGAAAAAGATAAAATAATAAAAGATAAATACATTTCAATTGAAATACATGATTTTTTAGTGAAATGTGTTGAAGGTCATGCAAATATAATAGTTTGTGGTGAAACTGGTAGTGGTAAAACAGAATTTGTAAAATATTTAGGTTCAAAAATAAAAGAAAATGAAAAAATTATAACAGTTGAAGATACACTAGAACTTCATTTAGATCGTATATTTCCAACTAGAGATATTGTTGCAATGAAAACAAACAATATTGCTTCATATTCTGATGTTTTAGTAACTTGTATGAGACAAAACCCTAAATGGATATTACTTTCCGAAGTCAGAAGTGCAGAAGCAGTAATGGCAGTACGTAACTCAATATCATCAGGACACTATATTTTATCAACAATACATGCTGATAAAGCAGAATCAATTCCAAATCGTATGTATAGTTTGCTAGAAACAAATCAAGATATTGAACAATTTTTAAAATCAATTTATAGATATGTACAAATAGGTGTATATATAAGAGGTTACCAAGATAAAGTAAGTAAGAGATTCGTTCGTGAAATTGCTGGAGTAACAGAGTTTTATGTTGATGAAAACAACAATGCAAAATTCAATAATATTTATTTAAAAGGTGTAGATGGAAAAGTAACAAAAAATAACCCTACAAAATATTTGTTGGATTATTTATCAGCACAAGGTGTAATATTAGATCCTTATTGCATTTGTCCACCATCACCATTTAAAGATGGTAGTGTTGAAAATGCTGTTCAAAGCAATAATATGGACGCTAGTAAAACTCCTATTCAACCAAATTTAAACGTTCCAATATCTCAAAATTCAAATGAAGAAAATATAGAAATTTTATTCTAAAAGGAGGTTAAATAATGGAAAAAATAATATTTATTCTAGTAGGTGTAATAGCAGTTTTTATTGTAACCTATAGAAAAAAGTCTGGCGAAAATGTATATAAATTTTTCGCAAAACAGGTAGGTAGTGTATATAACAAATATGCGCCATATTCATTTAAAGAAGTTAGACAAAAAGTTAAAGAACTAGGTCAAGAATATACAGTTAAACAATATACTTTACAAATAACAGTATTTGCAGCTGCGGCAGGAATTCTTACTTATTTATATTTTTATAATATAATTATTTCAATAATCTATGCGATAGCTTCAATAATGGTAGTACCTTATTTAACTTATTTAAGATGTAAAAGAGTATATAGTGAATTTATATTTGAACAAGTTCAAGTGTATTGTACAAATACAATAATGGAATTTGCAACCACTCAAAGCTTTGTAAAAGCAATAGAGGGTGTTTATAGTTCAGGAGTACTAGAAGATCCTTTTAAAAGTGATGTAAAAGTAATGATAGATATGGCTTATGAAAACGGTACAATTGAACAATCAATTGAATATTTAAATAATAAATATGATTATTATGTAATAAAAAATATGCATCAATTGTTCTTACAAATTACTAATGAAGGTTCAAAAGATGCTGGACAATCACTTGAAAATATGTCACTTGACATAGATATGCTTGTTGAAGGTGTTTATAGAGATAGAATTGATAGAGCAAACTTCCATAGGAAATTCTTACAATTTGGTATAATGTTATATTTAATGGTTATGTTAGTTCAATTCTTACTTGGAATAGATACATATATATCAATGTTAAGTGATATAACAACAAATATTTTGTTACACGCAATAATACTTGTTAATACTTACTTTATATTAAATGGTGAAAAATACTATAATGAGAATGTAGGTGCTGAATAATGGGATTTTTATTTATATTAATTGGAGTAATATTAATCGCCATTTTGATGGTAAATAGATTCTTAGATGGTAAAAAATTTATAAGTGAAGTAGAACCATATTTTAAATTTTTAATGGAAGATGATTATGAATTTTTATTAAGCGTAAGATATGGAAATAAATATGATTTAAAGAAAAAATTTAATGAAAGAATAATGAGTGCATTATTCATACTTGTAGCTTTAATAATTGTATTTTTACCTAAAATGAATATATTATTTATAATAGTAGCATTCATTGGTGCATTCTTTGTTTATAAAATTCAATATAATCAATTGAAAGGATTTTATAAAAAACATTTATATAAAATTGACTTAATGCTTCCATATTATTTAAAGAGTTTGGAAATTTTAATTCAACATTATACTGTACCAGTTGCTCTTAGAAAGAGTATAGCAGTAGCACCTGATATATTTAAATCAGGACTTGAGAAACTAGTTTCTAAAATCGAAGCTGGTGATTCTAGTGTTGATCCATATATGGATTTTGCAAAAGATTATCCAGTTAGAGATTCAATGAGAATGATGCGTTTGTTATATCGTTTAAGTTTAGGTTCACAAGAAAATAAACAAGAACAATTATTAATGTTTTCTAGAACTATTTCTTCACTTCAAAATAAAGCACGTGAAGAGAAATATAAAAATCGTCTAGAAACTATGGAAAAGAAAACAATGACAATGTTAATGGGTACAGGAGCAGGTATAATAGCGTTATTATTGCTTTCTTTAATGAGTATGATGACAGTAGGTATGTAATATTTTAGATAGAAGATTTTCGCTTATATGTGTAAAATCTTTTTTTATAGATATTAAATAAAAAAAGTTATTGATGAGAAGTGGAAAAATATTTCCAATTCTTATGAAGTCTTGCAGGTTTTGGAAAAATATTTCCAAAACTAAAAAAATTATAACTACAAATTATAATTTATAATTTTTTTATTAAAGAATGTACATTAGTAGTAGTTTTTATATTTTTAGTATACATAATAGGATAACTGTATAACATCTTATATCCATTATAATCTCTGAGCATTTCTAAATCATTAAGATTGTCACCAACAGTAATAATTTCACTATAATTATTTT
>OGPK01001003.1_pt1 | contig 24184 bp, 34 predicted proteins | sample 1552921 | NCBI WGS metagenome assembly OGPK01 (sample SAMEA2580264, study PRJEB22360) | human gut metagenome | biome: human gut; feature: human-associated habitat; material: faeces | place: Denmark | collected 2008/2010 | reverse complement strand
GCTGTCCGACCTACCTCGAATTTCAGTTCGAGTGTATAGCTGCCAGCAATTTTCGGCTCTACGGTGACGGTCATTTCATGACCTTCCAGTAAAGGAACACCGGAATCCACCATTTCTTTCTTGAAAATGAGGGCATAAGTTGGGTTTGCAATGTCAAAACTACCGCCATCACAAGCCGTAATTTCGACCGTGATAACCCTTCTTTCCCCAAGGTTCATATTCAGCATACCTTTACCACCTCCCGCAGACTTCGCATTTCACAACCTCCATATTGAATCGGCGCATATTCCATGTACTCAAGAAATTTGTGACCTCCAATTTATCTTCAAATCGGTTCAGCCACTTCATTTCCACTTTCAGATGTTTTGCGTCAACGGTGAATAGTACCGTTGCGAAGTAGGAAGTATTTCCCGCTTCGTCCTCTGCATAGAGGTCAACGATATATTGGCCGTCTTCTGCAACAGGAACCGCACACTTCCACAGGCCGTCCCCGGACGGAGTGAAGATGATCTCCACTCCGTCAGAACTGCCATACACTCGTGCAACCATCAGTCAGTCACCTTGACGGTGATGATATAGGTTGCGCCAGCGTCCACGGGGTTCGGGGCAATCGTCACTTCCGAGAAGACAGGGGCTTCGGTGTCCAGAACTACCGTTCGAGTGACCGTAGAAGTCTTGCCAGCACCGTCCGTAGCAACCACCGTGATAGTGTTCTCGCCCTCCGTCAGAGTAAGCGTGGTTGAGAACTTGCCCTCGCCGGACACGGAAACAAGCTGACCATTCACCCTTACCGTGACAGGAGAAGACAGGCTGTCGTTGGTAATACCGGAAACCACGCAGGAAGGATTGTTCGTCACCAGATTGTCCACGGGAGAAGAAAGAGTCAGAACGGGAGGTGTAGTATCGATGGTAATTGCGGTAATGACCTGAATAGCGGTGTTGCCGTCATGGTCAGTCACATTGAAGTAAGCGGTATGCGCTCCATCAGAAAGGGCCTGAGAGGGCGTATAGGTGCAGTGGTAGCCGTTGGCAATGAGAGATTTGGTGATACCAGAAGTGACCACGTTGCCGCTGTCCAGCTTGATAGAAATGGTGTCAGGAGCAATACCGCTGTCATCGTCCGTCACTTCCCAAATAAAGGTCGGCTTATTGTTTGCCATCAGGGAACCCGTAGTAGGAGATACCACGGAAATGACGGGCTTGACTTTCTCCTTAACTACCAGTTTCAGAGAATTACCCAGAGTGGGGTCAGAATCCGATACCGTTGTGCTGTTCCCGGCTGTGTCCTGAGCCGTAATAGATACCGGGAAATAATGCCCATCGTTCTGATTGTAGGAACTACCGGGGGGGGGCGGTGATGGTGCCTTTATATGCGCCAGATACAGCGTCCCAAGTCAAATTGTAGACCTGACTGTTAATGGTTGCTTTAACAGTAGAAATTGCCATGAAGTGACCTCCTTCATTAGTTTTCGCCAGAATAAACCTCGCCACTCATAAACGGCTTGGGTGTGAGAACTTTCGTTACCTCTGTGACTTTCACAGATAAAACAAAACTGGTCTTGGCGTTGACAGGATTGGGAGAAATGCTAACTTGCGTGATTTTTGGAAGAGTAATGGTGATACTATCCAAACATAATCCCTCCCCTTATCCACAATAGGCTTCGCCAGAATAGAGAAACGCAAGTTCAGTCCGGTCGATTTTGCTGTAAAGCTCATTGGTCACATCGACCAGAGTTGTGTAGATCACAAACAACAGGCGTTCAATGTCATTGGCGATTTGGAAGGTAAGGCTGTTTAGGGAGGTCGGAACTTCCGGGGTATCTTCCGGTAGTGTGAGCTGTCTACGCAAAACGGTAAGATTTTGCAGATAAGTGGAAACTTGACTCTGTGTGGGAATGTCACCCATGGCCCAATTTGTCTTAGCAGAAACCACAACAGAAGAAGGGTCGTAAGGCACATGATAAACAGGGTCATCGGCTACTCCTTTCTCCGCTCGGTAAGCCGCAAGCTCGTCAGGAATAGAAGTCATGCGGTCAGCGATATAGGTAACTGCCTGTCCCACACGATTCATGTCCTGATAGTTATAGGCCCCCTTCATACCAGCCATGTACTCGGTCTTCTCCTCGTCCGAGAGGGCAATAAGCCCTCCCGTGAGGATTTTGTTTTTCAGGGTAAACACCCGGTCAACATCGGCCTGTGTTCTGTCAAATACCAAAGTGTCGATAACGGTACTCATATCAATCCTTTCACCTTCATCTTTCCGCTCAGTGAGCCGTTGAATGTGATCTCGTCCACCAAGATCAGAGCGTCCATTTCATCGGTGTAAAGGGTCTGCAAGCCGATAATGTCACCAACCTCCATTTCTGGGTTTCCACGGTAATCCGCTTCATAGGTGTTCCGCATTTGAAGGTAGTTTTTCACATGGTTTGCCAGAGCCAGACACATCGTATCATTGGTGATAAGGGGATTTTCCTCCTTGTCGATTTCGCCGGTCAGAGAAACGGGATAGGAAACGACCACCGAATTCTCTGTTAGCGTCCTGCCCGTGATGACAACCGTTTTGGTGCCGGAGGATAACACCAAATCTGCTGCCCTGGCATAAATCTCCGAAGAAACCAGAGAGCCGCCAGTTACGGAAATTTGAATATCTTGTGCCAGACCAGAGAACTCAACATGGAGCTGAGTTTCGGTGGTCGTTCCCTCAAACAATGTGGAAGTGTTCTCGTCCGAAGTGTAAGCGTATTTTGCCACGGACACGGCTTTCAGCTCGTCAATCTTCGAGATGACCTGACTGTTTTCATCAATGGAAGAGAAGTCCAAAGTGAAGTCAGTTTCCCGGTAATATACCTTGCTGACCCTCATTCTCCGATAGGGGAGATTGCCGAACATCGTCACTTCGATTTTAGTGCAATCAATCGCCAGATTGGTCGAGATAAACACCTCGGAAGATTCCGGTGCTACGGTCTGTGTGTCCAGAAGAACGCTCTCTTTGTAATACTTCACCTGAACGGAAGCCGGGTACTCGTTCAGAGGTGTATCAAAGCGGATTGCCAGAACCGGAAGGTCGTGAGAAACATCGAAGGTTTTGGTGAAAACCGGGGCCAGTGTGAAAGTGCCGTTCTCGTCCGTCATAGCTTCGCTGACAAACCCTCTGCCGCTGGGGGCAGTGTCCGGTATAATGACCTGATTGCCGCCGTCCAGCGTCCACCGGTTTAGCTCCAAAGTGGCATAGGTGTTTCCGCTGGTGTTGCCCTTGTCCACGGTTCCCCACTCGCTGTACCACAAGTGCCCGTTGTCGGCCCATTCTCCGCTGTAAATACCGGTCACAGTCACGCCGAAGGGCTTAATATGAATGATATTGTCATCATCAGTAAACAAGCGGCAACGGCAAGCATGAGCGATAAGCTGCAAGCAGTTCATGTGGGTGTCGATGGGAAGAGCCGCCGTGGTGAACATCTGCTGTAAGCTCTCGTCAATCTCCCAGGGGTTCGTTCCTTGCTCCGTCAGAGTCAATCCGGCGTCCAGCAAGACTTCCTCTGCCATATTGTAGAAATTTTTGGAACCGAGTTTGCTCTTGTAGAAGGTTCCCGTCAGACTTCCGATAAGGCCCGTTCCGCTGAAAGTGGCCTGATTGTTCCGTGCGCTGGGTTTTGCGTTCAGCACATACTTATCGGGCTTCAACCATTCCACCGTCTTGTCTGACAGCTCATAGCCGAACTGAATTTCAATGGGGGAGTTTTTGTCGATAAAGGAGTAAATACCGAGGGGATTGTCAGGGTCGTAATTGTGTTCGTAATCCAGCAATACAAATTGCATGGTTTCCGAGGGCAATCTTCGGCTCAGAGGGTCAACATCGTGCTTCTGATTTGTGGAGATCAGGTCTTTGTTGGTGAAAACCTTGTTGATACCATAAAGAACCTCTTCCAACCGGGGTCTGCGATAAGGCAAGCCGTTTCCAAACTCTACGATTACCTTGTCCACTTGCTCTGTTCTGGTATTGACAACAACTTCGCTGTCGGTTACGGGAACCGTCTGTGTATCGATTTCATCTCCATCAAGGTAGAAACGCACCGTAACGGAAAACGGCCATTCCCGATACCGGGTGTCAAAGGTCAATGTGATACCGGGGAAAATGCGTGGCTGAGAAAATTGCCGGGTGAGAACTGCGTGAGTTTCAAATTCTCCGTCAGCGTTGCTCATGTGACTGGAAATGAAACCATCCCTCAGCTCTCCGCTGGCCGGTGCGATCACTGTGTTCCCGTCCAATGCCCACCGGTTCAATTCCAAAGCAGCATAAGACTCTTCATAGGCAAAGTCGTAGTCAACTGTATCGAATTCAGAAATGCTCAATGCACCGTTGCTGACCCACTCTCCGTCCGTTGCCGCATGAGTGTCTACATTGCCGAAGGTAATGCGGACGAAAGAACAGTTTCGGAGCATGGCTCTCATGCTGGCCTTGTAAGCATTGCTGACCGATTTCATGAGTCCACCTCCTTAGAACGGTTCACCGCAGTCAATCAGATTAACCTTGCAGTTGATATAATCAATCGGAAGCTGCGTATTGGGGTCAAGGTGAAACGGCTCTGCGGTGCGGTCGCCGGGATACATCTTTCTGGTAGTCCAGGTGTTGTTCACCATGTCAGGGTAAGATACCGTGACATAGAAATTGGAGAACTCCTTCAAAATGCTCGACCATTGCTCCGCTGTCAGATAGGCCCATTCCAGATTGTTGATCTTCTGTTGCTCACGGCCCACCACCTGACCGACCACAACCGCATTTGCGTTTCTGGCCGAGTCAACGATGGTAGCTACCATGAGATTCAGGCCCCTTCGGGGACAAGGATATTCATGCCCGTTGATTTTGATAAAAGCCGCCATATCCTAACCCCCTTAGTAGGCATTGGAGAACGCACCGGTATTGACCCGGACGCCCCGGTTTCGACTGTACCGGTCATAAGACCGTCCAATCACATCGTCCCCGATAGACACAGACAAATCTTTGTCTTCAATCAGGTTCATTAGAGCATAGATAGCGGCAATCACACCGTCATTGGCCACCGTCACACCGGCAGAGATACTTTCGACAATCTGGTCGTTGTTCGCTACGGCAGTTCTGTTTCCAATGCTGCCGACCATTTCTGCTCCGGCTTCACGGGCAATAAAGAGCTGCCCTTCGTCCACGAAACCGCCCTCAGCCAACCGAGGAATACTGACTTCCGGGATAAGGCTGATACTAATACCGAGAATACCGACCAGACCATTGATAAAGGAAATAACATTGTTTACGATACGGATTACTCCGTTAATGAACCCCTCAAACAGACCGATACCTCCGTTCACAAAGCCCTTAAACAGGCTTGTAATGCCGTCCAGCATATACTGAATTTTCTGACTGAAAAAGTCCCAATTCAAAGCTACGCTGGAAGCCAGGGTAGCGGCACCTGCCAGTAACAGGCCAATGCCGAGAGGTAGACCAACGCCGGTGACAATCAAAATCAGGCCGAGTGCAAGCAAAGCAGCCCCCGCCGCAACGCCGATCTTCTTCAAAACATCTTTCACACTATTCAGAACAGTGTTCCAGTTCAGAGCCGCCGCCGTACCCAGGCTTGCCGCTCCAACCAACATTAGACCAATGCCCAGGGGGAGTCCCGCACCGGAGAACGCCAGAATAGCACCTACGACCAACAGGGCACCGCCAACAGCAGCGGCGATAATGCTGATGGTGTTCTTCGTCTGGTCAGACAGAAGATTCCAGTTCGGAATAATCGCTGTTCCCATCATCAAAGCTCCACTTGCCAACAGAGCAATGCCCAGCGGAATGTTAGCACCGGAGAACGCCAGAATAGCACCTACTGTCAGAAAGGCGACAGATACAATACCGGTGATAACTGCCACGGTATTTCGGATTTCATCACTCAAACCATTCCAGTTCAAAGCAATGGCTGCGGCAATAGAAGTTGCACCGGCAACCATGAGTCCAATGCCGAGAGGTAAGCCGCCACCACTGAAAGCGATAATGGCACCCAGGGCCAGCATTGCGGTTCCGACAATCGTAGTAATACGGGTCAACGGAGCGTTGACTTCGTTGACCAAACCGTTCCAGTTCAAGGCTAAGGCACTCGCAATACTCACGGCACCAATCGCCATGAGAGCGATTCCGAGAGGGACATTTGCGCCGGTAAAAGCCAACATAGCACCCACCGCCAGGGAAGCACCAGCAAGAATACCGGTGAGAGTGGTAAGAGCGTCAGTCAAAGGCTGGTCGCTGTTATGCCAGTTGATGACAGCGGCAGATACAAGACTGACCGCCCCCAGGGCCATGAGCGCAATACCAAGGGGAAGATTGGCACCAGAGAACGCCATGATTGCACCCAGGGCTAGCATGAAGCCGCCCACAATGCCGGTAATCAACGCAAGTGTGTTCGCCAGTTCAGCAGACATGATTCCCCAATTAACAACTGCGGTTGCGCCAAGACCGACTGCACCAGCAACCATGAGTCCCAATCCGAGAGGAATATTGGCTCCGGTCAAAACGAACATGGCACCGACCGCCAAGAGCGCACCAGAAACGATTGCGGTAATTTCGGCCAGGGAATTTTCAATCATAGCCTTAATCTCACCGACTCTTGTAGAGATAGCGTCACCAAGGAAATCATATTCAGGGAGATCGAAGTCAAACCCGTTTCCTCCCCCGGCCCCTCCTGCGCCACCGGCACCGGAAGCGGTGTCGGGAGAAAACACATTCAATTCATCAAATCCTGCGGTGTACTGCTTCAATTTCTTAGCAGCACCGGCAGCGTCATCAAGACTGGTTGCCATATCTTCGGCACCGGAAGCACCAACCGAAAGCCCGGAATAGTCAACCTCTGTAAGCTGGAAGCCGAACAGGGAAGCAAGGGCATTTGCGATCTCCCGAATAACCTGAACGACTGCGATTGCATAGGGAAGGATTGCATTCAAGGCCGGAATAAAGATATTGCCGATAGCTCTTGCTGCCATAGAGAACTGAGCTTGTAAAATACGGAGCTGGTTTGCGGGAGCTTCAAGGGTTCGCGTCAAATCCCCCTGAGCGGTTGTCACCTGTGTCATGATAGCGTAATAGCGCAACTCTGCCTTTTCAGCCTGAGTCATGGACATAACGCTCTTATCAATGCCCAGGGAGAGGGCTACCGCTTCCAGACGGGCTTGCGACAAGTCATAACCCAACCGGCGAAGCGGCTCTAACTCACCGGAAATACCAGATTGTAGTTTCTGCATAGCGTCTTCGACAGAAATATTGAAGAACGAAGACAGATCATAGCCCAACTGAGTCAGATTCTTACTCATTAGGGCAGCTCGTTCAGCGGTATCGCCAAATCCGGTCAGCAGAGTGTTGAACACGCCCTGGTTCCGAATCCAATCGGAAAGGTCAATGCCCAAAACATCACTGACGGTCTGCCCATACGCAAATGCTTCCTTGGCGTACTCACCCATAGCTACACTGAACAAGTTCAAGTTTTCCTGATATTCATTGGACTTGGTGATTGCCGTGCCAATCAGAGAAGCAACACGGCGCAATCCGTAGAGCATGGCGGTGAATTTGATACCGCCGAGAACATTGCTGAACAATCCGGTTCTGGTGGTAGCGTTCTGTATTGTATTGTTGTACCGGTCTGTACTGATGATAAGCCGCTGAATTCTGGACGGAAATGCGGAAAAACCATTGGACACCTTCTGCATTTCATCTGCAAAAGGTTTCATGGCAGCAGCAAGTTCTTTCATCTGCTGGGTGAACTTATCAATATCCGCTTTTTCCAGTTCGTCAATCACTCCCGGCAGCTTACCGAGCTGATTGAGAAAAGAGGTCAGGTTTGCTCTTCCAAGTTCGGTGAGAGGTTTCAAGCCATCGACCAGTGTTTTAATTTTGTCGCCGTCTGTCCACTTTAACTTGCTGAGAGCGGTGTTCAAAGCGGTCAGGCGATTGGCAAGAGAGCCGGAAACTTTGACTTGTTCCAAAGCTCTCAGGCCATTGGCAATGCGGGTCAGCTTGGAAGATACATCTCCACTGTTAAGACCGGATAAGGCGTTTCTTAACTCCTTCACGCTCTTCACAGTTTTGCTCAAACCATTTGCGCTGCTGGTGGTAGCACCTTTCAGACCACTCAAAGCCTTTTTCAGGTTTTCAAGACCGGTGACTGCGCCGGTACTGTTTTCCTGAATTTGAAACTCTAAGCCCTGAATTTCTACATTGTCAGCCATTTACGCCACCACCTTTCTCTTGAAATTTTTTGTTCATAGATAAAGCGAACGCTTGCATATAGGCTTTTGCTTTTTCGTCTTGCTTTTGCTCGACTTCTTTCCGATGTTTCAGGTCTTTCCTCGTGTTCAGCTCCAAAGGCTCTTTTCGATAAGGCATGGGTTTTTTAGCTCCCATAGCTCTAAAGGCCGGGGCTACATCTACCAGGGCTTCGTAAATATACGCACCTTGCAACCATGCGTTTTGATTTGCCAAATCCTGTTTGATTTGAGCTGCTTGCCGATAATACTTAACCAGATCACAGTCCATTTCCCAATACTGCTCGTAGGTCATTCCGATAGCCAAGTAGTAAGGGAAACATTCATAGAATTTTTCGGTGTAAGCGAAACGGGGAGCGGGGCGCAAATCGCCACCGCCCCCTCGTTTACTACCGGACTGCGACTCGCTTACCAGTCCGCAGTCCAGTCCATGTTTCCCTCGTCACCCTCGTGCTGCTCAGGCTCGTCCATGAGGGCCAGAATGGGTTCGTTATACATCTCCACCAGCTTCTGAATCAGCTCGTCCTTACGGGGCAGACGGGCATAAATACGCTCGATAACATCCTGCTTCACAAAGCGGTGGTGGGCCAGGAACGCACCAGCGAAAAGGGTGGGCAGATAGGTCATGGGCTTCCGCTCGACTTCCTCAGCCACGAAACCCTGCTTCTCCATCATCTGAACGGTCTTCCGGGTGAATTCCAGAGTGTAGGTCACACCGGAAGAGGGGTCTTTAATCGTCATCTGCTTTGCCATGATAAATCCTCCTTATCATTTCTGGCCTGAATTTTAGGTGTCAGAGAACACGATGGGACTGGAAGGTGCAATAGAGATGTTCATATCGACCACCTCATTGACACCGCCGCCAACAGGATAAACGGAAAGCTGACCATCAAAGGTAAACTTACCGTTAGACCCATCAGGAGTTACAGTGCCACCGCTCTCGGTTCCACCAAACCAGACTGCATAGGTAGCAGTTTTACCTTCCTGCTCTTTGAGCTTCTTGAAGGTAGCCATGTCGTAGTTTGCGGTAAAGGAAAGTCCATCGAGAGACTGAATACCGGAAATATAGGTCTGCATATTGTCAGACAGAGTAGTGGTTTCCAGCATTTCAGGTTCGCCGCCAAGGTCGGGAAATTCCTTAATGTCAACCAACTTGGAATAAGTGTCCTCGGAATCATCCTTCTTCATGAGAAACACTTTGTAGGTGCTGATCGCCATGATTTTACCTCCTGTAAAGATTTTTTCCGTCCGTTTCGGCCTGATACCGAGCAACGATACGGTAAATAGTTGCATTTTCCAAATTAGGAACCGGGGACATTACGGTACGAATGAAATTGCGTTGGTACATTAGATCATCAACAACCCGCATGATACTTCGACATTGTGCCTTTTTCCCGGTTGTCTTGTTGGAATAAATGTTGATCTCATACATCAGGGTCACAAACTGCTCCGTGTCGCTGGTGCTGAGATGTTCCGTAGTGGGATAATTGTCCTGTTCAACAATGCTCACATGGGGGAAAGAGGACGGGGTTCTCACATACTCTCCGCTCACATTGATACCGGGAAAGGCTTCACGAAGGGCCTGGGCGATTGGGGTGTAGATTTGATTTTCCACATCAATCATCGAAAGACCTCCTTCGCTAATCCCGGCAGAATTTGTTGGAGCTGCTTCACAGTGTCGTACATGGACATATTGGCCGGATTACCATGCGTGATGACCACTGACTTTCCGTTGGCCTTTGTCCTCACTTCACCGTTCGTTCCGGGGTCGCCGTAGTAGCCCCAGGAAGATTGTTTTCCGTGACCGGCTCCGTATTCTCCCCGCCGCATACCATGTTCAGCGGCTTCCGGGTGATTGTCAGGATAGGTGACACCGGTTCCGAACTCGATGAAAAGCACCGAAGCTCCTATCGCTACAACGGCTCTTGCGCCGGTTCCTCTCCGTTCTACCGTGACAGAAACATCGTTGGTGCCGTCATACGCCGCCTTTGCGAAGTTGGCCGAAGCGATTTCAAATCCCTGCTGGGCCAGCCGGTCAAGCAACAGACTCGATTTCGCTTTCAGCCATGCGCCGTAGCGTTCCACCTCACGAATAGCCTTGTCAATACCGGCAGCAGATAAAGGTACTTTGATGACCTTCACGACACATTCACCTTGCTTACCGCATAGGAAATGGAATTCAGACTCTTGGCAACACGCTTTACAATGTAGTCATACAGAGGATTGCCGTCTTCGTCATACTCCGGCTCTTTGTCAATGAACAAAACGGTATTTTCATCAATCGGACAACAAAGGTCATCAGTAACGATCACCTTGTCATAGGAGATGAAATTTCCGAACTGCTCAACCTGAGCCGAACCGGTTGCCGCCGAAATGTTCTCTCTCTGAAAAACGGCTTCTTTGTAGACCACACGATAATCGCCGGTTTCGTTGCCGTCCTCGTCTTTCACCGCTTCCTTCCGGTCATACAGAAGATACCAGAAAGGGACTTTATTCCGTTCCATCGTCTTCATCGGCAGTTTCCTCACGAATGACACTGGCAAACGGAACGATTTCACGAAGCAGCGTAGGCGGCACATCTCCGTCCTCATAAGAACGGGAAATGCCGTTTTCACTGTGAGCGGTTTCTCCCTCAGCTCCACGCTTGTTTACCAGATAAGCGGCAATCTCCACCTGATTGTAGGCATAACGGTCGGGAACCGTACTGACAGTCCCATCGAAGGGATAGGCCCGGCGAAGAACCTTATTCCCTGCGATAGACAGATAGGTGGAAAGCACAGTGTCATCAGTTTCGCCGGTCATTGCTTTCAGCATGGTCAGCTTTTCCGAGTCAGTCATACTTTCCACCTATCCTTTCTCTGTAAAATGAACTTAACCGCCAGCGACTTCCTTAGTGGCAACGGGAGTGCTTTCATCGTTGGCAATGAACACACTCCGGCTGTACTTGGGAGTGGTAAAGCTCTGAGCGATGCCGGTGAACTTACCGTGATACCACTCGGGGCCATGGTCAAGGCCGATCTGGCCGAAGAGCTGATATTTCTCACCGGCACCGGTCTTAGCCAGCGGCTCCAGGAAGAAGTTGCCCTTGCTGGGAACAGGCTGGTAAACAGGGGCCAGCACATTCAGGTTCAGCAGCAGGGCCGTACCAGCGGGAAGACACTCGCCCAGGTACAGATACACAACGCCGATGGGAGTCACCACACTGGACAGCGCAATGCCGTTAATCTCACGGGAAGCGGGAACCACGGTAAGGCCGTTCTGAACGGCGTCAGCGTTGACCTGGAACAGCGTGGTAGCGTCACACCACAGGCACAGGCCATCGGTGGGAGCGTTGGCACCGTAAATCTTTTTCACCATGTCGGCAATGTCCCACAGACCAAGGGGCTTGCTGCCCATGGCCTTGACATTGGTGGTGATAGCGGTGATAAGACCACGGGTCTTGTTCACAGTGGCGTCACTGGTGGCCTTGTTGTAGACGCCGTTGATGAAGGTGTACTCAATATCACGGTTCACCTTCTGCATCTTAGCGGCTACCTGGAAGTCCAGCTCATTGATGGGGTTCTCCTGCTGGTTGGTCACATTCAGGCCGCTCAGGGTGCCCATGTTGGACTGCTTGGCATAGGAAATGCCCACGGACTCCTGGAAAATCTGAGTCACATTGGTCTTCTGCTCACGGGTCACCACAGTAGCGTCCGGGGCGGTCAGAGAAGCAGTTTCGGAAATAGAGGGCTGAGAGCCGGTGCCGCCGCCCGTGTACTCCTGACCGGTCACGAACTCGACATGGTTGGTGGTCTTAGCCCTGCCGCCGATGATAGAACTCAGCGGACACCGGGTATTGCCCTTGTTGAAGAGCATACCGGAGTAGTTCAACACACCGAAGCTGGTAGCAAAAACATCAGGCATGATAATTCTCCTTTACTCGTTCTTCGCCTGGGCCTCTTCCTCGGCTTTCAGGCGAGTGTAGTAAGCGACAGCAGCGAAATCGCTGTTCTTCTGCGCTTCCTCGATTTTCTTGTTGTAATCAATGGCTCCACCGCCGCTGCCGGAACCACCGGAAGGCTTCGGAGTCTTCTTGATAGCGTCTGCCTTGACTTTCTTCGCATAATCTTCGAGGAACTTGCCCTGATTGGCAAATACCTTGGCACTATCGCCATCGGCCAGAGCCTTAGCGGTGTCCTCGGCCAGAGCTTCATCATAGCCCTGAGCGACAAACTTGGCCTTGTACTCGGAAATGGTCTTACCCTTGCGAAGCTCTTCCAGCTCCTGTTCCATTTGGGTCAGCTTGTCAGCGTCCTCCTGCTTCTTCTTTTCCTCTTCGGAGAGAAGAGCATTATGCTTACGCTTCCACTCAGCGGCTTCGGAATTGGCCTTGGAGAGTGCGTTCTTCTGCCGTTCCAGCTCGGCAGCGTTATCCTCATACTCAAACGCTTCCAGAGCTTTCAGCTTGTCTTCTGCGGACATATCCGCATACCCTTCGATCTTACTGGTGTCAATCTTTGCCATAACAAATTCCTCCTGCGTTTAACAAGGCTGTTCACTCAGCACCGTTTTCTGTTTTTGTCAGGGTTTTCTCCCCGTTGCGTTTTAAGGTCTTCACTGACCATTTCAAGCCTTTCGGCATAGAAACCAAAATAAAACAGGCCACCGGCGAGAGCATTTCTACTCTGCCGATAGCCCGTAATGGCTGTTGCCGTTATCTCGGTATAACGACCTCATATTTCTTCTTGCTGGCAGTTTCCCAAACCACCAGTTTGCCGTTTCTCACGGCAATCTCAACTCCCTTTCCACGGGAGAGAATTTCATTGATCTCCTGAATCGCCCTGGTTGACAGGGTTATTGTCGGGTTCATTCCCTGCGCCCTCCTTTGCGATTTTCGCCGCCTTTTCCTCTTGCTGCTTGACATACTCCATGCTCATGTTATAAGCAATCTGCGGGTCAGTGAACATTCCGCAATGGGTAAAGGCAAGCTGCGGAGCGATTTTCGGATTGTTTAGCATGGAAATGAGAACATTGGCCTTTTCCGTAATGTTCTCATAATTGCGGCGAGTGAAACGAATTTCAATAGCCGACAATTTCAGCTCCAAGGCTCCCAGATCACGGCAAATCCGAAGAAGAAGTTTCAAAAACTCTTTTTCGGACTTTTTGAACATCAATTCACTGTCCTTGGCCCTAGCTTCTGCCGCCGACCAGCCATCTCGCATGATGACTGCGGAACCGGTGTCGCTGGTCGAACTGCCGCCGTTTCTGTTCGGCATACCGCAAATGGTCAGAACCGTGTTATACATATGGTCAACAAGGGTCTGTGTCTGCGATTGGTTCAGTTCTGCGGTCAAATACTCAATTTCGGCCTTGAATTGAGGGTCAATGTCCTTGTACTTAATGGCTCCCTCTTCCCGAAGCAGCTTGAAGTCCTCGGAAGAAATATCGACATTGTGAAACAGCATAAGAGCCTGAATGAACTGCTCCACGCCGTCAAGCCGGTTGGAATCAACATTGTTAATGGCGTCCAGCAGGGGGAGAACGATCTCAAATGCGCCAAGTCTGGCGTTGTTTGCCGGATATTCAATGATCGGAAGCCCCAAAAACTGTTCTACGCTGCGCCGAATGACCCATGTGTTTGTGATCTCGTAAAAGTGGTCATGTGTATAGCAACTGAACACTAAAGTTCCGTCTTCCAAAAGAACATATTTGACACCCATCAGCGGGGGAGTGCCCAGGGCGGTACTGTAAATAACAAAGCACCAGCGAGGGTCAAGGGTGTAAATTTCGGCGGGGCACTCGTCCTCTTCCACATCGGCTTCCCCATCGGGAAGCACCATACGATAGGAAGTGCCGCAAATATGCGACCAATCTGCCAACTCTTTGTCTTTTGCCGCCTTATCCTCAGACAGCATATAATCGTTCAGCCGGGTCACGCTGTCGGCAATCGCCTTATCATCTCCACGAGCCACATACTGAACCGGCTCTCCCATGAGATAGCCGACCTTGAAGGACACGATTTCATTGGCCCGATTCTCGACCACGGTATTATTGATCTCAGGTCTAACCTCTTTCTTCCTGCCCAGGATAGGCTGTCTGCCTTTGTAATAGGCATAGAGATATTCCATGTCGGCCTTGTTGCGAAGATGAATAGAAAGAGCCTTTCTGAGTACATCGACTACATTCTGGTCAGTGATTTCACTCACATCGGTGTAAATGACCCTGCGGCCATACATCGCACGAACACCCAAAACGGCACCTTCTTTCCACCTAATTCTTCATATTTCATAATAGCAAAATATCTAATGGTTGTCAATGATTAACCGATAATAATACCATTGGAGATTTCCGAAGTCAAAAAAAAAAAATTTCAGCAAGGACGCTGGAATACCTCAATTTTTCCTCCCCGAAGCATACGGATTTCATTTTCCAGAAGGGACAGGGAATCCGGGGCGTCATCATGCGGCACCTTTCCGCTTCTGGTGTATGTGGTCAGCTCCTTCATGAAATTCCAATACTGACTCCCTCTCTTGTAGGTGGACGGGTGCTTGAAATAGAAGTTCTTCTTGATGTTATCCGAAGCGAATTCAATACGAGTCTGTTTGTTGGAAATGGTGCGCTTCGTCCGAATACTGATGGAATATCCCTGTTGCCTGATGATTTCCGATACATCACGGGCATAATACTGTCCTGCGTTGTTGGACTCGAATGTAGCGCAAGTAACCTTGTTGGCAATCAGGCACTTGGCACATTCTGGTTTCGTCACCTCAGCCGGGGAATCATCAAATACCACATCGACAATGTAGACCTCCGCTCCGTAAATCACCGCAACCGGCATGGAGGTACTGTCGCTTCCGCTTTCAGCGGTATCGCCTACCGCAATGATGGTATCAGGGTCACGGTCAGGCGGCAGCTCGAAGAAGTAATTCAGTTCTTCCTTGTTGAACAACAGGCCCTTGGCTTCAAAGGGCTGCTGCTGAAACTCACTCTCAAACTGCTCTGCGGACAAAAGCTCTCTCTGCTCCCGGAAGTAGGCCGTGGTGAAGATTTTCTGGCCCTCTCGCTCATACTCATAATTGCTTTCATCTGTCACAAGGTCAAGAGCCGGAATCTCAATGGCCCTCCAATTCCACCCCTCCCGCTGGGCGTGTTCCTGAATCCGTCCAATGGGGTCATAGATGGAGTATCTTGTTCCGGTAAAGACCATGGGGGTACCTTCAATGGCTCGGCCCATAATGTCGCCGGAAATGACTTCCCATTTGTCATCAAGCCGCTGCCGGTTTTTTGCTTCCTCCCGACCCTCTACACAGTCATCCAGGTACAGAACATTGGTGGCTTCGGAAAGGCCGACCTGCCGAGCGTCAATAGACCGGCACATGATCGTGGGGAATCTGGATTTATGCAGGAGATTGATAATTTTGGTGTCGGCTCCCGTCTGCACCAGCCGAGCTTCGGGAAATACATCGTAGAACAAATACTCATTGGGAACCGTCAGGTATTCCAGGCACCCGTTGTAAAAGCTCTTCACAAGGTCATCACCGGTTCCTTCCATGAGTGTAGACCGGTCAGGGTACTTACCGGAGATCATATTAACAAAATTGATACCAGTTTGTGACTTTCCCGCTCGTTTTGGCATGGATATTGTCAGAAGACGCAGCTTTTTATCAAGAATGTCTTGGAACCCCTGTACCATGGGCTTCAAATAGTGCCGCCTGGGAGCATAAAATCTCTTTTCCGGCTTCCTGTCCAGCTCAATGTAGGTCATAAAGGCATCAAATTTGTGGGGAGCGTCAAACAAAAGACTCCTGCGCCATACCTCATAGAAGCGTTCCGCTTCTTTTGGAGAACACCGGCGCAACTGTTTGAAACACAGGCCCCGCAACGCTTCGTTCCAATCGTGAGCGGTCTGGAAATCCGCATTTTCCCAATCCCGGCACAGGGAAAGAAGGTCGGCATAACCCCCGTTGTCTTCCGGCTTCCGATCAATGTGTCGTCTGATACTCTCTGCAATCTTCAAATAATCCATATCTACACCTCAAATGATACCGAGCTTTTGATAAATGGCAAAAATTTTAGGAGATTGAATTGCAAACCAATCTACCATCTCTTCATTTTTAGCCCAGGCCCGTTCCGTGGCAAAAGAATTCCATTGTAAACCCGACTCATTCAGAAAGGCATGAATGATTTCGTGACGAATAGTTGTATTTTCGATTTTTCGTATAGCGGTTTCCTCTTCATCTCTCCATTCCGGGGTACTTTTCAGGTTCAAAATAACAATTTCTTTATCGGTATTACTGCAATATCCACCATAGCGCATTTTATCAATAGTTTCGTCTTGTCCGGCATTTACCCTGCGAATTGTGTACTTAGTTCCCAAAATATCAATTTTCATAGCTACCTCCGAAAGAAAAAAAACGGACTACCGGATTTCTCCGATAGCCCGTAATGGCTGTTACCCTCACCCCTGCAAGGGCCATCATTTCACTTTTGCGCTCAATTCCGCATACTCTCTACTGTTTTTCTTCACTGTCCTCTCGATAACCCTACCGTTACTGTAAAGGACTCGAAAGAGAATTGTTGACGAAAAGACATTGCGAGTCTGCGTCTTGGTTTTCTTTGTTCCGCTCATGCCGCCCATCAATGCACCCGGATAGCCAAACGCCAGTCCTCCAACCGCAGCTCTGCCCAGGGAAAAAGGTTTGTTCTGACCAATCGACTCCTGAGCAATCCCATCGTCACAAGGCACAGCGGCGACCGGAACCGGCTTCCCGCTCCGAAGCGGAAAACCAGGACAAATCAATGTGAAATCTTCAATCAGATCGCTCCACTCTTTGTCGGGCAAGTCCCAAATGGTTTCCTCTTTGTTTTTGTTGCCCATAGCCGCAAGCGCACCGGTAAGAGTTCCGTTGTCGGAACAAACCGTGACCTCAGTTCCGTCTTCTAACTCCCGCAGATAAAACACAAAGGGTAACGAGCCTTTGCCCATGCGGAATTTCGTCTTAACTTCAATGCTTTCAGACGGACACTCCGATTTGATGGTACAAGACTTTTCACATACGGTTTTCACCAGAGAATAAGTATCGCCGGTATTCATGGGTAATGTAAATTGGTAATATGCCATGTCAACCAACCTTTCTTCTCAATTTGTACCAAGTGGTACGACTTATGTTCAATTCCCGGCAACAATCGGATACAGTCATGATACCCTCACGCTGTTTCTGGCGATAACTTTGAAATAGCTCAACGCCAATGTTTACCGGTTTCCGTCCCTCTCTCCATGCGGGGTCATGTTCTCTTTTATAAGTTTTCCCATCTGAGGTGCGCTCCACGATCATGTCCCGCTCATACTCAGCAAAGGCCAGCATAACCGTCACCATGACCTTACCCATGGGCGTATTGTCCGCAATCCCCATGTTCAGAATATTCACCTTGATACCACGGTCAACCAAATCCCTCACCAGCAGGGCACCTTCCGGGGCGGTTCGAGCAAATCTGTCCAGTTTACACACAACCATTTCGTCCCCAGGCTCTAACTTGGAAAGAAGATTTTCAAATTCAGGCCGCTCCATGCTATGACCCGTGTAAGTGTCAAGGTAGATGTTTTCCCTCGGAACACCGGCGTTGATAAGACGGTCAATCTGGTCTTCCAGGGACATACCGTAGAGCCGTTGACCTCTGGAACTGACCCGACCATAGCCATATCTCATTTTGCTTCACCGTCCGAAGAAAGAAGGGCGTCCAGATCATACTTCTTGTCTTCGAGCTGGTCAATCACGATTTGGTCAGCCCTGCGGGTTCCGGGCTTCCTCTCCTGAATGACAATCTCATAGCCCAGGACATTCAGCATTTCTACCGCCTTGTCGAAGGACATATTGGAATTGACCAGCCGAGCGGATATGTCATTGCCACGGCTTTTGCCAATGGCTTTTGCCATGGTCAGTAGGCTCACGCCCTTTTCGCTCATGATGTTGCGAATGGCTTTGTTGATTTTCATGGTAAGCACCTCCGTTGTCTTCATGTTACACTAAATATGTTTGGTTGTCAATAGAGAGTTAGATATTTTTAGTGACTAAATGAGATTAGTGTTCTTTATGAATTGCAATCAGGTTGCAATAGATCGCAAATCACTTGTAATGCCTTTTTATTTTTTTTGCGGATTTAGAAACTATGAGTTTGAGATTAAGTCTTTTTATTTTTGTCGGAATTTTTTCCACTCCCCCCGCCTTGGCTCCCAGCCATATATCCCCCGGCCCCCATGACGGGAAAACAACCCGCCTGGGGCCAGCGTAAAAGCAAAAAAGAGAAGGGCCAGCGGACAACCCGCCAGCCCTTGAAGCCGCTTTATTTATTTTTTTTCACGCAATCCCACAAAACCATAATGGGGAATAACAGAACCGCTATTATATACATACTCAAACCCCTATATCAAGTAATAGTAAACCGCTTGCAAGTGGTGATTTTCATGAATTGCTGCACTAATTCAGGGAAGCGGGCTTTAATGGCCGTAGTATCAAGCCGGGAAGACTGAACTGTTTTATAGGTCACTTTATATTCACCGGCTACAACCGTTTCACGCTCTCCCATGGCAGCCTTTATTTTGTCGCTGAGCGCTTCCATTTCTGCCGTAATTTCTTCTCGCATTCTCAGAAGCTCCCGATATTCCCGGCAATCCTTCTCAATGAGCTGTTTATAATCAAGCATTTTTAGCGTCCTCCACTTCTTTCATGACTTTTTCTTGAATAGCCTTGTAAATGGCGGCATTTTCTTTATCAAGCCGAACCGGGAGAATAAACGCCGTCATAGCATCGTCAAACCCATATTGAAACATGATACCTGTATTTTCCCCTTTAATTCTGGGATAAAGGCCGAGGAAAGGCGGCAAAAATTTTTCATCAATCAGGCAATAACTTTTCTCATTGGTTATGAATTTAGCAAAGCCGGGTTCTTTACAGCCGCCACGCTTGCAAGCGCAGCTCCACGAGGAAACATAGGCCGAATCATATTCAAAAGGATTGAAACCAGAAAAGACCTTTGCTAAATCCTGGGCGGGTTTATCAATGCTGGGCATATCATCATAGGCCAGATCAAAGGCTTTTGCCACCTGGGAAAGAGAGGTATTTTTGAATCGGATAATCATATAACCGTCACAAAAATAAGTATCATTTTCTTTTTCGGCCCAATAACAACGGTCTTTCATATTAGTATTGGTTTTCTTGCTATCCTTGTAAAAACGCTTAAAGGCGGGAATCTCGATACCCATAAAATCACGAATTGCCATTGTTACAACCTCCATCAAAAGAAATAGAATAAGTTAGAATTTCTCGCCAGGATTACATAATAATTGCCGCTTTCCCGGCCTTGAAGCAAGCCGCCATTCAGGCCATACACGCCGGAAGAATAACCGATTTTCTCAACCGGTTCTGTTATGCTTTTAGGGTCACTGTCGCTAATGTCCTGGGCCATTCTGAGCCGCACAAATTCCCGTAGCTCTCGCAAGGTGTATTTTCTCATCGTCCTGCTGCCCCCTTTACTAATTCTTGATAAATTAGGTGAGTCAAAAGCCGTTCGGCTTGCGCTTCGGTATATTGCGCCCGTTCCCGCTCCGATTGCTCTAAAATGTTACCCACATCGGCCACGGCAGAACGGTTATAGTAATAGCAAGTATCTAACACACTGGGAAGACCCTGGCACCAATCCATGAAAACCGCTTCGTTGGTAAAACCTTTTGCGGCCTGGTATTCAGGGGAATACTGTTTTTCACTGGCGTGAACTTCGAGAATAAACCGGGAAACATTCTGGAAAGTGCAAGGGCCGGTAAAATCATATCCGCACGGGTCGAAGTGATCTAAAATATACTGGCGGACATTCTGACGGGCTTTTTTGTTCGTTGTCTTCATATAATCTAACCTCCATCGGTTTTATTTTGCTGAGGTTGTCAGGGCTTGCGCCCTGCCCTTTTCGCATTGGTTCGATAGGTTAACCGCCTGGGAACTCTGAGCGGCTCCGGCTCCGCTGCTAAATAACTAATTATCTTTGGTGTCTTTATACTACACTAAATATAATTGGTTGTCAAGGGGTTTTCACAAAATATTTTTAGTGGCTATTCTCTTTATATAAGGTGTGCGTAAACTCAAAAGAAAACGGGCAACCGGCGGCAGATCAACCAGGAACGGGCCAGGGGGCCAGGGGCCTACCATCTGCCGGTGCCATTGACCCGGCCAGGGCAAGCGAAAAGCTGCCCACCTCCCGTCTTGGGAGATCGGCAGCTCTCGCATAGTCGATAGTCGCTAACCCTTGCCATAGTCGCTCGGCTCATAGTCGATAGTCGCCAGAGTCGGCGGCATAGTCGCTCACTCTTCGCCCTGATAGTCGCCAGCCGTATCTTCCAAATACTTCTGCTGTAACTCTTCCGGGGAAGTCGCTTCTCCAAGTTGGTTGTTGGGTGTAAGAACAAACTCCTGCTTGTCCTGATAGCCCATGTTGTTCTTCATCAGGAAGATACCGGAAACGGGATTGATTTTCCCGTTTTGCATATAATCCTCCATCTGAGCGTTCAAAAGTTGATAGGCTTTTTTAAGAGAGTTACGACTTTCCTGCGGAATATAGGCACTATCCACGCCATTTACCCAAGCCCACAAGGTTTTTCTATCCACTCCGAACGCCAATGCCATTCCTGCCACACTGGGCTTCATATCATTCTTGGCACAAAGTCGAAAATACTCTGACACTCTCTCCAACACGAGTTCAGGCTCAGTCATATCCACCTGCGGAAGGCTGGACACTTCAAGAGAGTGCGTAATATATTTAGTGTTCTCTCCCGGCTCCATGTGTACGGTCTGAGCAATGCTTCGGTCAGGCCGCTTCCGTTTCACAACCTCTTTCGCTGTCTTTTCGGCAACCTTCTTATCCATTTCGATTATCCCTCCTTAGTGAGTTTAGTGACCCATTTTCGGATTTTGCCATAAATCCCCTTATAGGACGCTCTATATAGACACTTTATAGCAATTTCTTAAAATGATTCACTAAATACACTATTTTGACTAAATATATTTATCTTTGCTAATTGTATTTAGTGTTCACTAAATATTTTTAGCGCACACTCGACTGTTTTATCAAATCAGCCAGTTTTTCAATACCTCGCTCCCGATAATAGTCGCAGTAGGACAAGCAACTGACGAACACACTAAATTTCTTGCACCTGATTTCACCCAGGAAGTTTGTGCGCTTCTGGTCAGCGTGTTCGCAGTGTAAACATTGCTTGCAGTCACCCATGATAATTCTCCCGTTTCTTCCGAGCTTCAAGGTTTTTCTCCAAGAACGCATGAACCGCATGAAGGTTCTTGACGGCTTCTCTCATTTCGCTCTCGGAAGAAACAAAGTCCGGGCCTGAGAATTGAGAGAATTTATCAATCATTCTTAACATTCTGCGATAGAGCTTCACACGGTAGTTCTCACTATCCATCTCGGAAACATATTTCAAGAAGGTGGTTTCCCGGCTGTTGAACTCAGTTCCGTCCTCACAAACGATCTTGGTTCTCTTAGGCGTAATTCTGCTGAGGACATAGGAGTGATAGAAGTTGAGTGTAGTGTCTTGCCGCCAACCGTAAGTGATGACGGTTCTTACGCAAACTTTCATTCCGACACGGAGATCATCTGTCGGAATGACCTCTTCAAAATCGTTTCTTTTGACGAATACGCTTACATATTTCCTTTCAAACGAATATCACGGTACGAAGGATAGCCGGAGTAGACCGTCTTGCCGCCGTGCCATTCTAGGTGAGCTTCCATGTCAGCGTTAAACCGTTTTGCGCTGCACACAAAGTAACCGTTGGACTTGCACCAAATCTTGTAGGAGTCGTAGATGGACTTCGCTCTGGTGATAACACCCTCGGCCTTTTCGCATTTCTCTTCAAGGAACTGCAACACAAGGTCGTTGTCTTTCTCATACTGCTTGATGACTTTCCGCATTTCATCGGACATTTTCAGGCCAAACCGCTTGTACTTGAAATAGCCCTCGACCAGCCAAGCGAAGATACCCTGCATGGCTTCGAGAGTCTGAAACTCATTTTTCAGATTCTTGTCTTGCTCGTCTTCTCGGAAGTGCCGGTTGAACTCGATCACTCTCACACGGTCGGAAGCGAACAGGCTCTTGTCATTGACCGAGGGAAGGTCATTACAGGAGAGCCAGAGTGTGAATTGGGGAAGGAAAGTGTTGGCAGCTTCATAGAGATTCCGAGCCTTAATTTCCTCGCCGCCCGTGAGCTGCTTAATGGTTTCCTCGTCCAGCTTCCCATACTGATTGCTCTCAGCCATGGTAACAAACCGCTTGCCCTTTAGAGAAGCAAGCATTGGGTTAGCAGCTTCGGCATTTTTGGAGCGGTCAGACTTGCAGATAATGGACACCGGTGACACGGAAGCATAGTCCCCGAGAAGGTGGTGAATGGCACTCAGCATGGTAGACTTTCCGTTTCTGGTGGTCTTGCCATGGAGAATGAACATACACTCTTCGTTCACCATACCCAGCATAGAATAGCCCAGGGCCTTTTGCAGATAGTCGGCCTTGTCAGGGTCATTGGAAGTGACCTCGGAAATAAACTGCTCCCACCGGGCGCACCGGGCGTCTTTCAGGGTGTAGTCAAAGTTGGTCTGCATGGTCAGAAAGTCATGCCAATCATGTTCCCGGAACTCCATCTTTTCCAGGTCGTATGTTCCATTCAGGCAGTTAATGAGATAGGGATTGGCGTCAAACCTTGCCGCTTCGATTTTCATATCATCGGCAGCGTCTTTCATCATGCGGTCGCGAAAACGCCGGTCGCCCATTTTCGCAATGAACTTCATATACTCCCTGCGCCGCTCTTCGTTGTCAATCTCTCCGCAGTAGAGGGCCATCAGGCGATAGAATTCTTTGATTTTACCGGCGATCAGCAATGCGCCAATGTCCTTTCTCCATGCGCCGTCAGAGTAGGTAAACCAGCACTTCGCTTCCGGGCAGTAGCGGGTATCGTTCTGGTAACACTCAGAGAACAGCTCGGCCATGCCGGACTCGTCCCAGGAGTAGCCGGTGCCGCTGATTTGATGACTGCGCTCGGGTTGCGCTTCCTTGATGTAGAACATCTTGCGGGACAAATCTTCGTCCATGATGTAACGGCCATTGGAGAGCTGAAAAAGCTCCAATTCCTCAGACGGATTCATAATTTCATCTGCCATTTCGTGTCACCTTTCTAACCGCTCTCGCAATCACCAGCATGGCGCAAGCCTGAGCGTCCTCGTCCCACCATGCACATTTCGGGCCACAATGAATCGTGCCTTGACTAAACGGGCACAACTTCTTATCATTTTCCATTTCTCAGTTCCCCCCCCCCCATAAAAGAAAGCGTTTTTAAGAGCTTCATCGACATGGCTCATGATCTGCGGCGGCAGAGTACAGATGTACTTCCAGTTCTCAGTTACATCTACTACACGGACTTGTTCACACTCCACCATGCTCGGCTCAATGTTTTCCCATGTAACCGGAACATGAGTGGGCATTTCCAGCTTCTTGAACTTTGTGGTCAAAGGAACGACAATGCTGGTAGGAGAGAACTGGTTCCCCACATTATTCTGAACAATGAGCCAGGGACGGTTGCCGCCCTGCACATGGCTGTTCTCAGGAACCGGAATGTTAATGAGAACAACATCTCCACGCTGATAAGGTTTCATAGTTACCTCCAATATCGAAAACGGTCAAAGAGGTCAATTTCCTTGTCCCGTTCTTTCTTGATAGCTTGTTTGGTCTTCTCCCATTCCTCCCGCTCTTTCCGATACTGCTTACAGGAGATATGGCAAGTTTCAGTACGAAACTGGCAGTTGTGACAACATTTTATCGTGCTTACCATGACTACCTCCGATACCGTGTGACACTATTCACGATCAACTCAACCTCAGAGCGGTC
>OGPK01000980.1_pt1 | contig 24569 bp, 31 predicted proteins | sample 1552921 | NCBI WGS metagenome assembly OGPK01 (sample SAMEA2580264, study PRJEB22360) | human gut metagenome | biome: human gut; feature: human-associated habitat; material: faeces | place: Denmark | collected 2008/2010 | reverse complement strand
GAACCTACGCGCGCCGCCCCCCCCAGGCCGAAGCCCCCCGCCGTACCGAGCGGCAACGGCTGTTCCTCGTATTGCGCGGCGTACTGTTTGAGGGTGATCTCATGGTTATTTTTCATCCGCATCGTCTCCTTTGCTCACGGTGTTTTTCAATCTTTCCAAAATCTTCTCGAGCCGCGGAAACCCCGGCACGCCGATCGCCGCAAGGTTCTCCAGAATCGAGATCAGCTCGTTGATGATGAGCCAGATCGCGATCAGCAGGCCGCAGAAAAGCTCGATATGCAGGTCGATGCCCGCCTGCACCAGAGCGCCGCGCAGCAGATAATCCACACCCGCGCCGACGGCCACCATCGCCATGTAGCAGAGCTTTTTCAAAATGCCCTTGATGCCGATGCGCGAGCTAAGCTGCGCCGTCATATAGGCTTTGACCATGCCGGTGACGTAATCGATCACCATCATGCACAGCAGCACGAGCACCGGCGCGGCCAGCTGCCCGCAGTAGGCCGCGACCCCCGCCCCAACGACTGCCGTTACGGATTTAAGTACAGTTGCTTTGTTCATTTTTGTCCTCCTTAAAAATTTAAAGTTTATCCAGCCACACCGGCGGTGCGGGGATTGTCCGCGTCTCCGGCGCATCGAGCCAAGAGAGGTACCAGTTTGCAAGCTCGGCTTTTTGCTCTTCTGTGAGTAGGCTATACCACAGCTCACCGCGATTGATATACGCAAAGCACTCGGTTTCGCGGCGCCGCCGAATAATGGTTAGCTCCGCCGCATCCGCGTCGGCCTTGAGCTTATCTGCATCGAGCACGAGCACACCGTCTTCAAGCTTGTACGCCTCCGGGTGCTGCTTAAAGTCCTCCAGCAGATCATCGGGCGCCTCTATCTCGACGCCGTCTACAAGCCCGCCGATGAGCGCATAACTCTCGATATAGCCCTGATCGTTTAAGGTTATCTGCATTGGTTTACTCCTTGTATCGATTTACGCCCCAAACCCAAGTGATTGCGCCATCGTAGGGGTTACTCAAAATCCTTATCGAGGCATTGGGCTCGGATGAATCACATTGATAGGCAAGCCATTTATCTGCGCTTGTAAACCTCATGTGCGTGCCCCATCCAACCGGGATTATTTGCGTTATTGCATCTTCATTGCTTCCTGCCCAACCGCCAACGATCAAATATGCGTATTTCGCGCCATTTGCAATAGTTGCCGTGCCGTTTTTTAAGCTGCCTTCCCACAATGTTTCTGCTGTATGCGCGTTCGGCAATGCTCTCCAATCATACCATTGTCCATTGGTGAATGTACGATAATAAGTCATTCCCATATAAAATGTGAATCGCTGCAAATAGTTGTTAGTCGTAGATCTGGTAACTTCCATTGTGCCGTATCCAGAACTTGAGGGACCATTTTGACAGTTAGAAAGATTTATCCAGTACGAACCTATTATCGCTAAATCGTTTAAATTCCCAGAGTATACCCCGCCTACAATAAAATTGTATAATGCATCGCCTCTAGTTGTCGCGCCCGTACCGCCATTAGTAATGGGCACGACATCATTATTTGTGAAAGAATAAGACCAGTGGCCGGACCATCCTATGTTCGGAGCATATTCCCGTTTCCATATTCTTCCTCTTTGCGGATAAGACTCATGCAATTCAACAACCGTGTTGTAGAAGTTGTTTACAGTATTATAAACTTGATACGTTCTGCGATAGGCATAAAATGGACCTGAGGTCACAGGGCTATTTTTTAGCGTTGACGCATCATCTGTGCCGAATGAGCAGTCATAATTCCATTCACCATACGGGTCTCCGGTGTTGATCAGTAGCAAATCATTTGTAGACTGATTTGTCGCTCCGCCATTTGCCACCCCTCCATTTACGTGCAGATTGCCCCGAATCCGCGTATTCCACGCCACGTCCAGCCAGTTTGCGAGCTCGGCCACTTTGCCGATGGCCGCCCCTGCGCTGCGTTTGAAGGATTGCAGCACACTTTTTGTAGACAGAGTGCGCGGAATAGATAAGCTGTTGTACTTGTCCGCCACCGTCACGAGCACGTCGTAGGTGGTGGACGCGCCTATATTTCCACCGCCAATCACGGTTTTGCCGTTGTTGGTAACGTTCGCCGCGGTGCCGTAACTGCTCTCGGACTGCTTTTTGTATCGAGCTGTAATGTTCAAGATGTTGCCGGTGATTGCGCTGTAACTCGCGTTGATCTCCACGGCAAAATACGTGCCTGCCTTTTTGCGGTTGCCGTCTGCATCGCAGCGGTACACGTCACATACCGCTACGCCGGGCTTTGTGTAGTCTATGACGCTGATTGTGCGTGTAGTGCTGGCTTTCCGGCCGCGCGAATCCGTCACCGTGGCCGTGAATGTGATGTTGCCCGCCGAGGCCAACGTGCCGGTTGTCAATGCGCCGTTTGTGGCAGTCCATCCGCCGCCGGTAATCGTGTACGAAGTGATGCTGCTGCCGTATGCGCCGGATGCTCTGGAAAGCGTCAGCTTTGCTTTGCCCATACCTTTTACGTATAGACCCGTGCCGCTCGTGTCTTCGGCGAGCGCTGCCGAAAGCGTGCCCGCCGACGGAACTATGCTGCCGGGGACGGTGAGCGTGATGCTGATAGTTTTTGTGCCTAACTGTGTACCGTTTGCATCAAAAGTGTCGCAATAAATTGTAGCTACGCCAGAGGTCGCGTTTGAAATTTGGCTTGCTAAATTAACGTCTGGTGTCCACGTTGTGCTTGATACTACTCTTTCAGCTATAACAACGCCTGCGTTGCCAAAAGCAGCCCAAATATTGTGCCTGTAGGCACTGTTTACCGCAGGCGTGTTGATCGTCACGCTCTTGCCCATCTCTACGGTCGAGGCACTTAAACTCGGCTGTGTTGCAGGCTCCTGCCAATCCACCTCAAGCGTTACAGCCGTCCATTTGAGATAATCCGTGTAAGAGCTGCCATTGTAGATGCAGTACGTATCGTACCCGGCGGCGATAGAGGCCGCCATGAAAGCAACATCAAACGTTTTGGTATTGTCCCACATGGGCGCTTTACAGCTGCCGAGCGCATTGCCTGTGCGGTGCCCTGCGTTGAGCGAGGTTTTAATGCCGCCCTGCGAGGCGGAGTTGTAGATGTATACCGTTTTGGTGGTCGCTGTGCCGTAGCCTGTCTGTCCGGTCGTCGCGGTGAGCTTTACGCTGTTGATGATCTTGCCCTTGAGCGCTGCAAGGCCCGGAAAGTACAGCACGCCGGTGCGCACACCTGTGCCGTCCCACTGGCCCTGCGAGGCGGTGCCCTCGCTTTTCCAGCCCCACTTGCTGTCATAATAGTTAAGCTGGGCTTTATAGCTGTTTTTGCCCATCAGTCGTCCCCCTCAAACTCAAGATCAAACGTGTCAGCCTCCGCATTGTACCGCCACATATACAGGCCCGTGTCTGCGTTGCCGAAAGACAAGCTGCCCGTGATATGCGCATCCGTGATATAGAGCATACGGTTGGAGATATACGCGACGGTTTGACCGTTTTCGACAAATTCGAGTCGGTCGTTGGAGAGCACCGCCTGTATGGCGCTGTCGCTGCGGCCGAGCGTAATTCGCGCCCCTTCAAAACGGATATACTGCTCTAAAAGCCGCTGATTTTCCGCTATCGTACCATTGGTGCTGTCAATGAGATTTGTCACCTGCGTAAAGCGGTATTCAAGCTGATTGCTCCACTGGGTGATGAGCAGTTGTTTAACGCTTTCGAGCTCTTCCGTAGAGACTGCGGTATCTTGTAAACGTCCCAGCGCGTCATACACGTTTTCGGTCGTGGTGGTCAACTCCGTCCTGGTCTCCGTCACCGATGCCGTGATGCTGTCCATGTCCTTCCGCGCGTCGACTTTGTAATCGGTGAGCTCCTGCCGCACCTTATCAGTGCGCTTGTTGGTCTCGTCCTGCACAAGCTCGAGCTGCTCGCCTAAGTCTTTCCGTGCGTCGACTTGCTGCTCTGTCATCGTGCGGTATGAGGCGCCGAGCGTGTAGGTCGCGTCCCCTGGCTCGTCCACCGGCAAATCGATTTCGGATACGAGCATCGATATGGGCGTTGCGCTGCCCGGCGCCGAAAATAAGATCATGTCGCCGAGCTTAACGCGCTCAACGGAACTGTCCACAAGATGCAAATCTACTGCATCTACCTCAATACTGCCTCGCAGATATTTTGCCGCCTCTAAGTCGGCATAGCCTGCATGCAGGAGGTTTTCGACCAGCGTGATGTCATTATGCACGACGACCTTATAAATCCAGCCCCATTTTGCCACCGCGTCCGCGTCATAGATATAATCTTTTCCGTCGTTTGCCGCAGCGATTGTAAGGCGCGGTGTTACTGTGCCGATTTTTTCCGCATCTTCAAGCTGCGCGCCGAGTGGAATAACGGCCGTCGCAACGTCTTCGCCGCGCACGGTGTGCAGCATGTCGAGCAGGTTTGTGCTTGCGGTAATCCGCTGGCTGTTTACGTTGCCGTACTCCTTTAGGTAATCCAAATACCGCGTGCCATCTTTTCCGTATCGTATCACGAGATAGCCACCCAGACGGTTAAGGAGCTTATCTTGCAGCGCATCCATGGTGCTCTCGTAGTCCGATTGCCGGTACACGTTGTCGGTGCTGTTTGTCACGGTGACTTGTCCCACGGTAAAGCGTCGGCTTTCGTCCACCTGTGCGTTATGCAGCTCGATAAGCTTCGCAAAGTATGCCGCCACCGTCATGTCATGGTACACCGTCAGCGGCTGCACGCTGTCGTTTAGGTAAGCGAGCTCACCCTCGACCTCGATTTTCCGCGTGCTGCGCAAATCCCACTCGTCGTTGAGCGCACGCCCGCGGAACAAAATTGCATCATCCTGCCACAGCGTTACCACCGTATCGAGTTTTGCGATTTTGTCTGTGTGCGGGTGCGTCAGCGGCACTGAAAAGGTGAGCAGACCGGCTTTGTTCACGGCCGTTTTGCACGTCGGCGAGATGAGCTTTAAATCCGGGCTGCGGGGATCGTATAACGTATAGGTTATACCGCTGCGGTTTTTCGCCGTAATTTTGAACACTTACAACACCCCCTCGCGCCAAGTCAAAACGGCGTTGCCCGTGCCGGTTACGGTGACGTTATTCGCGCCGGGCAAAAGCAACAATTCGGGGATTTTTACAGCCTTGCCCACCTGCGCGATGCTGTACGCTGCGCCGCCGTTGAGCGCCACCGTCATGCCTTCCACTGATGCCGTAAAGGTCGGCGAGACGATCTCGTCGCCGCTGTTTAAAACTGCCGTCGTACCCGCGCCGCACGAAGCTGTGCTCTCGGTCTGCGCATATTTGTACGGGTCACACACCGCTGTGATTTCAAACGTGCCCGCACCGTATTCCTTTACGCCAGGCGTACAGGCGATACGCCCCAAATAATAATGGTCCGGGTCATCGGTCAGCGTAATCGGCAGGCGCTTGCCATGCATCGCAGACGCAATCTGCGAGCACACCGAAAGCCACTCCGATGCCGAAGCGCCGCGCCGCTTGAACGTCAGTTTGAGCGTGCGCAGCCCGTACACCGGGCGCCCCGTGACGACCTCGGACAAGTCGATGCTGCCGTTTTCGAGCGGCAATGTCTGGTATTTCGTTTTGACCTCCGGCATTTCGAGCAAAAGATCCGTCAAGATCATGCCGAAGTCCGTATACATATCGTTTCCGCCGATGAGCACGCCCATCAGACCACTCCCCTTTCACGCAGAACTGCCGTGCCGCCCTGCCGCTTGTCCACTTCCGGTGCAAGTGCACGACCGGCTTCGCGTGGGTCGAACACCGCGTTCACCTGCAACTGTATCCGGCTGATCGCGTCCGCCAGCATCGCCGCAAGCTTTTCGTCGCGCGGAGAGCCGCCGGTGAGCATCTGCAAAATTTCGCGAAGAATCGTCAAAATGGCGTGCAGCTCCGTGACGGGCATACCGTCCGTTTGCTGCGCGTCATCCACAACCGAGCGGATCATGTCCATCAGCGTTGCAGCGCCCGAGACAACCTCGGGGCCTGCTTCGCCCGCGCCGAGCAGAGAGCCGCCCGCCGCGCCGAAGATCGTCGGATTATTCAGCAGCATCGGCGTGTCCATAGCTTTTTTATACCAAGATACACCAAAATGCGGCACACGCGGCGGCACAAGGCTAAAGCTGCCCGTAATGGAGATGTGCGGAAGCTTTAGCCTTGGCAAACTCCACGAGAAATTGAAAAAGCCCTTGATCTTGTCGATCGCGTTGCGCACCGCGTCCCTCGCCGCATTGATCGGCGTTTCGATACCCTTTTTAATGGCGTTAAAAATTGACGTGACCGTCTCTTTAGCTGCCTTTATCGGGCTTTCGATTGCTGTTTTTACCGCCGAAAACACCGCCGTCACCTTGGACTTGATCGCGTCCACCACCGTGCCGATCGTGGATTTTATGCCGTTGATGATATTTGATACAGAGGATTTGATTGCATTCCAAATCTGCGTTGCAAAGTTACCAATCGCTGTCCATCCGTTATTCCAAAGGTTAGCGAGCCCGCCGAGGAATATTTGTCCGGCATTGAGCAGATTTTCGCCGAATGCACTCCAGTCGCCGTTGAGCGCTGAGGTGAACGCGGAGAACAGTGCCGAAATGACGCCTGTCACCGTCTCGAATACTGTTTGCACCTGCGTCCACACCGCATTGATAAATGTGCCGTCCGTCTGCGCTTCGTCCACAAGCCATTTGATTGCGTCCGCAATGCCCTGTATCGCACCGGCAATGGTCTGCGCAATCGTCGCGAGATATGTTGCCGCATACTCCCATACGGCAGAAAACAAACTTGTGCCAGACTGATTATCCGCAAAAAATGAGCCGAATAGAGAGGATAAACCCTCCAATGCCATTCCGATTACATCGCTCACCGCACTGAAAGCATCCTGCACCGCTGTCCATGCAGCATTGATTGCCGTGCCGTCTGTTTGCGCCTGCTCAACAAGCCAGCCGAGTTGGTCGCCGACTGCCAGCAAAGCTGTACCGACAATACCGCCTACATAAACCACAGCGTCTCCGATTGCTGTACACACTCCGGCGATAATATCACCGGCAACTGATACTGCGTCTGCGATGCCGTCCCAGATGCCGCCCCAGTCTATTTCCGCGTTGCTCAAAGCGCTGCCAATCGTGCCGATTGCATCTTTGACCGCACCCAAAACAGTCTCTATCGCTTTGGCAGCATTATCAAAAACGTGCATGATGTTATCCGCAAGCCCCTGCGGCACATTCAGGCCGCTTACAAGGATCGTCTGTATACCACTGAGCGCCGACTGCAACAATGCCGGTGCCAGCTCGACCAGACTGCCCGCAAACGCTTGCAGCAGTGATGCGGCAGCCGACGCCATACTGGGCAGGATCGTCATCACGAGCTGCGGGACGGCCTGTGCGACCACGGGAGCCAAGCCTTCGACCAGACTGCCGATACCGCCTAAAATCGTTTCTACACGCGGCAGAATGTTCTTTGCGGCTATTCCCACACTGTCCACGAAGTTATCCATCAGCCCGCCGAAGTCCTGTGTATTGTCCGCAACGCCGACGAGCAGGTTTTTCCACGATGCTTTCACCATGCCGACAGAGCCCCGAATAGTTGTACTGGCTTCCTTTGCCGTCGTGCCTGTGATGCCCATTTCCGTTTGTACAATGTGGATCGCTTCGGTGATGTCCGCAAAGCTGTCGATCGACAGATCTGCCATTTCACCGTTTGCCTGCTTCACCTTGTTTGCATCGGCGATAAGGCGCTCCATTTCCTCTTTTGTGCCGCCGTAGCCCAGCTTGAGGTTATCGAGCATCGTATAGTTCTGCTTGGCGAAACCCTGATAAGCGTTTTGAATGTCCTGCATATTGCTGCCCATTTTATTGGCGTTATCGGACATATCCACAAGGGCTTGGTCGGCATATTCCGCCGCTTTTTTTGTGTCCTTACCCACGCTTTGCAAAAGCGACGCGGAAAAGCTCGTCACCGTCTCCATGTACTCGTTGGCGGAAAGACCGGCCGTCTGAAACGCTCGGTTTGCGTTTTGCAGCACTTTGTCCGACGCATTTCCGAACAGCGTCTCCACACCGCCGACAAGCTGCTCATAATCCGCATACGCATTCAGCGCCGACTTGCCGACCGCCGCCACAGCCGCCGCAGCCGCACTAAAGCCGACGACTGCGGCTTTCGCTGCGGCTGTAAACGCCTTGCCGATAGAGCTTGCCGCAGACTTTAATCCGCCCGCGAGCGCGTTGCCCATCTTCTGTCCCGACTCTTTGCCGCTCATCTCGACTGCCGGGGCTAAACTCTTTGAGAGCTGCGTTTGTATACCCTGCATTGAGGGTACGATCTGCACATACGCCTTTGCAATTTCAGTCGCCATTTGATTCACCCCCTAACCGCTGCCATGCGGCTTTAAAGTCTTCCGGCGTGCGGTAGCCCGTCACTTCGTCGTGCGTTTGCGGCACTTCCGTAAACGCGTTCAAAAACGATTTGGGGCGGTTTTTGCCGGTCTGCGCCGCCTTCGTTTTTGCCCATGCTAAAAAATTAAGCGCGTCAGCTATGGACACCAAAAGCAAGGTGTCCGTCGCTGCACGCGCTCCCGATAGTTTTATTTTGATCCTCGAATTATCCCGTAATCCTGCCGCAAGCGTCGCCAACATGGGTACCGGCAGTGCTCGCAAATCAAATACGCCGTAGGTCTCTGCCATGTCGCAGATCAATGCGTTTTTGTCCGCTGCAATCATACGGGCAAGGATGATTAGTTTTTTCCGGCGTCGCCGCTTGCTTTAATTGCCTCGATTGTGCACTCTGATACCGCTTCCGCCGAAACGCGTCCGTTTTCGTCGCGCAGGAAATCATAAAGGCGTTTGCGCTGCTCTTTGCCGAAAACCATTAAGCAAACTTTTGAGATTGCAAGCGAATTTTCGCCCATTGCCTCTGCTATGGCATCTACAAGCTCCATATCGTCTTTCAGGCCTTCATCGATTTCAAACTCGAAGCCGCTACTTGTTTTGCCTTTAATCATGATCTACCTCCTTATGCCGCTGCCGGCTTGCTCATATACTCGTAATGCGTGTTGCCTGCGCTGTCCGGCACGGCGGTCACGGTGACCTCGTAGCCTACGGCGCTTTCGTCCGCATACGTCACGTCGCCCACCTCGGTGATTGTACCGTTCGGAATGACGACGCGCTTCAAAATGCCGCCGCGCATAATCATGTCGATAACCCACACGCCAGCGTCGAGCTCCTTGCCGTTCGCTTTGACGGTCAAGCCGTTTTCAAGATCGCCGGTGACGTTCTCATCGAGATACACCGCTTTCAGCACGTCGCTGTTCAGCGCTTCGATAAGCGTAAATGCAAACGTATCCGTCTTCTCGTTCTGATAGGTCAGCACGTTGTCGCCGCCCCACGCCTTAATGTTGCCGCTCTGCGGAGAGTTGGAGTTCACAACGCCTGCGTCGGATGCGTAGCCGAGATTTTTATACGCTTCGGTGAGCGCGGTTTTGGCGTCGGTCGGCAGCGCCGTGCCAAGCGGTGCGCGGTAGATCGCGCCGCCTACTTTCGGCTTGCCTGTGCTTACATTGGTTGCTGTGCTCATTATTCATGCTCCTTTCACTCGTCGAAATAAACGAGATCGTACACCGCCTGGTAGCGGTATCGTTTTGTCGTCGTGTCCGTAAAATTGTAATCGCTGTTAAGCCGCGATGCGCTGACGGCATCCAACTCCACGGCGCTGTCCATGGCGGCTTTCACGCGCTCATTGAGCCTTGCGGCACCATACATGGACGGCGCGTAGGACTGGATCGCCAGCATCGCGCGGTCAATACACTCCTCGCGGCTGCTGCCCGTCTTTTCGAGCAATACAAAGCTGCTTGACGGGTCTGCCGGAACCTCCAGCACCACCGGCACCGAAAGCTTTTCCGCGAGATAGTTTTTGATGATGATCTCAATCATGATTATCTCCCGAGGGCTTTAAGCAACGTATTTTCGCGACTGTTTTGCTTTGCGGCTTCTGCCGTTTCCGCAAATACGCCCGCTATAACTCGGCTGCTTGCTTGGTACAAATCTGTGCTGTATCCGCTTCCACACCGGGCGCGTACCTGTTCGGCTTGCTGTTTCAGCATTTGTCCCATTTCTTCGGATTTCAAAAGCTGCCGGATACCGCTGCTGTTCAGCTCAATTTTTACTTTATCCATATCGCTCCACCTTCACCTTTCGGTTCCACCGCAGCGGGATCATCGCTTCGATGCCTTCCGTCACGTCGCCGTATGTGCGAAACCGCTGCCCGAAAAACTCGACCGTCACGTCGTGCCAGTCGTGCGCGTCGCCTTTCGGCAGTGCCAGCGTGTACGCGAGCCGCTTGCCGTAGAGCTGCAATTCGTTCACAAGTTCCTCCGTTGTCGGCTCGCCGATGAGTACGTTGTGCACTGTCTTCGGCACTTCATTAAACACCGGCGCGCCGAACGCGTCCTCGCCGGTCTGCTGCTTTTGGTACAGTGTAACGTTAATCCCGCGTATCATCGCACATTCCCTCCAAAGGGCTGCGGGCGCCGATGCGGTCCCCGACGCCGAGCAGCTTCTTTTCGAGCTTTGAGAGATACAGCTCGCCTGCGCTGCCGCTGCCCATCGTCCAGCTCTGGGAGTATCCCATGGCGCTCACCGAGCCTTGCGTGGATCCGAGCGGATAAAGCGGCGCGTCGTTCCCGCCGCCGTCGCCCAGAATGCGCCGCACCATGCGGCAAGAAACGAGCTTTTTGCGGTCCGCGTCCGCCCCGGCGCTATACGCGTCGATGATGACCGCCGCTTCCTCCAAAAGGGATACGCAGCGGTCTTTTTCGTCGTCGCTTAAATTTCGGAACCCCGCCGCAACGTCCTCAGCTGTTGCGTAAAGCATTTTAGCCCACCGCGGTTTCGGTGCGCTTAATGTACAGCGTCTGCGGTTTGGATACCGTCAGGCCATAGACTTTACGACCCTGCACCGCGCTGGCACCGATGAACTTTCCGGAGCCGTTGAGGTCCTGCAAATGCACGGGCACCTGCCACTCCATCACGCGGTGGCACCAGTTCGGGTGACCGGCGATAAACTCCGTGGTCGTCTTTTTGCTCGCGACGCGCGTCGTGCTCTCGAAATCCATGTTGTTGGACTCAAACACGTTAAAGCCCGCGATGCGACCGATCACACCCTGCTGCACGAGCGTCTGGGAGAGGTCTCCCTGCTTGATATAATGTTCGTCCAGCATGAGGACTTCGAGGTACTCCGGCGACACAATGAGAAAACGACCGTCGGCGGGTACGCCTTTGCGGCTCAATACGCGCTTTGCTTCGAGCGCGAGCTTGTATGCGGTGGTCTCGGTCGCAGCTGTCTTCGTGGCGCTGACCGTTGCGCCGGAAGCACCCTCGAGCGCGTTGATAGACGCCTTGTCGATAGAGAGCGCCAGCGAATAGCCTGCGCTGTCCAGACGCTCCGCCACGATGCCGTCCGGCACGCTCGCAGCATCAAAGCCGTCGATGAGCTCGTTCACGGCCTCATCATGATCGATGGAAAGATCGATATACGCTGTCGAGCCTTCGGAAGCGTCCACGCCCTTCGACTTGTTGTAGGTCTTCACCGCCACCTCGGTGTCGCGCACCGGGATTTTTACTTTGCCCGCCTTCGGGTCGCCCTCGTAGCGGTTGTTGAAAATGAGATTATCACGGGTAACAAGCTGGCTGCGAAGCTTCGCGTCTACCAGAGTTGCCCAGCGTTCCTGGTTTGTGTGTGCCATAAGATTTCTTTCCTTTCGAAAACAAAATTAGATTTTCAAAGACGGGTTTAAAGCGCCGAACGCCGCTGCCACGCCGTCACTTTCGGTGCCGCCGCGTGCGCCGGGTTCACCGCCGTCTTTCACGGCGGGATAGCCGCTCGGCTTCGCGAATTTCAAGATTGCGTTCGCCTGCGCGGTGCAGGTTTCTTCCGTGTCGCCGCTCAAAAGCTCTGCCGGCACGCCGGTAGCAGCGGAGACTTTCTGACGCACCGTGCGCAGCTGCTCCGCCTTTGTAAAAGCATCCACCTGTTTCTGCAAAGCGTCCGCCTTCTCATTCGCCTTTTGCAGCTCGGTCTTCCCGGCTTCTTCCGCCTCGTCAAACTTCGCTGCTTTCGCTTTCAGCGCTTCGTAGTCTGCGTATTTGCCGCGCTCCCTCGTCAGCCGGTCCTGAATGATCGCGTTCATTTCCGCCTGCGTAAAGGTGCGCTGCTCGTTTTCCTGCGTTTCGGCCGCAGTGCCGTTCGTTTCCTGGTTCACAGTTTCTGCCATTTTGGTTCTCCTTTCCGGCTTTTCCGCAGCCGTCGCGTAATTTTAGGTATGAAAAAAGCAGCCCGGCGCATAAGCGCTAAGCTGCTTTATCAACTGTGTTTAATTTTATACTTTTCTGCCATACAACACCGTAACACAATCCGATTCATCGTATACCGTGTCTGGCACCAACTCGTGATCTACGGTAATTACAGTGGCTCCGCTTCTGGATACGGGAACGCAAACATGAATGTCTATATCTCCCGTTTGGCTGATATATCCGCCCACCATTTTATCTGCGTTTTTTGCAATGGTCAGTCCGGCATTCTGAATTTCTCTTATTGCTTTGCTGATATGTTTGTTTATCTGCTCATTCGTCATCATAACACTCCTTAAAGGTAAAGAAAAACCACGGTGCAGCTTCGCATCGTGGCTGAAAACATTAAATTTACTTCATCGGTTCTATTTCGGAAGCCGAACACGTATACAGTGCCCAACGTCCTGGATAACCGCTGTTATCGTCAGAGCTACGTTCTTTGTCAGCTTCAACTGTAAAATGTCCGTTAAAAATATCTACGATGATCCCCGTAATGCCGCTGGATTTAATTTTCACATGGTCAAATAATTCCATTGTCATTTATCCTCCCTATGCGCAGTAATGAAACGCGGTTTATCGCTGCCCGGATCACGTTGCCAAACTGTACGAAACCTTTTCTTTTTTGTCGTGCCCAGTTCCATAAAAATGCTAAAGCTTTCCGTACCGTCTTCGGATACACGAACATCAACTTTTTCCGCTTCATCGAACTGCCGATAAATATCCGCGTTTAACGCCAAGCTGTCCTGTTCCGTATATCCGACGTTAAAGAACTCTGTCGAATGCTTTGCACCCGGTTTCAACAAAAATCTGGAAATTTTCGGTTCAGCAATTACATACCGATCATTGTTCAACTCTATTTTATCACTTTTCCCCTCTGTTGTCGAGAGCTTCTTCTCATTTCTCGCTGCATACGCCGCCCTTTTCTGCGCATTGATGCGCTCGCGGTTTTCGGCGTAGTGGATGCGCCTCAGCTCGTTCACGTCGCTGCCGGCGTCGCGGTAAGCCTTGAGGTATGCGTCGGGGTCGTAGCCCTCCACGTTCACCTCCGGGTCAAACCGAATAGCGTATGTACAGTCGCAATTCGCATGGATATGCTCTGCGTGCCCGTTTTTTATGGCTTTCTTACTCGCCTGCTGCCACCCACGGGAGGCCAGCGTCATGCAGAACGCGCAGGTGTCGCCACTCGGCACCCATGCAAATTCGGCGCCGTCGCGCAAAGCGTTTTTCAGCATCGTGTCGGCTCCGGCACGCTTTACAAGGCGGCTCACCCCGCTTTTGAGCTGCGGCGTGCTGGTTTTTGTCGCGTTGACCATGCGTGCCACTTCGCCGTACTCGGCGGTCTCTGCGGGCTCTGCCGCAGGCACGTGCGCGCCCTGAAGCTCTGCGAGCGCGTCATACATTTCGCTCGCAAGCGCTGCGCTGCCTTCGCCGTACTTCGTCACAAGCCCATACGCAACATCTATGAGCTTCTGGCTGTCAGAAACGCCGTACTGATCTACATACGCCTGCATACAGTTTGCAACTGTGGTGTTTAACCGACGCAGCTTGCCTATGTAACTAAGCCATGCTTTCGACGGTATCTGCTTCATCGTTCAACTCCATCAAAAGCTGCTGTCCGCGCACGCGCTGTTCCTGTGACTTGATACGCCGGATGTCTGCCTGGTCAAAGCCGATCATCTCCAAAAACGTGTCGGTGCTTGCAAATTCCTGCCGTGCCGATGCGATCTTGATCGCCGCATCCGCTGTCACCGCCACGCTCGGCATCGCCGGGTTTTTAAAGTGCGCCATGATGCCGCTTTCTTCTTCCGTCAGCTCGTCAAGCGTCTTGTTCTGCGCAATGGCCTGCGCCATGCACGCGATCGTCCGCAGCGCGTCGCCGTTGCCGGTGTTGAGCTGCTGGGCGAGCAAAACGAGTGTCTGGCTCTGCGCCAAAATCGCGTCGCTGCTCGTGGGGTTCGCGTCGTTGATGATGCCGACATCCGTCACGGTCAAGCCGGTCGCCGCCGCAAACTGTGTGGCAGTCATGCGCATCTTTTCCACATGCGGCGAAAGACTGCCCTGCGCAAGCTGCCCGAACACCGGGTTTTCGCCGGTCTCGGGGTTACTGGTCGCCGCCAAAAGGCTGCCCACGTACTGTTTGAATTTATCCGATACAATCGCGTCATACTGGTCGTCCGTCACGCCCAAAATGTACTTCTGCGGGGTCGTGTCAAACTCAAGCGCGATCGTCGCGTTTGCCACTGTGCGGATATAATCGTCAATCAAAGTGCGAATGGGCTTTTTCAGCCGAGAGCGCCCGAACGGCTTGCCGCTCGTTGCACTCCAGATCATCGGCTCCATCAGCGGACGACCCATGCGGTGCATCATGCGCTGCACGCGCCAGCCGTCGCGCTCACGGTGCAGCACCAGCACCGCGTCGGCTGTGTACATGTTGACGAGCTTCGGCACCCACTCGTTGCTGTATTCCTCGTCCGGTATCGTGTCGATAATGGCAAGCCCGCAGTCGATGCGCCCCTTTTCTCCGTTCCAGAGAGCCGCTGCGGTCGCGGGCGAATGAAACCGTATCTTGCAGCCGATGTCTGCATCGGCGGAAAGCGTCGCGAACACGCAGCCGTATTTCAGCTCGTCGCGGCACGCCTTGCCGTACTCCGCGATGAGCCCGTTATCCCGCACAAGCTTACTGAGCCCGTCCAAGCTGCCCACCGTGCCGACAAATCCGTCGAACATACTGCGCGCGGCGAGCACGTCCACCGCTTTCTGTCCCCAGTTGCAGCCGACCTTCAGCTTGTTCAAACCCTGCGGCAAAGCGATTCCGAGGTTCACGTCGCTAAGCTCGATATGTCCTTCGTAATATTTGTCTTTCGTATCGTTCTTGTCCTGGTGATAGGCAAACACGTTTTGCAGCTCGATGAGCTTCTGCTGTTCGTCTGCGCTCAAGCCCAGCACCGTGCCGATATTCAAAGTTATCATCGTCTCACCTCTATCCGATTTTCATCCTCCGCGACGGATCTCGCTTGCAGGTCTTCGCACCCCAGAGTGCCAGGGCGCAGGCTTCCACGGGTAAGCTGTTCTCGCCGCCGAAGCCGTACCCTCCGCCGATTGGGCGCTTGACCGCCGTCACGGTGCTTTCGTTCAGCGCCTCCTGCGGCTTGTACCATGTCAGCGTGTTTTCGTTCACGGCGTTTGTAAACAGTCCCACCGCCGCGAGCACGTCTTTCACGCCCGGACGAATGACGGCGTTTTTCGCCCGCCAAACACCCTTGATGCGCTCGACCAGCACATCTACACCGTTGCGCCCGTCGATGACAACGCAGCTCGCGCGGTCGTACCGGGCGGAAAGCCAATCCACCAGCCAAACAAGTCCGCGCCCCGAGGGCTGCATCTCGATGAGCGACACGCGTGCCGGTCCCTCCTTTGGAATCACCGCGCCGCATAAACACACCGCCGAACCGTCTGCCGCAAATTTCACGCCGTAGGCGGTTTTACCTTCTGGCTTTTCCTCATTACTCGCGCAGGCTTCCCACGCCCTACGGTCAATGGCATAATCCAAATTTTCTGCCGCCACTGGGCTCCACCACCCGAGGCGTTCACGGGCGAATCCGTCACGGCTCATACTTCTCAGTTCCTCTGCGGTGAATTCTTCGGTGAGGTGAATACCTAATGCCGGATTTGTCTGATACCATGTGTTCGGGTCGTCTACAGGAATTTTTTCTGCATCATCTCCGTCCACACTCCATTCATGCCAGGCGTCATGCTCTCCCGGTTCCTGAAGGCAAACCGTGCGCCGTCTGTTGAAAACAGTGCCGGGACATCCCGGATAAGGCGGTGTCCCGGTATAAATGATCTGTCTGGTGCCGGTAGCCGATGCTGCCAGCGTTGCCATGATCGCTTCCACTTGATCGTCCGTCAGCTCCTGTGCTTCGTCGTAGACCACCACGCTGATACCGTCAAAACCGCGAGCCGCCTGCCGAGAGCGGGCAGAAAACTCAATGGAGCCGCCGTTTTGGAGTAAAATAGCTTCTTCCCCGTTTGTCCGCCGGATACCCTGCACCATGTCCATGATCTCCGGATGTCGTTTATCGGTGAACATTCGTGCCAACCGATTAAAGCTCTTTTTCGCTGTCCGAACCTGATGCGCTGTGTGCAAGATCTTCTCGCCATTTACCACAAGACCGTAAAATTCTCGCCCCTCAAGGCAGACATTTTTCCCATTCTGTCTGGGAAGTGCCAGCCCTGCCGAAGTCATGGTATATGCTCCATCGGCACCTTTCCCGAGCCAACAGTTCAAGATCAACTGCTGCCACGGGTCTAGGGCGTTGCCGTAAGCCGCCATGAGAGCTCCGGCGTCTTCGCCGTCTGTCCAAACCCGTTCTGGCTCTATTCTGATCCTCGGTTTCTGTGCCCCGGTCTTACCGCCCATCTTCATGCACCCTCTTCCTGTTAAGTACCAGTTCCAGCACATTCTCGCTGTTATCCTTTACGACCTGTGCAGCCTGCTCCGGCAAAACGCTCAGAATGATTTGCAGCCCTGTACTGTAAGATTTCCACAACGCTTCATAAGCCTTAAACGCCGGGTTTTCTCGGACCCCTGTTTGCCCGCCGCCATTATCATACTCCGTGGTCAGCCCGTCTCCTGCGATGTCTTCTCTGGCATCTTCCAGCTTGATCTGCATCCAGCAAATGTTTTCGATCACAGGCAATATCACGCCGATCTTCTCAGCACTCAACCCATAATCTTCACAGATCTTCAGCAATTTTCGTTGCTGCTTTTTACACCGTTTATTGCTCTCCGCGCACCCGCGAACAGAAGTATCCGCTATTGCTTTTTCCCTTTTTTCCGTTCTGACCACCCCCTCCTCCTTCCCCTTACGGGGGTAAATCGGCGCTGGACGGCGATGGGGCGCCGGTGTGGGTGCCAGGGTACTCTCCCCTACCCTCGGCAAACTTACCAGTTTCCGTCACTGATTTTTGGGTATATCTTTTTCTCTTTCTTTTCTTCAAATGGATTGCCTACTTTTGCGCCCTTCTGCTGATTGCAAAAATAATGCGCTGCTTGCAGGTTTGTCCAGTCCTCCGCCGCAGACCGCGCCGAAGCGTAGCCAAATTCGCGCCAACGTGCTACGGGTTTAATTTCATCAACTACAAACGAAAGCGGGTGCTGCGCGTCGCTCGGCTCGTCGTAATGAATCGGACCAAACCGCCCTTTACATATCCCGCATGGCGCGCCCATGGCTTTCAGTCTGGCACGGTGTTTCCTGCGCAGTGTACCGTTCGCGTATCGCGGGTTACTCATCTCCGCACCCGCTCCCCAAGCCGTCTATGCGGTCCTCTGCTGCGTTTTCACTCTCAACAGGTGAAACTACCATCGCACCGTCCGAAATCGCCGTGTAGGGGCACACAGAGAGCATACAGAAGCATGCGCCGTCTAAGCATTCCGCCCAAACGCATTTGCAGCCCCTCGGGCACACCCGGTATTCTCTTTTCACGCGCACCCCTCCTTTCGGCTTCGGGCATAAGAAAAGCACCCACGCAACAGCGCAGGTGCCATAATCTTTAAATTTTTATTCGTTACTTTAAGGCAAAAGAGGTAGTCAAATCACTCGACTACCTCCCTTGTAGACTTCCTCAATTATCATTATAGGCGGACAAAACGGACAAAGCGGACAAATCTCAAATTTTTTTGAAAATTCTCGAAAATTCTTTTCGCAGCGCTTCTGGCGACTTGTAACCGCCCATCTCACGCATAACGACCTTCCACCTCGTCCCGTGCTTCATGACACATCGGGCGAGCTTCTGCGGGCGGTAGGCAAGCCTGCCCACAAACGCTTCGACCTCCGCCTTTTGCACTTCAAGTTCCCGAATGCGTTCTGCGTGTTTCGGGTTCGGCAAGCCCTGCACGGTAACGCTGTGCAGGTTGAACGGGAACTCGTCCGCGCTTGCCTGCACCACGTCGCTGACCGCCGCGCTGTCTTTCGCTTTCAGCTCTTCGATTTCCGCGCAGATGTCGGGGTATTGCTCCAAAAGTTCTTTCGTCATCGCATCTCCTCAAAAATCACATTGCCACAAACGCCACCGCTGCGGCGAGGCCCACTAAGCCAAGCACCACCATGGCTTTTACACATCGCTCAAGCCAGGCGATATTGTCCGCTGCGTCGTACTCCCGCGACTTGCGCATCACGATGCACTCCGTGAGCGTTGCCACGATTACGAGCACGACCAAGATGATTTTAGTCTTCATAACTTTCTCTCCTACTTCCTTACTCTGAATTTTGTCGTAATATCCTGTCCGTTTGCCGGTGGAGAACTCCACTTTACCGTTCGGCTGAACGAAAAAATTCTCATACCTTGCGCGAAAGTAATATTCAGTGCATCGCACACTGCTTTGGTTTCGACCCATTCGCCCGAAGTCAAGGCATCTAAAACTTTCTTGCGTTCTTCAGTGTTCACGTCTGATCTTCCTTTCATGTTTTCTTTTCACAGCCTGCCGCACGTCGCGGTGAAAGCCTACTTCGTCCACCGCCTTCATGCGCTGCTTGTTCATCAGTAGCCGCATCAGCTTGTACCGCATGTACGTCTGGCACCCGTTATGGCAGCTCACCGAGCGCTGCGGGCACTCCCTCGGGCAGCAGGTCAGGTTCATGGCTTTCCCTCGCTTTCAATTTGCTCCAGCCCGCAGATCAGCACGGAGCCGTCGTTTTTCTTGTCGGTTAATTCTGCTTGGTAAAAGTCGCTGCCGGTCTTACGGTCTCTGCGGAAGATGATCGCCGTCAGCTCGTAAGCGCTGCCGCTGTACTGCACCGTGCGGTTCATGTGTCGCTTAACTTCCCGCAGTTCCATCACAGCTCCTCAATGCGGATGTAGATGCCCGGAATCTTCGCCCAAAACTTTTCGGTGATCTCGGACGCCACCAGCGCGTCGTCTTTCCAGAATCCCTGCTGCGTCATAACGTCCTTGAGCAGCTTTTGCAGGTTGTCCGTGTCGGGCTTCGATGTGCGGTACTCTCCGTCCGCATGTCTGCCGTTTGGGAAGCACCACTTCGTCGTCAGCCGTACGCCGCCTGTGATCGGGCTTTCGGGTCTGTGCCTGCCGATGTAAGCGGCGAGCTTCTGTCTGGCGGCTTTCAGGTTATCGTCCTCGTAGAACTTTCGTGCCGACCAGTTCACGCGCTTCTCCTGATGCGTCACCGTCGGCGGCACCATCGGCACAAAAAACTCCAATGTCATTTTACTTCACCTCGTTAAACTGCTGAATTTTTGCTTTTGAAGAAAATTTGCTTTCGTCAAGGGTAGGGGAAGAAGTCGTGTGGGGGAACCTCATGACCCCCACACTTCTTCACCCCTTGACCGTGAGAGAAAGTGAAACGGATATATATACGTAGTATATATACTTTTTCCTTCTCTCGGAAAGGAAAGGAAAATTACTCGACTTTTTCCTTCCGTCGGGAGTCTTAAAAAGCGTTTGAGGGAAAGGGAAAATATCGATATTTTCCTTCTTTCCGAGCCTTGAGAGAAAGTACAGGGAAAGCTTTCCCTACCGATATTTTTCTTTCCCTGTCTTGCTCACTTCGCCGTCCGAAAGCTCAAAATCTTTGCTGTCTTTAAGGTAGTTGCGCACCGTTTTTTCGCTCACGCCGAGGTACTCGGAGAGCTCCTTAACGCTCGCCTTGCCGCTCTCGCCCACCGCTTCAAACGCCGTGTCGAGTGATGCTTCACGCTCTTTTTTGCGCTCCTGCGGGGTCTTCTTGCGTCCGAAATTCTGCTTCCAGCCGGTGCCCTTCGGCACGGCATTTTCGGCTTGCAGGTCGAGCAGGATGCCCGTTTCGTCCGCCCGGTGGATCGGATAATCGAACCAAAAGTTCTTCGGCGCAAAGCGCGGAAACTCGCGCAGCGTGCCTTCTACACGCCATGCGGACTTTGCATTTGCAGCTGTACGCGCCCTTGACACATCGCCGAGCATTAAGTTGTATGACGCTTCCCGCAGGTGCTTTTTGCACAGCGCCATCATCTGCGTCGCGCTCAGTCGGTCATCATCTCCGGCTTCGTCCGCCTTGCGGTAGCGCGTCAGCCAGTCGAGGCACACGGCGCACACCGCGCGGTTCTCCTGCTGCTCCTTGATGCCGTCGGTCAGCTCCAGCTCGATAAGGTCGATAAGCGCATCCGGATCGCGCGCAAACACACCGGAGCCGGACGCACGGTCCATGCTCTTTTTGCCGCCCTGCCCGCCTTTTGAATGGTGGTGGCAGTAGATCACGGCGCAGCCAAGCTCCGTGCACACCTTGTCGAACTGGTTGCAGAAATGCGCCATCTGGTCGGCGCTGTTCTCGTCGCCGGTGATGACCTTGTAAATCGGGTCAATGACGATCGCCATGTAGCTCTTTTTTGCGGCGCGGCGAATAAGTTTCGGCGCGAGTTTATCCATCGGCACACTGCGCCCGCGCAGGTTCCAGATGTCGATGCGGTCGATGTGCTCCGGCGTAAAGCCGAGCGCCGTGTAAACGTCGCGGAAGCGATGCAGGCAGGACGCACGGTCTAACTCAAGGTTTACGTATAGCACGCGTCCCGCCGTGCAGGGAAACGAAAGCCACGGCTTTCCCTCTGCGATGCAGCAGCACAGCTCGATGAGCAAATACGATTTGCCCGCCTTACTGGGGCCCGCCACGAGCATCTTGTGCCCCTGCCGCAGCACGCCTTCAATAAGCGGCGGCGCAAGCGCCGGCAGGTCGTCAAAGAATGTTGAAAGGTTTTCTTCGTCCGGCAGATCGTCGTTGACGCTCTCAATCCAGTCGCGCCATTCTTCAAACGAGCTTTTGCCGATGTTCGTATCGACCAAAAACTGCTTGTGCTCCCCGCGCACCACGCCGGGCATACGCGAAAGTCGTGAAGGATTGCGGTTCTGCTTATCGATGTCCAGTCCGTTTTTTGCACAGACCTTGTAGAGATAATCGACGCGTGCGCGGTATTCCTCATAGCTGCCCGCATCAACGCGCACAATCGCGTGCAGACTCTTGCCGCCGCTGTACACAAGGCAGGCGACCGGCAGCTCCAATTCACGTATGACGGCGTTCTGGCTCGCGATATCCATGCTGTCGGATTCAACAAGCGCATAGCGGTATTCCGTGATATTTTCGTTTTTCACACCCTTGCCGTCTAAGGGATTGAAGCGGATCCACGCACCGACGGCGGGGTTATAGTCGCCAAGCACTGCACCGAGGTCGTCGCCGCACTTATACAGTGCGCTGCATAATTCGCCTGCCGTTTGCGTGTAGCTGCCGCTTTTCGGCATGTACTTGCCGTCTTTCTCCCAGCTCTCGGTGACATAGCCCACCGTGTCCGTGCTGTCAAACAGCGTTTCGAGATACCGTATCAGCTCGGCGGCAGGCTTCCACTTTTCCGGCTCGTGAATGTCCTGCGCTTCAATCCAGTTCTTGTCCACCACAACAAATTCATCATGACGGTCGATCGTGTCGTTCCAATCGAGCTCATGGTCTGCTTTTGCGGGCTTGTAGCCGTTATCCAGCGCCATTTTGACGAGCGTCCCGGCGGTGATGCCTGTACCCGTAAACGTGTCCCATTTGCGCTCACATTCGCCCGGATGATACCGCTTTAAATCTCGGCGGCTCCAGGCATCCCAGTCCGAAGCCTTGTACCCCGCGTCCTTGAGCGCCATGCCGATGCCTGTCCAATCCGTATAATCGAGCAGAGCGGGGTCGATATAGTCGAGCAGCTCCAAGAGGTTCTCGTTGTTATACTCCATTTACGCCTCCGGTCTGAAGCTTTTCGGGTCAATGCCGTACGGCGTGCGCCAGTTGTTCGCGGCGATGCGGTCGATCATGCTGCGGGCGGTCTCGAACGACCATGTGCCCACGTGCTGAAATCCGCGCCCCTCGAGGAATCGTATTTGCTTTGGCGTCGTCAGTCCTGCCGTGCGGCGCTTTTCGAGCTTATCGAGGATCTTCGCCGCCTTGCCTGCGTTGCCGATCTCATCGGGGAAAATGCCGAACTTTTGAAGCGCCGAGATTTGCTTTTCGCTCGGCGGCGACATCTCCCACCCGAACGCCGGCACATAGCCGGAAAGGTCTTCCGCTTGAATGGACATTTCAAATTGCAGCGGATCCACAAGCCTTTTCTTGCGGCTGCGCATCTCGTTAAGCTGCTTTGCAAGCGCTTCTTCGCGCTGCGCTACAACGTCCTCGGATGCCGTTTTCTCCGCTTCTTCAAGGTCAACGGGTGCGCCTGCGGCTTCTTCCATGTTGCGCGTCATCTGCTGCGCGACTTCTTCATTTTCGCAGATGAGGTTCGCGGGGTGGCAAAGCTCGTGGCGTTCCGTGTGCCAGAGAAAATCCAGTAAAAGCAGGTGGTCTTTGCCGGGGTATAATCGCGTGCCCCTGCCCACCATCTGGCTGTATAAGCTGCGCACCTTCGTCGGACGCAGCACCACTACACAGTCTACGCTCGGGCAGTCCCAACCTTCGGTCAAGAGCATACTGTTGCACAGCACGTTATAATCGCCGCGATCAAACTGCTCCAGTATCTCCGCGCGGTCTGTGCTCTCACCGTTGACCTCCGCCGCACAAAAACCACGCTCGTTCAGAATATCCCGGAACTTCTGCGAGGTCTTCACAAGCGGCAGAAACACGACCGTTTTGCGGTCTCTGCAATACTTCATCATCTCGTCCGCAATGCCGTATAAATACGGGTCAAGCGCTGTGCCGAGGTCGGCGGCTTTGTAGTCGCCCGCTTGTACCGATACGCCGGAAAGGTCGAGCTTCAGCGGCACGGTCAGCGCCTTGATCGGCGTGAGGTAGCCCTCCTTGATCGCTTTCGGCAGCGTGTATTCATAGGCAAGTGACTGAAACACCGCGCCTAAATTCTTCATGTCTCCCCTGTCCGGCGTTGCCGTCACGCCGAGCACCTTTGCGGTGCTGAAATGGTCCAGTACGCGCCGGTAGCTGTCCGAGATGCAGTGGTGCGCCTCATCGATGATGATCTTGTCAAAATAGTCGTAATCGAACCCCGCAAGGCGTTTTTCGCGCATTAGGGTCTGCACGGACCCCACGACGATGCGGTACCAACTGCCGAGGCAGCTTTCCTGCGCTTTTTCCGTCGCGCACAAAAGCCCTGTTGCCGTGCGAATCTTGTCTGCCGCCTGTTCAAGCAGCTCCCCTCTGTGTGCCAGAATCAGCACGCGGTCGCCGTCCCGCACGCTGTCCTCGGCGATCTTTGCAAAGACAATCGTTTTTCCGCAGCCGGTCGGCAAAACAAGCAGCGTGCGATCCACGCCGCACGCCCACTCATTTTCAACTGCCTGTCTTGCCTCCTGCTGATATGGTCTCAGCTCCATCAGAAGTCACCCGGCGTAAAGCTCGGTGTCGGCGCGGCGGGTGCCGGTTCCGGGTCTAAAAAGCGTGTTACCTCGTTCGATTCATGTTCCCGGTTGTCCTTTTCGCTCGTCCATTTGCGGATGCCGATATGCGCACGGCCGCGTGCGCCGGGCACGGCAGCCCAGTTCATCTTAAGCGGCTGCCCGTGCTTGCGCTGCCCGATGCAGGTGAAGAATGCGCACAGCAAGCCCTCGCAGCGCGTGTGCAGCAAAAGGTTGTGCTGCACGGTGACCACGCCCTCCGGCGTCACCACGTCAAGGTCTAAGATTGCTTTCGGGCAAGGTCCGACCTTTGCACTGCCGTTATGGCGTGCGCGGGTCACTTTACTCACGGTAAAGCTGTAATCGCCCTCCGGGATAATTCTGAAATTGCTTTCGTTTTCTATGGTGTCTTCCCAGTCCATTGCTCTTTCGTTCGTTGTGTTTGCCATGATCTATTTTCTCCTTATCTCCTTATACGTCAAACGGTAAATCTCTGTTGCTGCGGATCACTGAAAATACTTTCGGCCATGCGCCGATCAGCACGCCCTGCACGAACGCAGGGTCATAGCTCGAGATCGGTGTGTCTTCGGGATAATAGCCCTTCTGCCCGATCGCCATTTGAATTTCCTCTGCGGTCACGTGCTCCGGGCGCATGAGGTCTGCAAGCGCTTTCGGCACGTAAGACGGAATGCTGTACGCTTCTTCCGCTGCCGGTGTTTCATCCAAAGCGGCGTTCATCTGCTGCATCGGTACGGCTGTGCCGGTCGGTGTCGGTTGCGCTGCCTGTACCGGCTTTTCTCCCGCACCCAGCGGGGGTCTCGCCGGGCGTATGACC
>OGPK01000979.1_pt1 | contig 24571 bp, 37 predicted proteins | sample 1552921 | NCBI WGS metagenome assembly OGPK01 (sample SAMEA2580264, study PRJEB22360) | human gut metagenome | biome: human gut; feature: human-associated habitat; material: faeces | place: Denmark | collected 2008/2010 | reverse complement strand
TCGACTACGACCCGTGGCCGTCAATCAAAGCTCCCGTAGCCGTCTGATGCGCGCCTCCGGCGTCTTCGACGCCGTGGATGGGATTTTCAGCTGATTTTGCCGAGGGTCCCCCGCCTCTATCGGACGGGGGGAATGCCGCACCACTGCATTCGGGTCTTTCGGTTTCCTGTCCCAAAATCCCCGCAGAACGGTTTTTAACTGACGTTTCAAGGTATCTTAGGAAAGGAAACATCTAAAGAATCCGATTGGAGTAAGTGGTATGAGAATGCTTCATAGAGCGGGGGCAACGCTGTCCGCCTTTATCGCCGCAACGCTAATCCTAGCGGGGGGGGGGTATCTCCTCGGCCAATGCCGAAGAAGTCCCCGCCACACAATCTACCGATAATGGGGTTTACCAGCAAAGCTGGAATCCGCCAAGCGACGCGACCATACATGATTCGCTTACAGGCGATGATGCGAAAATCACCGACGTATCCACAGTCTCGAAGACCACGGGAACAGCACCATTCGACAAAGACGACAATCCCGGAGACGATTCAAGCGTTGCTAACAGCATCGTCCGCTCCTACGATTCCCTGAACTACACCATCTCCTACACCATGGCGTCAAAGAACAGTAAAGATTACTACAAGGACGCCAGAATCAAATTCAAATTCTCCATGCCGTTCGATACAGGCGTGGCTGAGTTCTCCACCAAGGAAATGCTTTGGATGGACACAGCCGCAGGATACGGATACAAGGTAGGATATGAGGATGTCAAAGGTGCTAAATACCAGACGTTGACATGCTGGCGTCACGTCAATGGGACAAAGGATAATCCGACCGTCGTTCCGGGCATGGCTACCGTCAATCTGCCCATCAACGTGTATGGCGCACCTAATGGAACCAAGATTCAGCCGACCGTCCAAGCCAGTATGGAACACAATACTGATAGCGAGGCAATCACCAAACATTTGGAAACCGTCACCGTCAGCGCCGCGCCACGATGGAACATCGAATTGGCGAGCTTGAAACGAATCCAATCCGGCACATACGATTTCGGGGAGTCTGAGGACGGTGACGCCATAAACAAGACGGCGGGCAAAGTGACCGGAGTCCTCTCCCATCTGACCATCAACGTGGCGAACACCTCCACCGACCATGCAAAAGGCATCAAAGGCTTGGAGGCCACTAATGAGCCGGTCACGTTCGACGTTAAAATCTCAAACCAGTGGAGGAGGCAAGGCGCTTCCACGCCTATAGCCAACCAGCCGAATTCTTTGCAGCCATTGGCTTGGAGCATCGCCAACGGCAGCAACAGCTGGATGGCAATATTCCACAAATACCCGTCGGACAGAAGCAATACGAAAGAATCCGAAACTTTCAACTCCCAAAAGAAAAACGACAATGCCAGCGAATGGAAAATGACGCAGGAAACCAAAAACGGCTACATCATCCTGCATCTCACCGTATCCCATCTAGACCAACATTACAACCCCCACGACAAAGACCAGCAGAACGGCATCCTCAATTGGGCGTCCGCAGGCATCGACCTCGTGAATCCCACTAAAATCAACAATAAGAATCTGGCCGACCAGTACGGAAGTGACCTGAACCTTCAACAGGATGTTTGGGATATGAACCTTCAAGCATCCAGCGTCAGTGGCATTAAAGCCAAATCGGCGCCGTCGGACTCTTCCAATCAGTCGATAATCTCAGATGATGAGACTGGGGTAAGTATTCCGCTTTACGTGTCCGGAATGGCCTCCAAATATAATCAAGGTATAGAGTATGGGTGCGCCGGATGGAAATGGCAGGACGCTCAGACAAGGGATTCCTCCTGTATACTGTTCCAGCAAAATGGTTCCAGTGTTCACGATGGTTCCGACATTGCCGTGCGCGGCCAAAAAGTCATGCTGGCCTCCCACATAAGCTACTCTCAAAACAAAACCAATCTGCCCGTCATCAGAACCCGACTCATGAAAATCGATTCAACAGTGCTTGAACCCTATGAGAATGCTTCCACATGGAATCGTGCGAGTTTGGGTGATGGAAAGAACATCTTCTCCGAAAGCACCTTGGCTTATGGTGTCAAAAAAAACGGGAAAGCATGGTCTTCCGACACTGAACAGGCAAAAGCTGGAATCAGCGACCTGAACTATTACAATTCCATCAGCGAGGCAAAGAAACACGGCGAAATCGTAGCCATTCTCGCCACGTCATACAATGCCGCACCATATAACTCGTCTTGGATGGAAGGCAACGAAGGTATTGGACGTGATTTTTTTCGGACTGGACGTCCAAGTCAAAACCGGACGTGAAATCATCAACAAGACCGCCCAATATACTGTGCAAAGCCTCATGTGGACACGTAAAGACTTGGCCGCAAAAGCCGGTCTCGACGCCGACAACGCATCCAATAAGGATTGGGCCAATTGGATTAGCAAAAACAAACTTGACCCGGCAGAACTCGTCAAACAAGTCGCTCCGACCGGACGAGTGGACAGCACCCCATATCAGAAGGCAAAATGGGATGATGCCCAAGGATATGTGGGCGGAGACACAGCCGACAGGCATTACGGTGACAGCCTCCACATCGTAGCGGAAATCGCCCAAGTCTCCAAAAGCACAGACCAAAGCGACGGGAACAAAGGCTCCAAACAAACCTACGACATCGACAACGGACAACGCTACGTGGACTGGAAACTGGATTTAAACATGGTATCCAACCTGTATGGGCGGGATACCGTCGATACCAAAACGGATATGACGGTCACCGACACACTCCCGTCAAAACTCCATTATCTTCCATCGACCGCATATTTGGGCGGAGACTACAAGGAGAACACTCCAAGTCAGGGAAGCGTAGCCAATGGCACGAGAATCGAACCGAACGCCACACTCAACGCAGACGGAACCACCACTCTTGTCTGGCATTTGGACAATATCGACACGTCCAAACAGTATACAATCCACTATTCGACCAGCATCGGTGACGCAACCGACCCGGACAATGATGTGGTCAACGCGGAACAGTTGACGAACAAGGTTTCCGTTTCCACTTATCGTTCTCCGGTCAGACCGAAAATGGATTTGACACATTCCGAGTACACCATCAAAATCAGTCGTTTGAAACTGACCACTTTGGCTATCAAGGCTGACCCGTTGGTGAATGAGGTCAACTCGGCATTGCATTGGAAGAGTATCAAAACCAACAATCTCGAAACACCGTTGTCCAATCCGATAGCCACGGCCATCATGCCGAACACCGCCAACACACTCAGCTCCTATCATGGCGACTGGGTTTTGACAGGCATCCACATTAGCCCCCGAAACGGCTCCCAACTTGGAGACGGGCATCTTGTCTACTCCACCGACAGCAAATACCTGACCACAGACCCAAGCAACATCAAAACCACTGACGTAAAAGATTGGAAGACACTACCGTTCGACAGTACGACAGGCATAGCCGCCATCCCGCAAAACCTGCATCCAACAGCTTGGGCATGGGTGGGAGACAAACCACTGCCGGGAGGCTCAAGCCTCATGTTCGACATCACCATCCAACCTTCCAACAACCGTCCCGCCGACCTGTACAGCATCCGTTGGGGAGACGGATACAACAAAACCGACGCCGACGTCACCGTAGTCCAACGAGTCGTTTCAGGCATCGTATGGTACGACAAGGACGGAAACGGCATCCGCGAGGATACCGACGCGCTCGCCTCCAATGTGACCGTCACTCTGACCGATTCCAACGGAACCCCCGTTTTGGGATACGATGGAAAACCATTGGCCGACACGACGGACAAAGACGGAACCTACCGTATCGTCGGCATTCCCGCCGGTAGCGGATATCAGGTTCGGTTCTCTCCCGGCAGAAGAGATTCTTGGCTGAAATTGAAGGTCACGGCCAAGAACGCCAAAGGCTCGACAAAAGCGACCAACAGTGCCGCAGACCCGATTTCGGATACTTCCGGCATGAAAGGCGCTTACATCAATCTGAACGACTTCCCATCACCCTCTCAGATGGCAAGCCCGGTATATGAGGATGTGTACGAGAATTGCGGCATCATCCGCGTTGTGATGCCGTACTTGGAAACTCCCATAGCATCCATGCCGTTTACGGGAGGCCGATTGTTGTTGGTTCTTGTCGCCATCTCCAGTCTGTCGCTTGTTGTCGGCCTCGTCTTGTTGAAGCCGCAAAAGACGGGTAGGAAGCATTAATCCTTCCCGATAGGAAGAGGGTTATCGGATTGCTTTCGACATCTAAAGCCGGAGGCAATCCGTTTTTTCGCACATCGACCGGCTTGGAGGAAGCTAATCCGAGGCTGGATTTCTCGGCATGTCTACAACCACGGCGCACCCGTCCGACTGCATGAACCCGTACACGCGGTCTTCCGTCCACAGGTGGAGCTGTTCGGAATGGAATGCCACGTTCGGGTCATCGAACCGGCATTTCCACTGTTCCACTGTTCCGGTCACTTGGACGATGTCTTTTGGCTTGTTGCCGTTGCCTCGCAGTGCCGCTTTCATGTCACCTGCGAGAGTGCATTCCGCACCGTAGCGGATTGTCTTCACCACATCCTCGTTGCGCGGGTTCGGTTCCGGCTCGTCTTCGGCGGGAATGTATGCGACGTAGAGGAGAAAATTACCGTCATCATCCTGACGGATTTCAGTCGAGAAAACGCCCTCCGGATATTCGTCCGAATCGACCAGTGAGCGGACGCGGAACGAGGAGTATTGATGATTGCCGTCCTGCGTGTCGATACGACGCATGATGTTACGGATTGTCCGTTGACTATCGGACTTGGCGATGAGCGTGTATTTGCGGGGATTGCGTTGGCAGGTTTCTGACTGAGTCCAATATTTCACCGCATATTTTGGTCTTCGGATTTCCCTATGCCCGGGCAGATGTTCCAAATCATATACGGGGTGTGTTTCAATATCGGCCATGTTCGCTCCTTCGTTGGATGATTGCATTGAGTTTGCAACCGATTTTGTTCAAGGTTGTTTAGTTTTATGTTAGAGGTTGAGAACGGGGTTGTTGCGAGGTTTGCGGGAAGTTGGTAAAAAGTTCCGAAAAAGAATGGGGCGGTTGGACACTGAAAAGTGCCTAGCCACCCCATCCTCCTAGAGAGTGTTTAGCTCTTTAGCAGATTGTTCTTTTTCTCGTTCTATTCCTTCTGCCTAAGTGTTTCCCGTCCAGTGTTTGTTTCCTTTTCTTTCGGGCTAATAAGCGGGTCGGGGTTTCCATCCTTGTCAAATAATGGGAACCGTTTGCCGCTCGGATTGTTCTCCCAAGGTATGAGTGACAGGCTTCCGTCTGGATTGCGGTAGACATCGCCTTCGGTTTGTTCACCATCTCGAATGCATGTGATGTACGGCGTTTCGGAAGGCACGTCAACAGTTACAATTAACTCTTTGCCGTCTAGACCTTTCCTATGGGACTTGTATCTGATTGTCTGATAGCCGTAGTCGAAATCGTCCAACGGGATGACCTCGTCCATGTGTCCGTCACTGAGAACGTTCGACGGCTTGCAAGGGTGGAAATCATACGTCTCGTACACCCTCTTCCACTTACGATGCCGTTTTGACAATCTATGGCCTATTCGGGCGAACCAGACGATAATGTTCGGCAAGTACGCGGTACGGTTTGGATTATCTTTTGACTTGACGGCCCACTCACTGCACCATGGGCAATACCATGCGCTCCTATGGAACAGGTCAACGAGAAGACAGTAGTCTAGACAGAGGAATGGTAGGGTCAGCACTCCAAGAACGTATATGAGGATTGCGGGCATGGTTTTCCTTAGTTTGGAAGCTGTGAATGCCGATATTTACGGGCGTCCGTCACGGATGGAAAGTGTGGGTTGGCTTCCTGAATCACACGTTTACGACGGTATTCCTTCGACGTTGGGATACCGTAGGCTATTGCTATGGCGTCCCGTGCTTTTTTCTTGACGGCGGTTCGGTAGACTTCTGATACTGCCGGGCAAATGTGTGCGATTTTCATTTTGTCTCCTTTTGTCGGGTGGGTTCCAGCCCTTGTTTTGTGTGGACAATTCCAGTATGCATTAATGGGTGGACAAAAGAGAAACAAGAATCCTACTTCTGATATCTACTGGTCCTTTGCCCATTGGCCTCTATCATCGCATACAACATTTCACTCGCAGGACGGTGACGGTAACTGGCACTCCCGTTATTGGACAGGTCATACAGTTTTTGCAATCTATCACCCTTGGGAGTGGGCACAAGAACTTGGTTGATATTCCGAGGAAGGCGCAACATCTCATGCAATTGTTCCGCCAGTTCACGGGTCGTGACCAAAAAATTCTCGTCCCCATAGAAAGTCAGCCCGTTGCCCGACTCAAAATCCGCCAAACACGATTTGACTTCATAGCATGAGAAAATACCAAGCTCCACACTAATCGGCTCTACCGCATAATTCGGCGTATACGGCTTGAATCCGACATAATCTATACGACGCCAATTGGGGGTACCCCGGTCGAAACTAACCTCCCGCGCCCAATATGAGGTACGGGAGTCCAAACGCTTCTCCACCAATGCGGACAACATGGCGGTGGTTTCAGCGCGGTTCACTGCGCGTCCTTAAGGATGCCAACATCATGGAACCATTCGATAGATTGTCCTCCGGATTCGACGTGCAGAAGTTTCCCACAATCCGGATAGTCGCACTCCGGCTGGTAGAAGATATGTCGCTTGTATCCCATTATTTTCTCCTTTAGAGTTTTTCTGCGATTTTTGGGTGTCCGATACGGGCATCATACCGGTAAGTGTTGGGGTGATAGATTCTACGGAGTAGGACGGCGTGACGGGTCTTCTTGTCAGTGGTTTTCCAAGTGGCTTGGATTGTATGACCGTTATCGTTTTCGATTACCGCGTCCGATACTTGCTCCTTCATGCCGTTCGGCGTGTGATTGCATCCCAACGGGCAATATTCGAAGCTCACATGTTGTCCTTGCCGGATTTTCAACGGGTACATAACTTGTCCGACGAAAACTCTGATTTCAGCCAATTGTATTTTCTCCAATCGTTCCTATTCCCGCATGTTCGGGAACTCTACTAGTAAGGCTTCATGCAGTACCGCGTACGCTCTTTTAAGAAACTGTTCCCGAATGCAGGGCATCTGCTGTTCCCACAAGTCGAGTACTTCACGTTTCGTCGGATTGTTTTCAGCCCAGTTCGTATCCGTTCGGAATAATGCGAGCGCGCATTTTTCGACAAGTTCGTTGGGGAGTGGGTTGTCGGGCGTGGCTTTTTCCAATACGTTGAGAATGGTGGGGATGCATGGTTCGTATATTGGGTACATGTATCCTTCGCCCCAAGTGTGCCAGTCTTTTGGCGTATTGTCGGGTAGATGGTATGAGCCGGCCGGAATGGGGTTGCGCATGGTGTCGAGGTGGCTTGTGCAGAAGTGTCTGACGCTGACCATTCTCCCGTGTACGCCGTATTTGACGAGGGTTAGCCATTGGTCGTTCCACCAGTCGTCGCACGGTTTGCCGCAATCGGGGTAGTCGCATTTGATTCGGTGTGATAGGAAATTTTCGTAGCTCATGATGTTTCGCCTCTTTTTCTCCAGTATTCGGTCAGTTGGTTTTGCAATCCTTCGCCGTCGTGGCTGCGTCGGTAGGCGTCCGTATGTTCACGCCATGATGTCATCGCAGTCAGGATGTCATCGGATACGCCGTTGTTTGGTTTATCGCATTTTCCGCAGCCGACGGACCATAGGTCGGACGTATTGTCCCATGCGCATTCGGGCGGCCTGCCGCAGTGTGGACAGTCGGGCGTGTCCTTGACGGCGGCCACGGTCTTGCGCCAGTGCTTGTCGAAGTCGTCCGCCATCTCCTGCGCTTTGTCGCATGGGCGTAGCCCCTGTAGCAGTGGTTCGAGATTGCATGGACTGGCATGGTGTACAGTGAAGCCCCAGCGTCGGTCATTGCCGGTCTCGATGATGCGGACGAACACCGGCCCGCCGCAGAACGGGCAGTCGGGTTCCGCCTGAAACGTCGTGGAACGGCCGATTTTTTCGAGGATGTCCGCGTTCTTCCTGTTTTTGGTCTCTGTCAGCCATCCGCAGAGCGCTGAGTGCAAGTCCCTGTCCCAGTAGGATGCGCACCGGCATGTGACGGTGGGGAACGTCTGGCGTCCGATGCTTTTGCTTGACACGTGCGGGCACTCCCCGCAGTTTGGGCATTCGAACGCCAGTATCCGCTCGTTCTCCTCCCCCTCCCTGCGGATGACGCCGTCGTGATAGTAGGCGCATTGTTCGACGGTCGGAAACCATGCCCGCCCGTTCGGCAGGTCGTAGTAGTACCAGTGGAGGTCGCAACCGTTCTCGCACGCCAGTCGCACCGCATGCCAGCCCAATAGCGGCGTGTGACGTACTGACAGTGTCAGCCGACCCCGGCAGTCCGGGCATGGGGTTTTGAGTTCGATGTGTTGAGTCAATTGGACGCCTCCTTGGCGGCGTTTGCCCAGTCGCAGGACAGTCCGCCTTTCCTATAGTCGGACATTACCGCGCATGTGACGTGCCGTCCGTCGTGCAGCGTGAGTTCGCATTCACCGATACCGCCACTATCAACGGCGGAGTTTCTGGTGTCGTAGTCGGCGCAGCCGGTGACGGTCTTCTCCGACTGGGATGCCGGTGTGGTGTCCGTTTCCTGTTCCGATTCGTCGGCCACTTCGTCGCATCCGGCGCACATCAGGCACATGGGTACCAGCAGTAATGCCAATAGTCTTCTCAATCTCGCTCCTTGTTTCGCGCGTAGGGGTCGTCTATGACGCCAAGCTCCAGCAACAGGTCGTAGGCGGTCATATCGGTCTGAAGCCTGTGTCCGCCGTAGCAGGGCGGTAGGTTACATGTCTGACTGTCGTCCGCGTCGCTCCACTCAAACACGATTTCGTCACAGTCCAATTCCACGTCGATGTCCGCATTGTCGGCCATGAGGCCGCAATCCTGACAGCGGCACATGCCCTGTATTTTCCTCATGTACTTCGGGTCGGCCATTATCCTATTCCTTTCTTTCCGACTGTTCGAGCCGTCCGCCGCACATGGGGCAGAACATGGGGATGGTCTCATACTCGTCCCGCATGAGCCGCCCAGCCCCGTCAGTCATGAGCGTGCGCACGCGGAACACGGTCAAGCAGCATGGGCATTCGACCGCATCCACCGGATTGCATTCGGAGACGAGCGGCATCGGATTGTCTTCCGGGTTCATCTCGTCGTCACCTTCATCGGCTTGCCGTTGTGGTCGTAAAGCCATACCCTGTCGCCGGATGCGACCAGCAGGCTCAGGTCGTGGGCCTTTCCTTTCGCGTCCACGTATTCGCACTCGTACCTGCCCTGACCGGGCATGTACTTGGAGTCGAGGATGGTCGGGCAAGACAACGCCTCCAATCCGGCCTGTCGCGCCACCTGTTCGGTGAACGTGGTGTCCTTCAGGAGAACGAGAAGACCGGGATTCAACGTCAGGAGCAGTCCGAAGCCGCCCACAAGGGCCAGACACATGACGAATTTGGTGTCCTCCAGCAATGGCTGGGCGTCCCGTGGGATACGATGCGTCGCGCGAAGCGCCAAGCGTCTACCCGCCCGCCAGACGACGACACCTACGGCGAGAACCAGCACCGTGGACAATGCCGCCATATATACGGCGTCCCCGAAACTGTTGTGGGAACCGTTCGCCCACTCGGTCAGGTCAATCATTTCATTTCCTTTCCTTGATTGTCGTAGAGTCCCACTTTGTTGTCCGCCGTCACGATGAGCGTCACGTCCTTCAGGGCCGAATCGTCCCTGCCGTCCGAGACGGTGCATCGGTAGGTGCCCGCATCGGGCAGAGCGTCCTTCGTGGACATGACTGCTGGCGAACATGAGAGATTGCGCACGCCGAACTCCTTCTCGACCTGAGTGGTGAAGACGGCTGGCTCAGGGGAATCCTCCATCCAAATCGGGTAGAAGTTCACAACCCATATGCCAGCTAGGGTTACGATGACGGCTAAACCGCAGAAAAAGGTCAGAACGGTGCCGTTGCTTTCCAATAAGAGGGAAAGAGCAAGGACGACGAGAGCCGCCGTGCCACCCACGACGAAAACGAGATAATTGACATCCGACCTGCTGTAGTCGTTCCACGCATTGGCCCAAGCAGAGAAGTCCTTCACCATCTAGTCCTTTCCTACTGGTTTCAACGCCTTGCCGTCGGCTTTGTACAGGCCGACCTTGTTTCCCTTGATGTGGACGGTCAGTTCGGTGCGTTGGCTGTCGGTGTAGGCGACGCACTTCCAGTTGCCGTCGTCAAGGCTCGACTTGGGTAGGCTTGGGCTGTCGGTAAGCCCGTGGCTCGTGTTTTTGCAATCGCCCATTTCGTCCAGCCCCCACGTTCTCTCGATTTGCGTGGAGAGCGCGGGTGGTTCGGATACGTGGGCGTCGTTGTGAGATGGCATGACGAACGATGCGAGCGCCAGCACACCGCCTATGACGGCTATCGCCATGGTCAAGCAGAAGAACGGGCTTTTCTCGGGGTCGTCGCCCCCTCCGCCGATGACGGCCACCGCGATGAGTCCGACGAAACCGAAGACCATCATCAATGTCAAGCCGATGTCTTGGCATATGCTTGCGGGACTGCCGGACACGGCTTCGCCCATCCGGTTGTAGGCGTCCCACATTGCCTCCCATTTGGAGAAGTCGAGCATGGGTTCACTTCCGTTCCGCCAATAGGCGGCAGTAGGTGGCCGCCCATCCGAGCGCGTCCATCCGTCCCTCCCGGTATGGGTCAGGGATGTCGGTTCCGATAGACCGGTCGGCCTTGCGGAGCTTGGTTTCGAACGTGTCAGCCAAGTGTTCCAATAGAACGGTCTCATTCTGCTTGTTCATTTTTCCACCTTCATCGGGTTTTCCGTGTTCCGCCGTATCGTCCATGAGCATGTCCTGACAGTGCTGGATTGCCCGCATGTAGGCGTCGAACCCGCCGTATCCGTCGCTCAGGCCGTCTTTGGCGCGTTCCCATTCCCTGTCGGCCTCGTCTCCGAGCCATTCAATGACCTCGCCCAATGTTTCGCTTCGCACGCTCACTTGTCGTCCTCGTTTCGCCGCTGTTGTCTGACTGTCTTGCGTTCCACCCATTCGCCTAGTTCCTCGTCCGTGATGCCGTTTTCTTTTTCGAGCCGCATCACCCAGCGTCGTACGTCCTCCACCGCGTCGGCAAGCCCATCTAGACGCAAGCCGCTTCTTTTCCGCGTCTGACAAGGATTCAACAGCCGACCGCTGGTGGTTGGCGAGCCAACTCAGGCACTGCCAGCAGTCGATGCGTTCCGCATCCGCGTCGCGGAGCCATTCGGCCAACCCGTCGTATGGTTCGAACGTTTCCGGCACGTCGGACAACCATTGGCGGATGATGGTCTTCCAATCCCAACCGTCCGTCCAATGGTGATGCCAAGGGCGAGTGACGGTAATGGTCGTATCGTCCGCCTTCCGAACGGTCATACGGCATTCGTAGTCGTCACCGCCAATGGCCGTGACGCGCAGCCAATCGTTCATCACAGCGGCCTCCCCGTTTCCACCTGTTCCAGCATGTCGAAGCATTCGTCACGCTCCGTCCGGGTGGCGGAACGCAATATGTCCGCCAGTCCGGTCGGCTCGTCCTCATAGACGTTCTGCCGTATAAGGCTGATGGCCTCCCAATCCTCGAAGATTTCCGGCGACGGGTCGGCCATGCCGTTCAGCCAGTCCACGACCCGCATGCCGGTCTCGTCCAATCGACCGTAGTCCACATGTTCGGGCAGCTGTACCAACACGTCCAGCCACCCGTACTGGAATAATCGGCCATCGCATTCGCCGGAATTGACCAGCAGATAGTCGGATATGAGCGGCAGCGGCACGCTGACCGTACCGTCATCGTCTTGAAGCACGTCCACGATGAGACGCATGTTCGGCCTGTCCGCCGTCCAACCGGATACGCGCACGAACGCCCGCTTCGGCTTACGGTCGCGTGCGGCCATGAGACGGCATACGTGCGACAGGCGCATCCAATCCAAGCCTGACAGGTTCAACCCGTCCAAGCCGTGCAGCGTATGTTCTGTGGGACGCGCGTCGTGTGCGCCGTCGTACTGGTATTCGATATTCACGCCGTTGACGTTCAAAATGTTTCCTCTGTTCCGTTGAGCGTGGCTTCGAGCATGAGCCGCGCCCATTCGCGCCACTTCTCCTTGCTTGTCTGCTTCACCTTGTCCCACGCCTTCAGGTTGCCGTAGGAGGAGGTGGAGTGTGCGGAGAGGAAGTAGCCGGTTTCGGCGGCACGTTCCACCTGCCCGTTCGAAGGCTCGTGTTCGGGAGGGAGGATGCCGTACTCTCGGATAATCCGTCTGGCAGTGCAGTCCGTGCGTTGAATCCTTCTCAATAGTTCGAGCGGACTGCCCGCCCCTTCCACCAGTCGGAAAGCGACTGGCGTGAACCTTGGGTTCTCGTCTTCCGCCAGCGGCTCGTTGTCGAACCGTTCCATGAGACGGTACGCGTCCTCCACTTGCTCGAAACCTCCGTAACGGAGAATTCGTTCGGCCTCGCTTTCCGGCCAGCGCAGCGCATACAGCAGCATGGTCGAATCCATCCATTTCAATCCACGTTCGCGGGCAATCCTGTCCATGCTACAGATGATGTCCTTAACGGTCTTGTACGTCACCTGAAACCTCCCCGGCCATGGACGCGACGTCATCCATCACGTAGGCGATGTTCGACTCAGGAACGAACATGTAGTGTCCATCGAACGTACTAAGTATTTTGCAATCGGACTGCGGAAAACCATTGGTGGTGGTGACCACGGTGCCGTCCTTCAACACCCACCGGCACAGCTTGGCGTCGTCGGGAATGGGATACGTCTTCGGGTAGGTCGTCAGGAGGGTTTTCTCAAACCTGTCTCCAGCCGGGTCGATGTACACCGGGAAAGCGTTGTTGAGAACCGTCCGCCTGAACAAACGCTCATGGTACCTTCCATCCCTGTCGTATTTGATGACCAGCACACGGCTGGCTGTCCATTTTTCAGTATTCATTTTTTCTCCTTCATTGGTTTGTGAACCATCCCAGTATAGCAAATAATATTGCCATCGTTTTTGGTTTGCGGCTGGTTTCGTTCATTCAACGCGGCTTCGAGCATGAGCCGAGTGTAGGAGAGATAATCCACACCGACCTGACGTCCACGGTTGGGGCTGACGGTCTGGGCTAGGTTGACGCCGGTTCTTGACGCCGCCTCGACCTGCTCCCGAGTGGGTTGATGTTCGGGCAGCTCGATGCCATGGGCGCGGAGCAGGAGTTCGACATGACTATCACGTTGCACTTGGCGTAACACTTCCACCGCGTCGTGGGCATCGTGCAATATGTGACGGCTGGAAGAGGACAATACCGGGTCTTCTCCCATTTTCATCGGATGGTTCGGAATATCGGACATGAGGAGCCGGATTTCCGAGGATTCCAACCCGTGTCCCCGAAGTATCGAGCCTACGAGTCCATCGTTCCGGTAAAGCGCATACAGCAGGTGGGCTTCTCCGGCCTGACTTTGATGGCGCGACTCGGCGGCGGATAGTGCGGTGTCGGCCAGTGAATCCATCAAAGCCTGTATCTGTTCCTTCAAGGTGGTGGACGTGTCCATGGGTTATTTCCTTCTTTGCCTGAAAACTCTTTATGTGTGAACACATCCACTATAGCATAGTTTGCGTCTAGTAGTCCAGAAAAGCCTCCAATTCAACCTCGATGGTCAACCACTTCAAATCGCCGGCGTCACTGTCAGTCTCGAACGTTTTCTTGATGTAAAAGGAAGTATAAATACGGCAGTCTTCCAATCCTATCTGAACATCCACCAAGCGAACACATCAGAACCGCCACAACCAGCACGGCCGCCGGACGGAAACCCTTTTTAAGACAATTCCTCAACACAAAAATCCTCTTAATCTGGCTAACGGGACACCACGTGGGCTTCACCCTTATATGGGTCAAGCGTCAAATACTGGTCGAGACAAATGGACGGGAACCCGTCACCATCCGACAGAAACGGACGATGACGCCAATCATACGAACTCCAACCTGCCTCCACGCGGGCATTCAACCCATCCAACATCACCGAACGGAAACCCGGCCTACCATCCCGCTCCAACCAGCAGATATCATACTCACGCCCACACAGGCGCTCGCTGACCACGCGCGGAGTGGTGGTGCCATCCGAACGGAGTTGCAGATACCTCAAATGCGAATCTAACGGAGTCCAATCCGCCAATCCGAAACGGTGACGGCCACGCTTATCTGTATACGCGCACAATCCGGCGTCCACACGCAACGTGTCACCCAACCGAATCGTCAGCAGCCGGTCGGCGGAACCATTATGAGGCTCGATACGGTCGGGACGGATAACAGTGTTCTTCACGAACGTGGCAAGCCAAATATGCGAGTCGATAAGCGTCTGGGAACCATCCGAATTCACCACATGTGGAAACATCAGACACAGGCGGGACACATACCCGTTCGATACGCTCGTCTCCTCACAGTCAGCCACCACGCCCTCTACCGTGTAACGGTACGCGCCGTCCACGGTCTTATGTTCCAAATCCAACAGGTTACGACGCTCGCTTCTGTCGGTTCGTTCCACGTAGCTTTCGAAGAAACGACGGTAGTCCAAGCGGAGTTCGTCGGCCTCCTCCTTGGTCTGGATACGGTAACGCAATCCGATAAGGGAACGCCATCCGGTGTTGCGCCCCGCGCTCTGACGGCGAAGAACCTTCCTCCCATCAGGCGCGGTGGTCATTCCGATAAGCATGTCGGAACGTTCATCCGCCTCCTCGATGAGCGCGTCCTTTAAAGCGTCCATGGTCTCAGGGGAGGGAATGAACGGATTCTCCCTCCCGTACACGGCCGTCTTGTCGAACTTGGACATTTCAGTTCAAGTCCCTCCAACTGGTCGCATACGTGTACTGGATGCGCGGGTTCCCTTCAATATTGGCGGACTTGCAAGCGTCAAGCACGTTTTTCAGATACTCCAACCCATCAGCCCCGTCCGACATTTGACCGAGCAACGGCAGGACACCACCGTCCACATCACACACCAGACGATAACGGATTCGGGAACCGGAATCCACACAACCATTGTCATGGCCGTGTATCTGCTTGAGGATGACGCGGATTGCCTCGACGGAAGGAATAGCATCTGACAACGGACGGCTGGAATCCCACACGGTCAACGCACTGATTTCATCCAACCGTTCACTCAACTTGTCCAATTCCCGCAACGCCTCACCGACGGCAATCTTCACCGACTGTTCCCGTGCGATATTGGAGTCATGCGCTCGCAGTGATTCATGGAACCGTTTTTTCGACTCGTCGTCCATGTTGGATTTGTCGATAAGCTCCTCGATTGGCGTGGGGCCTAAGTTTCGAAGCGCGTCCAGCAGATACTCTTCATCCGGATTCTCTTCAGCTTTGTTCTGGCCGCTCATTTGACAGCCTTCCCGGACGGCTTTACGGTCGGCTTGACCGAAGTCTTGACGGTCTTGCCAATCTTCTCAAGATAAGCTTCCAAAGCCTTGACAGCCGCCTGTTTCGCCAACACCATGGCGACATCCTTATCGGACGCCGTGGCATGCCAACGCATGTAGTTTTCCGGCTTGTCGCCGTCGGACAACAGATAGGTGGCGCTGACCTTCGGCTTGCTTTCCTGCAAGTTCGTCTGGGTTTCCGAAGCAGTGACCTTCACGCACTTGTTGGGAGTGTTTTTGCCGGTCTTGACCTTATCCCAGTCGATAAGCGCTTCGGCCCGCCATGCGCTGTTCTTCGCGCTGACCAGAGTGACGGTCGCGCCGACATGCCACTGGTCTTCACTGTCATGCTTGTTGTGTTCTTTGACGATGGCTTCGGCCACGTTGCGGGCACTGCACTCGTATTTGATTTCGCCCTTGCTGGTGACGACGTGGGTTGCGTACTTGTCCTGTTCGTAGATTTCGATACCCAATGCTGATGGTTCCTTCTGGTTGTGATTGGTGTAAACGGGTGTCGTGTTTGACTCGACCCGTTTTTATGTGGACACTGCCAGTATAACAAGAGTAGAAGGTTTAGGCAACATAGGAGGAGGGGTCTGATTACCAAGACAAGAACGGGAAAGAATAGGTTTCGGGGAGTCCACCGTTATTCCTTTCCGAGAATCCGGTTGGCGAGTTCGGGCACTTCCTCCCATGAGTCGAAGCTTGCTCCCTTGTCGTATTGTTCCAACCGTTCGCACTGCTCCACGTTGTAGCCGTGGCGTTTCGCCAAGACGGGGAGTCCTTCTCGTATGAGCGTGTCCAACATTATGGGATTGTCTTCAACGTACAAGTCGGCTTTGAGCAGGTTCTTCTGCTTGAGATGACAGTATGGGATGTCTCGACGTGACGGCGTGTATGAGTATCCGATGCTGGTAATGGGGTCTTTCTCATACCAGTCTTTTTCAGCCATTCGCCTGATGTCCGAGGCGAATACGGCGTCACCTTCCGTATGTCGCAGGTCGTCCAGATTACGACGTGGACATAAGTTATGATTCTGGCTTGCGTCGAAATTCATGGCTATCATCCACCGGCGTGTATCATCACGGTCGTCGTCACGGGAGGTGACGAATAGGAGACGATTGTCTTCCGACATGCCGATTAGCTTCACCAACGCTTCCATAGCATGTGGATACATGTGTTCACGTAAATAGAGTCCCGCGTTCACCGACCAATGATGCCATTCACGGAATTCCGCATGGGTTTCGAACCAGCCTTCACAGGCGAAACTGTAGTCGGTTGGTTCGGGAGCGTTGAACGGTTTCTTCTGTAATTGGCTGATGCAATCCTTGAACGCTGTCGTATAGTCTACGAGAGTGTTGTCCAAGTCGATGGCGATAAGCTCATGGGTTTTCCCCTTTTCGGGCGGATATTGTTCCTCGTCCAATCCAAGCATGTGTAAAAGGTCGAGGAACGCTTTGCATTGCGGCAGTGGTTTGCCGTCTAGTTCGGCATGAACGATTGGGTCGTCATTGGATGGAAGTGGACAGGTATCCGACCAGAACAATCGATGTACTTCGTTGGGCGTGTTGAACTCCCATTTGATGTGCTTGCCGTCACAGTTGACGGATTCGAAATTGAGCATGTTTTTGGCCTTTCAAAATATGTGAACATGCCCACTATAGCATAATCTGGCTGTCAGGCCCAAGGGTTCTCCACACCCAGCAACAGATTCAAGGGCATTACAGCCTCCCACAGCATAGGTTTGCAACCCCAACCGTATCCGTCACGCCAGATGTACGTGTGCAGTTCACCGAACATCGGAAGTTCGTCCTTGGAACCTTGCCCGCCGGAATAGTAGGGGCTTCGTTCGCTTAACGGCTCGCATTCCTCGACGGCGGGGGCAAGCAGGTCGATGTCGCCGTTATCCAGCAATCGTTCTACTTTCTCTCTAGTGTCGTAATGGTCGAAAAGCATACGTCCCGCGGATTGGATATTCCCGTCGTAAGGGCTGAATATCCAACGGTACAAGTCTTCGCCGTTTCGCATGGCGATGACGCATGGTGCGCCCATATCGTCTTCCTTCCTCCAAAACTTTTTATGTGAACAATCTCAGTATAACAGCGGTGATTTTGTTTCAGAAATCACCACCGAAATCCAATTCACCGTTCGCATAGCATTCGATATCGTTCAACTCATCCTGCATGTCCACCAGTTGCGTCAACTGTCCAACAGCCGAACGGCAACGATTACAGGAGTCGCGAATATACCCGCGAACACGCGGATACTGTCGGAAATGCAATCGAGGATTCACAGTCAGTTCGTCATCGTCCAACACGTCCAACAAGTCGTTATACACATCCAACAGGTGAAAGAGCGTCTGAGTCATGGAATCGGTCATATCCTCATCCTTGTTCACGTATTCGCCAATCTCGTGAACAGTACCCTCCACCATGGTCGCACACTGGTCGAGCATATACGCGTCACGTTTGAATCTACGGAACGGAAGCATTCAGCCGTCTTTCCTTTCTCGATTTCTTTCCAACCGGTATTCGGCAATCCACAATGCCGACACCACAATCCACAATACGCATGACAGTCCGTCAAGGAAACCCCATTTGCCTATGAACAGGCAGATTTCCAACAAGGCGACCAACAGTGAGCATACTATCGTCCCCAAGCGAATCCATCGGGGAGCATACCCTTTGCCGGGATGTTTGCGGGCGCGTCTTCTGTTCCCCGTCCAGACTATCGTTCCAACGATGAACAGGAAGAACGCAACCACGTACAGAGCCGTCAACGCGTCGAAGACACCCTGCTCGCTCATCTTTTTTGGTTTGCGGAGACCCTGTCCTTTAGGGCGGGGAGGAAGCAAACCGTCCTCCTTTCACAGATTGATATGATATAATGTGAAACATGGTCAGAAGGCATGCATGCAAGCGGGCGTACAGGTTCCGCTTCTACCCGACACCCGAGCAGGAACAACTGCTCAGGCGCACGGTCGGCTGCTGCCGAAAGGTCTACAATCTCGCGTTGGAAGCCCGTTCCGTCGCATGGACGGCGGAGCGCAGGAGCATCACCTACGTCCAGACCAGCGCCATGCTCACCCAATGGAAGAAAACGGCTGAATACTCGTACATGAACGAAGTGTCCTGCGTGCCGCTGCAACAGGCGTTGAGGCATTTGCAGACGGCGTTCTCCAACTTCTTCAAGCAGACCGGCGACTATCCGATGTTCAAGGCCAAATCCCACGGCGGAAGCGCCGAATACACGCGAAGCGCGTTCAAATGGGATGCCAAGCGCAGCGAACTCACGCTCGCCAAGATGCGCGGACCATTGCCGATACGATGGTCCAGAACACTGCCCCGCAAGACGGAGCCGAGCACCGTGACCGTAAGCTTGGACGCCGCCGGACGATGGCATGTCAGCATCCTCGTGGAGGAGACCATCCGCCTTCTCCCCACCCGAAGGAACGCCGTCGGAATCGACTTGGGAGTGGACAGCTACGCCGTCACCAGCGACGGGGAGACCATAGCGAACCCACGCCACTACAAGAAACTCGCCGAACGGTTGGAACGGGAGCAACGGACGCTGTCCCGCAAAACCAAAGGCAGCAACAATCGTCGGAAAGCCGCCCTCAAGGTGGCCCGCACCTACGCCAGAATCACGGACATGCGCCGTGACTTCCTCCACAAGTTGAGCACGAGGATAATCCGCGAGAACCAAACGGTGGTACTCGAAGACCTCAACGTGAAGAACATGGCCAAAAGATGTGCGCCGAAACCCGACCCGGATAATCCGAACCATTGGCTCCCCAACGGCCAGTCCGCGAAAAACGGGCTGAACGGAAGCATCATGGACGCCGGATGGTCGGAGTTCCGTCGAATGCTCGAATACAAGGCCGAATGGTACGGGCGACAGCTCATAACCATCGACAGGTATTATCCGAGCACGCAAATCTGCTCCCACTGCGGGGCGAAGACCGGGCCGAAGGGCATGCCCGGCCTCAAAGTCAGGGCATGGACGTGCCCGGACTGCGGAACAACCCATGACAGGGATTTGAACGCAGCCGAAAACATCCTCGCCGCAGGGCTTGCGGTCAGCGTCTGCAAGGACGGCAGAAGCGGAACCAAGGTCTCGCATTAGCGTCCCCTCCTTTCTTGTTTTGTCGTGGCGAACAGAAACCCGAACCGTAAGATTCGGGAATCCCCCGCATTCATGCGGGGGAGGATGTCAATCCGACGGGTCTTCCAAGTCGGAACCGTCCAAACCGTCGGGCTTATCATCCCAGCGGATAAGAAACAGCCAGATTAACGCGGTGACAATCCAAATGAGTCCGCACATGCCGGAGCTTACGCTACCGAATCGGAAGCACCGAAGGAACTCCACGACGGCTGTCATAATGGAGAATCCCACACATCCAACTCGGACACATCTTGCGACCTTACGTCCCAACAGGTGGGGATGTTGGACGGAGAGGAAGAACAGGAACGACAACAGCAGTGTCACCGAGGAGAACGCCACCACCATAAACGTCAAGACATGAAGCATCACCGGTCATCTCCCGAAGCGCCGTCGTTGAAACGTTCCTTGGCCTTACGGAATGTTCCCTTCGTGCTCTTATGCCACAAAGAGTCATCCCAGCTTTCCACCGGCATGGAAAGATATGCTTTGTAGTCTTCGATAAACATGTCCACGTATGGCGTATACGTGTATGAGCTGACGATGCCCGGCAGAGAGTCGGGACGCCATTCGAATTGGCGGAGCATCCTCCATACTTCAACATTGTTCTTGCATGGCTTATACAAGCCGTTCATGGGCATGAGCCAGTAGCCTTTCAAATCGCCTTTGCCTTGGACGGTCAGGGTCTCCTTGGACATGACGGCTTCAACTCCTTCGACGGTTCGCTTGCCATCCGCGTCCTCCTTCCACGCCAGACGGACATGGTGGATGTTTTCGAACCATTCCTCCAGTTCGCGTTGACGCGCGTATTCGCGGCAGTCCTTGCGCAGTCGGTTCACCACGGTCGGATTGTCGCTGGTCAGATATGTTTGCCGCATGACGGCTACCTCCTAGTTTTTGCGGAAAATATGTTTCAGGGAATGGGTCAGAACGTGACGTTCGGCAATCCCACCGATTGCAGGAACGGGAACCAACTGTCGAAATGCGGGCTGACAGACCACCAGAACAGCAGAACCAAACCACCCCAGAACAACAGCATGTTCAACAGGCGCAACGGCAGGACGCCCTGTTGCAGACGCCAAGACAATACGAGCACGTTCCAAGACACCGGCTTGCGTTCCCGCTCCCCACGCCACAACAGCCAGCACAGTCCGTTCATGACCATCCACGCGACAAGCAGAATCACGGCGAACATCATGCTCGCGGGAGCGTAGGCGCTGACGGTTCGGACGGTCTTCTGCCACTTGTATCCGGCCTTCTGGACGACGTTCCCGTTGGCGGTGCTCAACTCGGCGGGAATACCGTCGGAAACGTTCGCCCAATAGGAGAATTGCGCTCGGACGATATACCTGTGTTTGATGCTCTGGTCGGCCCATACGCTCATAGGATGGCAGGTCGTCAACGTCAATTCGCGGGAGTCCGGGTTCGCGCCGTCATTGTTCAACACGCTCACGTCGGTCGGAGTAGTGACCCAACCTTCGGTCATCTTGTACACGTACCAGTGTTCGGCAGTTTGGATGACGATGGCGTCACCCGTCTGCAAACGGTCGATGTAACCCAAGTCGCCACCGGTGCGATGACCGGCATAGGCGCTGTTGCCTACGGCTCCGGGCATGACGGTCTGCTCGTAGTGTCCGATGCCCTGATTGTCCAACACGATTTGGTCGGTGCCCTGTTGGATTGCACGCTTCCAACCGGATTCGATTTTCGGAATGTACATCCATCCGATTACCTGCGTGTGAGTCGGGGTGCCATCCACCGGCACTTCGCCCGACTGTGGTTTGGCTATGCGGGTCGTATGCAAGTCGATGTTCTGGTTCAGGCTGACCTTTTTCGAGTTTGCGACCTGAGTGTGGATGGAGTCCAAGTCGTGTCCGAAGAACATCCAGCCGATTTGGGCGATGAGGATGATGACGATGGTGAATATGATTCCGATGGAGCATTGGAGGACATGTTCACCGGTGGAAACCGTGTTGGCTGGTCTGCTTCCGTGTCGGGTGTGGCTTCCTTTGCTGTGTCTGCCTACATGGTTGGAACCATTGTCGGGTTTTGGGGTTTTCCCGTCGATGATTTCAGTCCAGTCGGGCAGTCTGTTCGGGGAGCCGTTTTCCATGCTTTCGTTCCTTTGACAGTTTTGGTTCGTTGCGGACACATCCAGTTTAGCTAGTTTTGTCTTTCATGTAAGGCAAGGTGCCAAACCGGTTTTGTCCGTATTCCATTGGAATGCTTTTCATATGCAAACCAACCCAGTATAACATGCGAGATAGCTTTTGATATATCGAGAGAGCGCCGAAGATAAAAAAAGACGGGAAACCATTCCTAGATTTTGTGGTTTATCGTTTTTTTGGAATATTTTTTCAGCATTAAAAATTCAGCACTACAATACTTATGTATATCTATTGTTACTATTGTATCTATTGCCGGTGCCCTCAGCCCTACTCCCATAAGGGTTTGAAGCACATCAGCGTCCTCAAATGTCAAAAAAACGTCCTCAAATGTCAAGAAATCGTCCGCAAATGTCAAACACGCGTCCTCAAATGTCAAACAGAAAAATCCAGAAAAATAGGAAAAACAGCAATAAAACCAGAAAAATCAAAAACCATAAACGGAAAAGACGTTGACAACCTGTTAGAATTAAAAAGCAATCCCCGCCTCACGGCAATGAGACGAGGATGGAAAGCAACCAGTAGAAAGAATATGGCTACATGGACAAGAATACCACCAACCTCGATAAAAAGGCAATCTCCTACGCCGCACCACTCTCATCAGTGGTGTCACTGCTCCCCATAAGGAAACCGGACGCGTCCTGCATCCAAAGAAGCAACGGCATCGTGTCAATCACCACGACTCCAAGGAACGGACAATGGGCATACGGCAAGATTCCCCGAATGTTCCTCCTCTACGTGCAGACACTCATCAGAGAAGGTTCCCCAATGGTTGACGCCGCCAACAAGACTGTCCACTTGGACGACACCTTCAGCGCGTTCTGCGAGCATTCAGGCATACCGGTTAACGGCAGAAGGGAACAGGTGACTCAAATGTTGGAGAATCTGGGAGGCACAGTAATCCAAGTGACGAACTGGTTCGAGAACGAGAACGGGAAGACCGTGCATGATGCCATCAACATCCTCGTGGCCGACCATACGCACATCTGCTTCGACAGGAACTCAAAAGAATACCTGAAAGGCTCATACATTCGGTTTTCCGAACCCATGTGGAACATCCTCAACGAGAATCCAGTACCCCTCAGCAGAGAAATAGCGTTCAATCTAGGCAACTCCGCAAGAGCATTGGATATCTACCAGTGGCTTGCACGGCGAACCTACTACATTGGCAAGCCGGTAACGATTCCTTGGGACAACCTGCAAATACAGTTCGATTCGGCTGAAACGCCGCCCCATAAGTTTCGAGAGCGGTTCAAGAAGGCGCTGCGTCTGGTTCAGGACAATTGGTCAGAACTACGCGTGGAAGTGTCTCCGGACGGTGTGAAAGTGTATCCGTGCCGGAAGTCGTTGGAGTCGAAGCACCGAGCCACCAAAGGAATTCCGATGATGAAGTCCCCGACTCAGCCGACCAAGGCCAGTGTCAAACCGAACGGCAACCCGTTCTGAAAGCGTCCAGTTAAACGAAGACCCCGCACAGTGGCGGGGCCTTCGAATGTCCACACATAAAAAGCCAGACCAAAAGGAGAAAAAGACCAAAAGTCTTTTTGAACTTAGCCGTCAAATTATGAGGCGCCCAACCCACCGGCTGAACGCAGCATCAAGTATACGGGATACGGCTGTTTGGTCAAACCTGTATGCGTGTCGAAACCGTTGGAATCATTGGGGTTTCACGCTATCAACCTTCGTTTTTCAGGCTTGTTGTGGACTGATGTTCTTACTCCTTGAACAGGCGTTTCGTATATTCGCGGATGATAGGCAATACCATATCCTGCAATTCCGTATCGCTTACAGGCTGGGGGAGCCGGGTGTGTTCGGCGGCTTCCTCGAACCGGGACTTGGCATGCAGAAGCTTCAAATCGTACTGTTTGGGGTCGAAGTCACCATGCCGGATAGCCAATAGTTCCTCTTGGTCGATACCGGCACGGCTCACCTGAACCTCACCGGACTCCAACAGGACGGCTCCCATACGGTAGACGCGCAACGCGTGGGACATAGCCTTATATGCTTTACGCATGTTGCCTTCATGTTCACGCCGTTCGGCCAGCATGGTCTGCTGGTAGGCGTATCCGGAGAATGTTGACTTGCATTTCGTGTTGACGGCGAGCTTCTGGGCGAGTTGCAACAGACGGAAACCGTAGTCGTTGCAGTGCAAAATGCAGTCGATTGGCAGGTTGACGAGTTCCACCATGTTAGGGTTCGCGTCACGGAGCATCCTCGCCACTTTGAGATAAGAGCGGACGACCATGTCTGAATCCGGCATATGCCTCTCCCCGTAATCGTGGAGGAGGAGGATTTGCCGCATGGTCGGCATGGTCGCCGCACGAACGTCCACGTCGGAATGCTCGTCCGCGATACCGTAGGCGTGGGAGCCGCCTACCCAGATGAGGGCGCACTTGTCTTCGGGATGTTCCGTTTCCGGGAGTTCTTTCAGTGTGGAGAGGTATTCAAGTTGTGCTTGGGTTAGTTTCAGTATGGCGCGCCCTTTTCCACTTGTTTTCGTGTGAACACGGCCAGTATAGCATACAAACTATCCCAGTTCCTCCAAGAGAGCATGAACCGTTTCCAAAATGGAAACCAAATCCGCGACCAGACCACTGTCCCCAGCTTCGGCAATCTGTTTGACGTTTTTGGCGTGTAAGCCCGGTATTTCAATGCCGGGTCTGCACGCCTTGTTTTTTGTTGATTACTCAAGGTATATGGTATCATCTTAAGCATGAGTCAGAAAGTACGAATCCTGA
>OGPK01000970.1_pt1 | contig 24651 bp, 15 predicted proteins | sample 1552921 | NCBI WGS metagenome assembly OGPK01 (sample SAMEA2580264, study PRJEB22360) | human gut metagenome | biome: human gut; feature: human-associated habitat; material: faeces | place: Denmark | collected 2008/2010 | reverse complement strand
GCAGTGACCGCCGCTCAGACAGGCGCTCGAGTGCTGGTGCTCGAGAAGATGCGCATGGTGGGCGGCAACAGCATTCTCGCCGAAGATGCCCTAACCGCTGTGGACGACCAGCGCGGCAAGCAATGGTCTGATGACGCCAAGCGCGAGATCCTGGCCGAAAAACATGCCTTGCTTGCCGAGATGCGCCGCCGCGGCCGCACCATCAATGCCGAGCTTGACGAAGAACTTATCGACGATTCCCTCGCCGCCGTGCAGTCACTGCAGCTTCAATCGATTGGCTGTGACCTTGAAACATCAGAGCCACGTCCGGGCTCCCGCCACGTGCGTGAATACCGCGCTAAAGAAGGGCTTTCCCTCGGAAGCGAAGTGATCGGAGAGCTGCTGGCTCGGGCAGAGGTCGCGGGGGTTCCCGTCATCACCAACGCTCGAGTCGTGCAGCTCACCCAAGAACCGAGCATGCACATTGATCTCGAAGCGCTGACAATGTCCGGCCGCCGCATCAAAGTGCATGCTAAAACGGTCATCCTTGCGACAGGCGGTTATGCGGGCAGTCTTGACGTTGTCCGCCGCAACTGTCCGAACTGTCCGCAGCTGCTCACCACCAATGTTGCCGGCGCTACAGGCGACGGTATTTGGCTTGCTGAAAATCTCGGCGCAGCGATCGTCGACCGTGACGCCGTCATGCTTCATCCCACAACGCATGCGCTTACCGGCACGCTTATTTCCAAACCGCTGCGCAAGGCCGGTGCAATTCTGGTCAACAGCAAGGGCAAGCGCTTTACCAATGAACTCGACGTTCCTGAAAATGTCGCGCGCGCCGTTTTAGCTCAGCCTGGCGGCTGGGCATGGCTGATTGGCGATTCTTCTCATTTTGACAGCGTTCTTTTTGAACGTCTCACGGCAACGGCCAGCATTACCCGCGAATACTCCATTGCCCGTTTGGCCGATTCCTTAAATATTGACCTCTCCGATTTGGGCGAAACACTGGAATACTGCCGCATTACCGGCGCCACCAGCGGCCCGTTTGCCCGCCCGCTTCCGGCCACTAAATTCGTTACGCCGCCCTATTTTGCTATTCGCATCCGCCCGGCCATTCATGGGTCTTTGGGCGGCATTCGTGTGGATGCAAATGCACATGTCCTTGACCGCCAGGGGCGAGTTATTCCAAAGATTTTCGCTGCGGGCGACACTGTCGGCGGTATTTACGGCCGCGTTCGCTTTGACAATTTTGGTCTCATCGGCGCCATCGTTTTCGGCCGTCTCGCCGGCAAAAATGCAGCGGCAGAAGCACTTGCGCCATCCCAAACCGCTCCGGTCGTTCAACGCGCCGAGACACCGGCCCAGACGTCCCATCAGCAGGCATCGGCCGATCCGCAGCTTGACGCCAACAATACGGAAACAGAAACCAACGGCGGGTGACCCCACCTGCACGATCTGCAATGCAGCCCGAGCGCTCCCATATTGCGGCGTCGAACATCTCCTGACTGCAAACAGAACGGCTCAATGAAATAATCCATGCAGCATATTCCGGCGCTCCGCAGCGAGCGCCGCCGCATAGGAATTCATTCATGTCCACCACACCCAATAACGACGCTCCCGCCTCTGAAGCCTTGGCAGCGAAGTCGCAGCAATCCGGCATCAGCGGCCGAATGCTCGCCATTTTCTACCTCATCGCCATCGTTCTCGGTATTGTGAACGGCATCTGGGGATCGTCGGCGACGCAGTCCTTTGCAGACTTCATCGCCACGATGTTTATCCGGCTTTTCAAGTTCGTTGCGATTCCGATCATTGCCGTATCCATCATCTCAACCCTCTCATCCATCTCTAAATCGCGCAGTTCAGGCCGCATCTTCCGGCACACGATCTTTTACACGCTCTTCACGACGATTTTGGCGGCAACGCTCGCCGCTCTGCTCTACGAAGTCTTTTCACCGGAAAACGTCTCCGCATCGATTTCCGGTGCTGCCGCAGCACCGCTTTCGAGCGTTGCTAATGCAGGCGGCGCGGGTTATCTGAAGTACATCGAATCGGTGATTCCGGACAACATCCTGGCACCGTTCCTCTCCGCGAATGTCCTCTCGGTGCTCCTCATTTCTGCTGCTGTCGGCATTGCGCTTGCCCAAATGAAGCCCTCCAAGGCACAGGAAACCTTGGTCAGTCTTTTCGCCGGCCTGCAGGAAGTCCTCTTTCGCATTGTGAGCTGGATCATCAAGGTACTGCCGATCGGCATATTCGGATTTTTCTCCGTGCTGGCTGCTGACCTTGCATCCGGCGTAGAGCTTGGCGGACTTGGCGTTTACTTTGCTGCCGTTCTCACGGCGAATTTTGTGCAGATGCTGGTGATTCTCCCGCTCGTGCTGCTGGCTCGCGGCCTCAATCCGCTCAAAGTCGCTAAAGCCATGCTGCCGGCCCTCACCGTTGCCTTCTTCTCAAAGTCTTCGGCCGGAACGCTTCCCGTCACCATGGCCTCGGCAGAAAATCGCCTTGGCGTGCGCCGCCCCGTCTCTCGATTTGTGCTCCCGATCTGTACAACAATCAATATGAATGGCTGCGCAGCCTTTATTTTGCTGACGGTCGTTTATCTCATGCAGAATGCGGGCGCTGACATCACGCTTGGCACACTCATCGTCTGGATTCTCATCTCCACGCTGGCCGCCGTCGGCAATGCCGGCGTGCCCATGGGGTGCTTTTTTCTCTCAGCCTCGCTCCTTGCGGGCATGAATGTGCCGATTCTGCTTATGGGCGTGATTCTGCCCTTCTACGCAGTGGTCGACGCCATTGAAACTGCTCTCAACGTGTGGTCCGACAGCTGTGTTGCCGCCATGGTTGATCATGACTTGAAGGACGAAACGTTTGATGCGTGAGTCTTTATGAGGAATGCGCGGCCCGTCTTCATGCTGTTTGGGCGCTTTGCGTGAGGAGCATTGCGCCCAAAGAGCGAACTGATGCGGCCGCGGCTTCCATCTTTAGAGTCTCATTGCGAAAGCTGCGGCAATCGTGAGCACTGCGCCGACACCGATGGTGAAAACAATGCCGACCGCAATGCGGCGGACCACTTCGTCTACCTTGATTGGTTCAAGCGGCAGCACAGATGCTTCTGCCGGCATCGCGCTTGGAGCATCTGTTATGAATTCACTCACAAACATCATGTCATCCTCCAGACGTCATCTCGGCCGCCCCGCTGACTAAAGTCGGAGATCAGCCGATAAACCCTCTTTTCCAGAGTGATGGCAAGCAAAAACAGTGCCGAAAAAGCAGCCCCTCAATCGTCAATAGAGAGTGAAAAAACAAAAACCGCAAATACATGCCTGTGCGAACCGCACCGCTGCAGTGCGGTTCGCACCAGTCACGCACATCAATAAGACATGATTTGACCGTCAGATCGTTTTTCCGTCGCGCCGCAAAGCGTGCCGTCGGGCGCCCGAAGAATCATCTGTCCGCGTCCCATCGCTGTGAGATCTGCTTTTACGGTAACTTCATGCCCGCGGCGAATGAGCTTAAGCACTTCAGCGGGCGGTACATCGGCTTCGATATCGATCTTTTTGCCGCCAATCCACTGCCAACGCGGGGAATCCAGTGCCTGCTGCGGATTAAGATGCCAATCAATCAGATTTTCCACAACCTGCACATGAGCCTGAGGCTGCATGAAGCCGCCCATGATGCCAAATGGTCCGACGGCTTTGCCCTCTTTGGAGAGGAAACCCGGAATGATCGTGTGATACGGACGTTTGCCGCCCTCAAGACAATTGGCGTGGGCCGGATCAAAACGGAAGTTTTCCATGCGATCGTTCATCGAAATGCCGGTTCCCGGAATGACAATGCCTGAGCCGAAACCACGATAGTTGCTCTGAATGAAGGAAACCATCATGCCGTCGCGATCGGCCGTACAGAAATAAACCGTGGAACTGCCGCGCGGGTCGCCGGCTTTAGGCAGCAAAGCCTGCTCACCGATTAAAGCGCGGCGCTTTGCGGCATACGCGTCCGAAAGCAGTTCGTCGGTCGTCACGCGCATGGCAGAAGGTTCTGTGACATGCTCAGCCGTATCGCTCATTGCGAGCTTCATCGCTTCAATCTGCTGGTGCATCGTCTCTGCTGTAAGCGGCGCGCCGAGCTGCATGCCCGAGAGCGTCTTTAAAGCCATCAGCACAGTAATGCCGTGACCATTGGGCGGCATCTCCCAAACATCGTAGCCCCGGTAGTTGACACTCAAAGGCTCCACCCACTCCGGCCGCCATGCTGCCAAGTCGTCTGCAGTCAGTAAGCCCCCGTTAGCAGCAAAAAATGCGGCGATCTTCTCGGCTATCTCACCGCGGTAAAAAGCCTCGCCCTTCGTTTCTGCGATGCGTTTCAGCGTCGCAGCAATATCAGGAGAACGGAAGCTTTCACCGGGTTCTGGTGCTCGGTTTTGCGGCGCAAAGTGCGTAAACCATGGCTCAAACTGCGCATCGCTGCGCATTCCCGAGTAGAGTTTGACGGCACGCCCCCAAAGATCGGCTACCGTCGGCGAAACGGGGAACCCGTTTTCTGCATATTCAATGGCAGGAGCGAGCACATCAGCAAACTTCAGCTGACCGAAACGTTCATGCACAGCAGCCCAAGCACCAACGGCTCCCGGGACATCTGAAGCAAGAACGCCGTATGCCGGAATCTTTTCACATCCTTTGGCTCGGAGAGCCTCAATCGAAGCTGCTTTAGGTGAAGGACCCGAACCATTGAGACCATAAAGCTTGCCGTCCTTCCATACCATCACGAAGGCGTCGGACCCCAAACCGTTGCCGGTAGGCTCCGCGAGCGGCATGACCGCAGCCATCGCCACCGCGGCGTCGACGGCGTTCCCGCCCTTCAAAAGCACCTGCAGACCAACCGACGCAGCCGTAGGATTCCCCGCACAAGTCATGCCGTTTCGGGCATAGACCACCGTGCGGCGGGATGGATGAGGATAATCAAGAGGATCAAAAGGTATGGCCTGCATGGCATTCACTCGGGATAAAAACCAGAAAACACAATGAAAAACCCGAAAGCAAAGACGCAGCCTTATGCTTTCGGGCCTCAGCAGTACTCCATATTAAGGAGTCTCTAAAGCGGCAGAAAGTCTGCCGCTCATATACTTCCGATCAAATGACGCCTTTTGTGCGAAGCGCACGCATCACATCAGCCACGTACTTCATCTCTGCCGGGCGAACGTATGAAACGCGGCACCATGTTGTAGCCGGCGGGAAGGGACGGCCGACCATGATGTGCTCGGCCTTCATTGCATCGGCAAAAACTTTGAGAGGCTTTTTGAGATTGAAGAAAACGAAATTGGTCTGACTCGGCAAGTATTCGAGCTGAAGTTCCTTCAACACCTCTTCCATGATGCGGCGGCTCTCAAGCGTTTCTTCGAGCGACTGTTTGAGAAACGCCTTATCGTTCATTTCAGCCAAAGCCGCTTCAATGGCCGGCGTATTCTGGAAGAAGTCATAAGCAATGTGGTCATGCACCTTCTTCACACGCTCGGGCGCTGCATAGGCAAAGCCGCGACGAAGGCCCGCCATAGCAAAAATCTTGGAGAAGGTTTTCAGCACAATGACGTTGTCGAGGCCTTCGAGAACAAGTTCGGCAGCTGAGCGGTAAGACTTATCCTCCACAAATTCGGCATAGGCCTCGTCTAGAATGAAAACAGTATTGACGGGCTTGCCTCGAATCCAGTCAAAGAGTGCGTTGGTATCCGCAATCGTGGAGGTCGGATTGTTCGGATTCACGAAGTAGACAATAGCGGTTCCCTTCTTTGCCGCTTCAGCGGCCGCGGCCTTCATCGCAGGAATATCCATCGACCAATTCGGTCCCATCTTGACCTTGATGACGGGAATATTGTTGCGCACAGCAGCCATTTGGCCATCGCTGTAGGTCAGTTCTGCCGTTACAAGACTGGCTCCCGGACCATTATGAGCTTCAACCGAAGCACGGATGGCCTCAGCGGACCCCTGCGACAGCACGATTTCTTCGGGCTTGCCGCCTATCAGCTGTGCACAGGCCTTGCGAAGCACTTCGCAACGCACAAAGGGATATCGATTGGCGACCGCAGCCGAATCTGCCACGGCTTTGCGAGCCGCGGCGGACAGTCCCAGCGGATTTTCGTTGTAGCAGGCGATGATGGGATTGTCTGCTGTGGGCTTCTCAAAGACCGGCGCCGGCGCCGCATCGACACGGCCAGCCGTCAGCACAGAAGCAGAGAAAGCACCGCCCAGAGCGGCAGTAAGCATGCGGCGTCGTTGAATAGCCATGATCTTTTCCTTACGTATAGGACATTGCACCGGTCGACCAGCCGGAAAGCAGCTGGCTCGAGCTGTATGCAGTTGATTATTGAACAAGCAAGCAACATGCCCGCGATGAGGAAAAGATCTTGACAGACAACTTTTGAAAGCTTGTTGTTGCTTCGCAGGCAGACTGAGGAGCTTGTCTTAAGGCCTATATTCAATCGCTTAGGAACATCTTCCGATGGTGTTTTCACCCAGAATGATGATGGATCACCGTTCAAGTATCCATTCCGTCATGGCGGCTATATCGCGTCGGCGAACAAATCTCTCTCCGCCTTGAAGCAAAATCATTCCGGACTTTGAAGCCGCTGCGAGCAGTCGATCAAGACTGGCTCGTGAAACATAAATCACCCGCTCGAGTGCGGCGCGTGTGATTGGATAGGGCATTCTCAAATATTCTGCAGAGCTCTCCAGCGGATGAGCGCCGCTTCGCAGAAGCGCCGCAGCAAAAAAAAGCTGCAGCCGCTCTTCAAGAGGGAGAGAAAAAAGTGCCTCCATGCCTATCAATTCAGATTTGGCAGCAATCTCACAGTACGCAGAAAATTCCAATAGAAACTGCGAATTCGTTTTCACAGCAGCCAAAACCAGCTGTCGATTGACGACGGTCGCTTTTGCACGCTTTTCACACGTCACAAGCCGCGGAGCCTGCACTCCAGTGAAAAGATTTAAAAATCCCATCATGGAACCTTCGGCATAAAGATTCATAGCCAGAGGCTTAGAGAGACGACGATTAATAACCGCTTGACTCAAGAGCCCCGAGTGCACTACCCGAATTTCAGAGTACGGTTCCTCTTCGCGTTGAACGATTTGCCGCGGCGCATAAAGTTCGATCTCAGAACGAAGTGCTTCCACACCGAGCCGCAGTGATGCTGGTGCGGCCGGTACAAACCAAGGACAAACCGGCAGCAAGTTAGGGGAAGACATAACAACGGAAAATCTGAGATATGTATTCACAAAAAAGTGCTTTGGTGACCTTGCTCAGCAAAGCGTGGGGTCATCACCTCACAATAACTGCAAAAGCGGCTGATTGGAAACGATCCAACCAACCGCTTGTCCATAAAGACTGCTAAGGGGCGCCGGAGCACGCCTTATTGATTTATTTGCGCGTCTTCACGAAATGCTCAACAGCGAGTTTTCCGCCGTTAATGGCCCACGATGAAGCTGTGCCTTCAGCAATGTGCATATCGTATGAGTCGGAATAAAGTCCCCCTGCATCCTGACCAATGGCATAGATGCCTGGGATCGGCTCACCATCCGCATTGAGCGGCTGAAAGTTCTCATTAACACTTGCACCGCCCGTCGTGGCATACATACGAAGACTGCCTTTAATGGCGTAGAAAGGTCCTGTCTTTACTTCACGCAGCCACTGCGCATCTTTATAAAAGTCCTCGTCCTTTCCGAGTTTCACCAGTTCGTTCATGCGCGAAGCTGTAGCCGTGAGGCGTTGAGGATCCATGCCAGTCTTCGCAGCAAGCTCTTCGAGCGTAGCTGCCTTAAAACAGAACCCGTCTTTTTCGCCCCGAGCGAAAAGCTCATCAAAATTCGAGAATTTCGTTCCTGGAGTCACCATGCCGAAATAGCCGCGCACCAGTCCCTCATTAATCATCTCTTCCCGAGTGGCATTGTCAAAAACCGCAAAGCCTTCTCCTCCGACTTCTTCATAAGCATTGGAGATATATTCCAGCGGAAGCGTTTCATCAGCAACTCGATCTCCGCGCAATGATGTTTTGAGGTACGGCTGGAAGAGCGCTGCAAGCAATCGTACGTAATGAGCATTGGTCACTCCGTCCTTGCCGAACTGCAAATCTGTCGGAACATCTTTGAGCCACAGACCAGCCTGCATGCATACATTCATGTTGACGAGCTTTGCACCAGCGCTCTCGAGCATCTTGACGCCGTCGCCGGTGCGTCCTGATGATCCGGCGCTTTCATAGCCGGCGTAAGGCAAATATTTCTGCACCATTTCCTTATTGCCGGAAAACCCGCCGGTGGCAATGATCGTTGCGGAGGCATTAATCGTCAGTGTGCTTCCGTCAGCTGTACGTGCACGAACGCCTTTAATAATGCCGTTATCGATAATGAGCTCAGTTGCGGGGGTTGAAGTCAGTATTTGCCCGCCTTTTTCCTTAATCTGCTTCGTAAATTCTTGAATAAGTACAGTGCCATGGCCGCCTTTATACATGTGCCAAGTACGCGTACCATCAATAAAAGCCGTCTTCACCGCTTCGAAGTGGATATTGTGATCGGCAAGCCAATCCATCGTAGGGCCGGTCTGTTTCAGCCAGTGGTTGAGTGCCTTGGCATTAATGCGCCAATGATGGAAGTCCATCACCCGTTTGAACTGACGCTCTGGATTAATGCCAATATTGTCCGCTTTCTGCAGCGTCGACCCAACAGCAAAAGTGCCTTCCATGTAGTTGCCGCCGCCGCCGACAACGGCTGCCACTTCTTTGATCAGTTTTCCGGCATGTGCACCTTTCTTCATCGCATCATCGGTTACCATGGCAAGAAGGCTTACTTTGCCGTCCTTTGCAGATGCCAGAACAACAACGCCGCTTCCCAGTTTTTCTTTCAGCTGGTCGCCAAGGTCACGCAGTCCGTTCATATCGACATCCGGTACGGATGCAGCGAGAAGTTTTACACCTTTGACTTCGGTTACTTTATCCATAACATCGCCGAGCGCTTCTTTTGCCAGTTTGCTCTTTAAGGACTCATTCTCTGCCTGGAGTGCTTTTGCCTCTGCCTGCAGATGAGCGATCTTCTCGAGGAGATCCGCCGGTGTTGTCTTTAAGAGAGCTGCTGCCTCATGCATTTTCTCTTCCTGTGCTTTATAGTATGCAGTAACAGACGGTCCGGTCAGAGCTTCGATTCTGCGGACACCTGCTGCAACGCCTGCCTCAGAAACAAGTTTGAACAGTCCAATTTCAGCGGTATTCTTTACATGGGTACCACCGCAAAGCTCTTTGGAGAAGTCTCCCATGGAAACGACACGTACTTTGTCGCCGTATTTCTCACCGAACAGAGCCATCGCGCCGGATTTCTTCGCTTCCTCAGTATCCATGATGTCGGTTACAACCGGGATCTGCTCCTGAATCTTTTCATTTACCAGATTCTCAACTTTTTCCAGTTCTTCCGGTGTCATAGCCTGGAAGTGAGCAAAGTCGAAACGGAGTCTGGTCGGGGTTACGAGAGAACCTTTCTGCTCTACGTGTGCACCGAGAACAGTCTTTAATGCCTTCTGCAGAAGGTGTGTTGCGCTGTGGTTCTTCTCGGTATTTTTTCTTGCCTCTTCGTTGACCTGAAGCGTAACTTTCTCGCCGTTTGAAATCATACCGGATTTCATGACACCGACGTGGCCGTATTTTCCGCCGCGGAGTTTGATGGTATCTTCTACTTCGAATACACCATTTGCTCCTTTGATGATACCGCAGTCGCCTTCCTGACCGCCCATGGTAGCGTAGAACGGAGTTTTCTCTACGAAAATGGTTCCCTTCTGGCCTTCCATCAGAGATTCTGCAATCTCAGTCTCTGTCGTCAGAACGGTCACTTTGGAGGTATCCTCCAGATGATCGTATCCGGTAAACTCAGTTGTTACGGACGGGTCGATCTCATCGTAAACGGTTGCATCAGCACCCATGTAGTTTGTTACTTCACGGCTCGATCTTGCACGCTCTCTCTGCTCTTCCATTGCTGCATGGAAACCGTCCTCGTCGATGCCGTAGCCCTTCTCCTCGAGGATCTCTTTGGTCAGATCCAGCGGGAATCCGTAGGTATCGTACAGTTTGAATGCATCCTGTCCGTCCAGAACTTTTTTGCCTTCGCTCTGCATTTTTTCTTCGAACTCGGAGAGGATATGAAGTCCCTGGTCGATGGTTTTGTTGAACTGGGTCTCCTCGTTGTTCAGAACGTTGAAGATGAAGTCTTTTTTCTCTTCAAGTTCCGGATATCCGTCTTTGGATCCTTCGATTACGCTTGCGGAAAGGCGGGCAAGGAACAGTCCGTCAATGCCAAGCAGACGGCCATGACGTGCTGCACGGCGGATCAGACGGCGCAGTACGTAGCCTCTTCCTTCGTTGGTCGGCATGATTCCATCGGAAATCATGAATGTTGCGGAACGGATATGGTCTGTGATAAGGCGGATGGAAACATCGGTCTCATGATCTTTCCCATACTCTTTTCCGGAGATTTCGCATACTTTGTTGCGGAGTGCCTGAATGGTGTCGACATCGAAGATGGAATCTACATCCTGTACGACAACGGCCAGACGCTCAAGTCCCATACCGGTATCAATGTTCTTCTGGATCAGGTCGGTGTAGTGGCCCTCGCCGTCGTTGTTGAACTGGCTGAATACGTTGTTCCATACTTCCATGTAACGGTCACACTCGCAGCCAACGGTACATCCCGGTTTGCCGCAGCCGTATTTTTCTCCGCGGTCATAATAAATCTCAGAACACGGACCGCACGGACCTGCGCCATGCTCCCAGAAGTTGTCCTCTTTTCCAAAACGGAAAATACGGTCTGCCGGGATGCCGATCTCTTTGTTCCAGATATCAAATGCTTCATCATCGTCCTGATAGATGGATGGGTACAGACGATTCGGATCGAGCCCTACTACCTGTGTTAAAAACTCCCAGGACCATGCGATTGCTTCGTGTTTGAAATAATCACCGAAGGAAAAGTTTCCGAGCATCTCAAAGAAGGTGCCGTGACGGGCTGTTTTTCCTACATTTTCAATATCACCGGTACGGATACATTTCTGGCATGTTGTTACTCTTCTTCTCGGCGGAATCTCTGCGCCTGTGAAGTAAGGTTTCAGCGGAGCCATACCGGAGTTGATCAGTAAAAGACTTTTATCGTTGTGTGGAATCAACGAAAAACTCTTCATAGCAAGATGTCCTTTGCTCTCGAAGAACTCAAGAAACATCTTTCGTAATTCGTTTACGCCATATTTTTCCATGACTGTTTGTCCTCCAAATAATTCAGTGTGTCCCGGAATTTCTTCCGGGAATCCATTTTTTTATAATAGCACACTTAATTATTTAACGCAAATTTTTTTGAAATTCTTCTTTCCTTTTTTCAGAACGATACCGTCCTCGCCGAAGGCTGCTTTTTCTACGGCATATTTCGGATCTGTGATTTTCTCACCGTCTACGGATACACCGCCCTGCTCTACGGCACGGCGTCCTTCGTTTCTGGTCTTTGCAAGCTCTGCTTTGACAAGAAGGGTTACGATATCGATTTTATCGTCCGTGAAATCCTCTGCAGAAATTTCACTGGTCGGCATATGCTCGGAGCTTCCGATAGAGAATACGGCACGTGCGCCTTCCTGCGCTTTCTTTGCTTCTTCCTCGCCGTGTACCATGGAGGTCAGCTCATAGGCCAGGATCTCTTTTGCCTCGTTCAGCCTGCTTCCTTCCCAGGAATCCATCTCGTCGATCTGCTCCAGCGGCAGGAAGGTCAGCATACGGATACATTTTAAAACATCGGCATCGTCCACGTTTCTCCAGTACTGGTAGAAATCGAACGGGCTGGTCTTGTTCGGGTCAAGCCATACAGCGTTTCCTGCGGTTTTACCCATCTTCTTGCCCTGAGAGTCGGTCAGAAGGGTGATGGTCATTGCATAGGCATCTTTTCCAAGTTTACGGCGGATCAGTTCGGTTCCTCCCAGCATGTTGGACCACTGGTCATCGCCGCCGAACTGCATATTGCAGCCGTATTTCTGGAACATGTGATAGAAGTCGTAGCTCTGCATAATCATGTAGTTGAACTCCAGGAAGGAAAGACCTTTTTCCATACGCTGTTTGTAGCACTCTGCACGGAGCATGTTGTTGACGCTGAAGCATGCACCTACCTCACGGAGCAGTTCTACATAGTTCAGGTTCAGCAGCCAGTCTGCGTTGTTGAGCATCATAGCTTTTCCCTCGCCGAACTCGATGAAACGCTCCATCTGACGTTTGAAGCACTCTGCGTTGTGGTCGATCTCCTCGCGGGTCAGCATTTTTCTCATATCGGTTCTTCCGGACGGGTCACCGATCATGGTGGTGCCGCCGCCGATCAGGGCGATCGGTTTGTTTCCTGCCATCTGCATCCGTTTCATCAGGGTCAGTGCCATGAAGTGACCTGCGGTCAGACTGTCTGCGGTGCAGTCGAATCCGATATAGAACGTTGCTTTTCCATTGTTTACCAGGTCTCTGATTTCATCCTCATCGGTTACCTGTGCCAGAAGGCCTCTGGCGATCAGTTCGTCATAAATCTGCATTTTGTTTTTCTCCTTTTTTCGGTTGACTTTCGGGTATGTGTTACCGTCTGGGACCAAAGTTTTTTATACAAAAAGACTCCCGTCCTTTCCGATTCAAAGGACGAGAGCCCGTATCTCCCGTGTTACCACCTTACTTCACAGCTGTCTCACGGCAGCTGCCTTTGTCGGTATCCAAAACCTCTGAATACCCTGACGCTGTAACGTTCGTCTCTTACGTCGCAGCCTACTAAAAACGTGCATCATAGTTCTTCTGCCGCCCGTTTTATTCGGTGCGCAACTCCGGGATGTATTCGAATCGTACAGAACCTGCATGCGCCTCTCATCTGCCGGCTGCTTTCTGTCCGCGTTTTTGTACGTCTACTTGTTCCCTTCCAAGCCTTTTTCCATGTTCCATAGTATAAACGGTGATTCGAAATCTGTCAAGACTTCTGCTTTCCGTTTTTTCATCTATTTTTAATATCCGCGGTCCTGATCCATCATATACAGGAGTGCGTTGCAGATGCACGCCGCGATATTGCTGCCGCCTTTTCGTCCGCGTGCCACGATATACGGGATATTGGTCTGCATAATCAGTTCTTTGGACTGTACCACATTGACAAAGCCGACCGGAACTCCGATGATCAGCGCCGGTTTTATTTTTCCTTCCCCGATCAGTTCATAGAGGCGGACCAGTGCCGTCGGCGCATTTCCAACCGCAATAATCAGCTTTTTATCCAGCTCCGCCGCTTTTTCCATGCAGGCTGCCGCGCGGGTGCTTCCGGTTTCTTTTGCTCTTGCCGCAACATCTTCGTCTGACATAAAGCAGAGCGCTTCACCGCCGTGGCGCGCAAGCACCTTTTTGTTGATGCCGGATCTTGCCATCTGCGTATCCGTCACAATGCAGGCTCCCTCCCGGATCGCCTCGATGCCTTTTGCCACCGCATGCTCCGAAAAGCAGAGATTATCCGCATAATCAAAATCCGCACTTGTGTGGATACAACGCTTTACAACCAGTTCCTGATCCTCTGGAAACGTTCTTCCGTTTAATTCTTCCGTGATAATTTCAAAGCTTCTCTTTTCAATCTCGTGCGGGCTTACCTGCTCCAGTTCTATCTTCATCTTTATGCCCCTTCTTCCAGAATTTGATAAATCTTCTTCATGTCGAGATGCTCGCGCAGCGCATCTGCGAGAATATCGTACTGTGTCTCTTTGAATGTCTGGTAATCGACACCGTGAATCTGCTCCATGGCAATTCCCTTATTCTTTGCAAGTGCTTCCACGATCCGCTCGGCAACTTCTTCTTTGTCGAAAATGCCGTGCACATACGTACCGTACACATTTCCTTTCTGTGCACCGTCCAGCTTATCCGAATCAGCACGGTTCTGATCATCGATGAACGTGAATGCTTCTGTTCCTTCTTTCCGCACCGTTTCTCCCATATGGATTTCATAGCCCTCGATCCGGGTTCCCTCGATCCCGGCAAGAACGCCTTCTGTTTTTCCAAAAGCGCCCTCCGCGCGGGTTCTCGTCTTCTCACCGGCAAATACGGTATCCATCGGCAGGAGTCCCCTTCCTTTGATCGTTCCGCCGGCTTCGACACGCAGCGGATCGCTCAGCGTATCTCCGAGCATCTGGAAGCCGCCGCAGACACCGAAAATTACTTTTCCGGCCGCAGCCGCCTTCAGTACTGCCGCTTCCAGACCATTCTGACGCATCCAGAGCAGATCCTCCATCGTGTTTTTCGTTCCCGGAAGCAGAATCATATCCGGATTTTTCAGTTCGGAGACAGAGCTTACGTAGCGGAGTGATACGCCTTCGATCCGCTCGAACGGGTTGAAATCGGTGAAGTTTGAAATACGCGGGAGACGGATGACCGCAAGGTCAATGAGACCGATCTCCTCTTTTCTGGTGAATCGCTCGGTCAGACTGTCCTCGTCTTCCACTTCGATGTGGAGATACGGCGCCACGCCGACCACCGGGATGTGTGTTTTTTCTTCCAGCATCACAACGCCCGGGTCCAGGATGGTTTTGTCCCCGCGGAATTTGTTGATAATCAGACCCTTGATGCGGTCGCGCTCATCCGGCTCTAAAAGCTCTACGGTACCGTAAAGCTGAGCAAAAACGCCGCCGCGGTCAATATCTCCGACGAGGAGCACCGGTGCATCCACAAGCTTTGCCATTCCCATATTGACGATATCATCGGCTTTCAGGTTGATCTCCGCCGGACTTCCGGCTCCCTCGATCACAATGATATCATACTGTTCTTCCAGTGCATGGTACGCTTTCATGATGTCCGGGATCAGCTCTTTTTTGTGGGAAAAATATTCCCGCGCACTCATGTTTCCCAGTACCTCACCGTTTACAATCACCTGCGAACCGGTGTCATTCGTCGGCTTTAACAGAATCGGGTTCATCAAAACGGACGGTTCGATCCCGGCCGCTTCCGCCTGCATGACCTGTGCACGTCCCATCTCAAGGCCTTCTCTCGTAATAAACGAATTCAGCGCCATATTCTGTGATTTGAACGGCGCCACACGGTATCCGTCCTGATGGAAAATCCGGCATAAGCCCGCCGCAAGCAGACTTTTTCCCGCATTTGACATCGTTCCCTGTATCATAATTACTTTCGCCATCGTTTTTCCTCCTAAAACCACTGCAGAATCTGTGAAACGGCTTCTGTCAGAATCTGGTTTTCTTCATGTGTGCGTACGGCTGCACGGTAATATCCGTCGGCAAGGCCCGGGTAGTTGGAACAGTCGCGGATCAGAATGCCGCCTTTTTCCAGCCGTGCGGCAAGTCCTTTCGGTCCCTCAAAGAACAGATAATTTGCACAGGAATCCCATACGGTAAGACCTGCTTTTTCCAGTTCTGCTTTCATCCAGGCGCGTTCTTTTCCGATCAGTTCCCGTGCTTCTTTGACGTAAGCATCCTCGTTCAGGGCGGCAAGGCCTGCCATCTGCGCCGGAATCGAAACATTCCACGACTGCATGCTGCGGCTGATCCGATCCAGCAGATCCTCGTCGCTGCAGAGCAGATAGCCAAGACGCAGGCCCGGCATTGCGTAAATCTTTGTGAACGCACGCAGAATCAGCAGATTCGGATATTCGTCCAGTTTTCCCTGCATCGTCACTTTTTCCGGCTCCGGCAGAAATTCTATGAAACACTCATCCAGCACCAGATAGATGTTACGCTCCCGGCAGTTATCCAGGATCTTTAAAAGAAGCTCCTGCGGAATCGTAAGGCCGGTTGGATTATTTGGATTACATAAAAAGACAAGATCCAGATCGTCGGTCAGATCATCGCAGAAATCGTCCTGTAAAAGAAAGCCTTTTTCCTTTTGCAGCGGATACATACGGATAAAACACCCTGCCGCTGAAAGTGCTGCTTCATACTCTGCAAATCCCGGCGCTGCAATCAGCGCTTTTTTCGGGCGGAGAGCCTGTGTCAGGGCAAAAATAAGCTCCGCGGCGCCGTTTGCAAACAGGATATTTTCTTCTGGAAGCTGCTCCTTTTCCGACAGTGCCCGGGTCAGGTCCCGGCACAGTGCGTCAGGATACTGTTCCACCGATTCCGCGCTCTTTCTCACCGCCTCTTTCACACTTTCCGGAGTTCCAAGAGGATTGACATTCACAGAAAAATCGACTCTGCATTTTTTCGTGTAAATGTCTCCTCCATGTGGATTTTGTCTCATACCATATGCCTTCCTTTCTCTTTTCCGTTGTGTTTCTATCTTCTCTTTTTACAGAAATAAAAAGAACGCGCGGATTCCCGCAAAGAACACCAGTCCGAGGAACGAGGTCAGATACATCAGATGATTTGCTCTTTTGATATCTTCCGCCTCGACCGGGCGGATGTCATCGCCGATCGTTGGTTTCTTTACGACTTTGCCGAAATACACGGCATCTCCGGCAAGCTGTACTTCCAGCGCCCCTGCCATAACTGCTTCTGTCTGCGCAGAATTTGGGCTGGCGTGGCAGTAACGGTCGCGTTTGTAAATTTTTTCTGCATTTTTCCAGTTCATGCGCTCGCATGCAGACGCAAGAATCATCAGCCATGCGCTGATTCTCGCCGGTATGTAATTGACGACATCGTCCAGCTTTGCCGCACACCGTCCAAAATACAGATATTTGTCATTTTTGTATCCCACCATGGAATCCATGGTATTGATGGACTTATACAGAAAGCCCACTGCCGGTCCGCCGATGGCAAGAAAGAGGAGCGGTGCAATGACACCGTCCGACGTATTCTCCGCGATCGTTTCCACGGCAGCTTTTGTCACTCCTGTTTCCGAAAGATTTTCCGTATCACGTCCTACGATCATGGAAACCGCATAGCGCGCCCCCGGAAGATCGTTTTCTTTTAATTTCTGATAGACCTTCATGCTCTCATCCTTCAGGCATTTCGTTGCCGGAATCTGCCAGCACCAGAGAACCTCCAGAAGGAAGCCGATGACCGGATGAATTTTAAATGCCGCAAAGAGCAGCAGTGCCGGAACACCGTATCCCGCCAGACAGACGAGGATCACGAGAAAAACTCCTCCGGCAAGCTCTCCCTTTGGCGTTTTCGGAAATACCTTCCGCAGCCATTTTTCCAGCAGGGCAATGAGATTTCCGATCACACGGATCGGATGATACAAAAAGGAGGGATCTCCAAGCAGCAGGTCCAATCCATAGCCCACAATCAGGGCTGCTAATGCTGTTTTCATCTTGTTTTCTCCTGTTCTTTCCGGTAAGAGACACACTGCTCCAGAAATTCCAGTGCGAGGTGCGGACTTGCCATATAGTAAAGATGCGGGAATCCCGCCATCATCCGTTTTGTCGCATGAATGCATTCCCAGTTCCGCTTCCGCAGCGGTTTTGCCGCATGCCATGCACTTCCGCAGTCTGTGCTGTCAAAGTAATGGAACTCATGGCCGCGCACCGGATTTCCGCCGTTCCGAAAGGTATCCTTCGTGTTTGGCGTGAGGGTGATATAGCCGAATCTTCCCAGCTTTTTTGTCCGATAAACATTCCCCGGAACAGCCTGTACCATAGGATACACATTTCCATCCATATCCTCCATGGATTCTGACAGGTACATATAACCGCCGCATTCTGCAAGAACCGGCATTCCCTGACGGATGTTATCGCGGATCTTCGTTCTCATGGTCTGGTTTTCCGAAAGCTCTTCTGCGTGCAGCTCCGGGTAGCCGCCGCAGAACAGAAATCCGTCTGTATTCTTTGGCGGCTCCGCATCGGAAAGCGGCGAAAAATATTCGATTTTGGCTCCGAGTGACGCGAGAAGCTCCAGATTATCTCGATAAAAGAAACAGAATGCTTCATCCTTTGCAACGGCAAGAATCGGCTTCGCAGCACGCACCTTGGCGGCTGCTTCGCTTTCTGTCACCTTACGCAGGGCTTCCGGCATTTTTCCCGAGAGCTCTTCTGCCCCTTCTGCAATCGCAAGAATTTTTTCAAAATCCAGTGTCTTCTGCAGTGTTTCTGCAAGCAGATTGACCTGCTCCTGCAGATTTTCCACCTCATCCGGCATCACAAGGCCGAGGTGGCGGCTTTCTAAGTGGCATTCCTTCAGTTCCGGCACAAAGCCGACACAGGAAATGCCAAGTTCTTTTTCCGCCATCGGCGCGATCTCCCGGTACAGCATCTCTGACATCCGGTTAAAGATTACACCGGCGATCCGGCTGTCCTCTTTGTACTGCAGGTATCCCTTGATAAAGGCAAGCGCTGAAACGCTCATGCCTTTGGCATCGACAACCAGAAGAACCGGCGTTTTTGTCATACCGGCGAGATCGTAGGCGCTGCCTTTGGTAGAAATTCCGCCAAGACCGTCGTAATACCCCATAACGCCTTCCAATACGGAAATGTCATGACCCGCTGCATGTTTGCAGAACAGATACTGTGTTGTTTCTTCCTCTGTGAAAAACGGATCCAGATTACACGACGGGGCGCCGATTACCTGTTCGTGAAACATCGGATCGATATAATCCGGGCCGCATTTAAACGCTGCGGGCTGCTTTCCCATCTGCTGCAGTGCACGGAGCAGTCCGCAGGTGATCATCGTTTTCCCGCTTCCGCTCCTTCCTGCTGCCAGCATGATTCTTGGTGCTTTCATTCTTTGGCACCTCCCTGGGCTGTAAAGATATAAACCGGATTCTGGGCAATCATCAGATGGCTTCTTCCGGCCTTTTTCGCATTGGAAGCCTGCAGGCAGACGATTTCCGGCTCTTCAAATGCAAGTTTTTTGAAACACGATGCTGCCTCCGCTAATGTTTCCACGGTTACTGTATTTAATACCACGCGGATGTTCGGATTCTTCCGCAGGAGCAGTTCCAGAATCTCTTTTAAGTTTCCGGCAGACCCGCCGATAAATGCATGCGTCGGAACCGGGAGTGCTTCGAGTGCTTCCGGTGCAGTTCCCTCAATAATTTCCAGATGATCCACTGCAAATTTCTTTTTATTTTCCTGCAGAAGTGCAACGGCTGCCGGATTTTTTTCTATCGCATATACCTTTCCCTGTGCTGCACGAAGCGCCATCTCAATCGAAACAGAACCTGTGCCCGATCCAATATCATAGACAACAGAATTCGAAGAAAGCTGCAGATGTGAAAGAGACGCATTGCGCACTTCCCGCTTGGTCATCGGTACTTTGTCACGCAGAAATACTTCATCTGCCATGCCGGCTGTAAACTCTGGTTCCGGATTCGGATTTTCAAACAGAAGAACCGCAAGCGGAGCAAACTCCATTTTAGCAAGTTCGAATGGGGTTCCTGTCACAATCTGTTCTTCCGGATACGACAGATCCGTTCCCACATACAGCACAATCTGCTCCCAGCCGTACGAACTTAACGTCTGGCAGATTTCCCTGACACTGCCCTTTCCGCCGGCGATCGCCAGAGTTTTCCGGTTTCGGCGGACCGTCTCCAGAAAGTTGCAGTGCTGTCCGTGCAGGCTCACAAATGCTGCATCCTCCCAGGACACTCCGATTTTGGCACAGAAATAAACCAGCGAAGAAATTCCCGGCTCTACACGGACAGAAAAATCCGCATCTTCCGCAAGGACGGCCTGAAGTTTCTTTGCTCCGCTGTAAAAGCCGACATCACCCGACTGCAGAAGAACAATCTTTTCATATTCCGGGTGCGCCTTCAGATACTCGTAAATCTTTTCCGGGCTGTATTCTGCAAGCATTGGCTTCTGATATTTTTCTACTGCTTTTGTCATGCGTCCCGCACCGATCAGCACATCCGCCTGCTCACACGCGTCTACGAGCGCCAGCGTCATCTGTGCTTCTGCACCAGGTCCGATTCCGGCGATCACGACGTCCCGTTTCACGGACAGATCAAATTTTTCAACGAGATACCGCTTGACCTCGTCCTCCGAGAGTCCTTCTTCCTCTTTCGGACGGCCGATCAGAACGACACGGACACCGGCCTTTTTTGCTGCCTCAATTTTTTCTTCAAAGCCGCCGTTTCTTCCGGATTCCTTCGTTACCATCCATTCGGCATGGAACGACTGCAGCATTGCAACGTTCATGTCCATAGAAAACGGTCCCTGCATGCCTATGGTATGTGCGGCATCAAATCCAAGTTCCGCGCAGGATGCAATTACGCCTGGCAACGGCAGCACCCGGGCATACACACGGTTTTTATAATCCGGAAGCTCTGCAAATTTTGCGAGTTCCTTGCTTCCTGTTGTCACCAGAATCTTTCCCTCTGTGCCCGCCAGATACGATACCGCTTCTTCTGTCGTGTCGACCATGACGCAGGATGGATCTGCCGCAAGCGACGGCCGCAGCAGCCGAAGGTACGTTTTTCCTGCTTTTTCACATGCAGACCGGATATTTTCCGACACAAGATCGGCATACGGATGGGTTGCATCGATAACCATTTCCGGCTGTTCTTCGCCAAAAAGCTGTTCCATCTCTTCTTCTGTCAGTCTTCCGCTTCGAACCGTCAGGGCACCGCCCTCCTCGATCCGGCACTTGCCGTATTCTGTCGCCGTACAGGCAAGGGATGCAATCTCATATTTCTTCAGAAAACTGCAGATCTCCCGGCCTTCCGTCGTTCCGGCAAAGACGATTACTTTATTCATAGCGATATCCCCTCGGCGTTACCATGTGATCCCGGATTTCCTTTGTCTGACTGTTTCCGATAAATACCGTCGTAAACATATCCACTTTTGTATTGCGAAGTTCTGCAAGCGTCATGGTCCGGCTCGTCTCCCCGTCTCTTCCGATCTGGCTTACGATTCCGCAGACGGTTTCCGGCGCTTTGTAACGAAGCATCAGATCACACGCTTTTTCCAGATAATCCGCTCTCTTATGGCTTCCCGGGTTATAAAGACAGATGACAAAATCCGCTTCCGATGCCAGCAGAAGACGTTTTTCAATTTTCTCCCACGGTGTCAGAAGATCGCTCAGGCTGATCAGGGCGAAGTCGTGGATCAACGGTGCACCAAGAACGGCAGCGCCTCCCGTTGCGGCGGTCACGCCTGGAATTACCTTAATTTCAATATCAGGCCATTCTTCCGAAAGCTCATACATCAGACCTGCCATACCGTAAACGCCGGCATCTCCGCTGCAGATCATAGCAACCTGTTTTCCCTCTGCCGCAGTTTCAAATGCTAGACGGCAGCGCTCCACCTCTTTCCGCATCGGTGTCGTCAGAAATTCTTTTCCTGCAAAATGTTCTTTTACCAGATCCACATAGACGGTATAGCCGATGATCACATCGCAGTTCCGCAGCGCATCCGCCGCCTCGATCGTCATTTTTTCATATGCTCCGGGGCCGATGCCCACGACAAAAATTGTACTCAAAATACTGCCCTCCAGTCCGCCGCAGCCAGTGCAACTGTTACACCGTCCGCTGCCTTTTTTTTCTTTATCAGTCTGCCGCCGGCGAGAACTGCGCTGCGCTCACAGACATTGTCAATTCCTGTAATCTTCTTCACAAACGGAGACGGCGTAAATTCCCCCTCCGCTGTTTCCAGTTCTTCTGCAGAAAAGGTCCGGTACTGCCAGCCATACTTTTCCACCAGCTGCAGAATTCCCGGCTCCTGCGCTTTCAGATCAATACTTGCCGCCTGTCGAACTGCTTTTGGAGAAATCCCGGCCGCCGCAAGTGCCGCAAGAACCTTTTCTTCAATCCGGCCGGCCGGTGTATTCTTCTTACAGCCGATGCCGACGGTGATCACCTTCGGGATCAGGTGAAGTGTTCTCTCATATGGCGAATCCTCTTCCGATGTGGTAATGCAGATTCCCATCGACGGTTTTGCCGCCTCTTCCGGGATCAGTTCCTCCGGTTTTGTTCCCTCCACCGGAAAACGACTGCAGAATCCAACCGTTTTTCCGTCCACCAGAAGCGCCGCTGCCTCTTTTGCCAGCTCCATCTCACAAATTTCACAATGATTTTTTACAGCAAAGACATCGACCGCAAACTTGTGATTGACATCCGTTGCCGTTGTAATGACCGGAACCGCACCCGTTACAGCTGCAACTTCTTCCGTCAGCTCGTTTGCCCCGCCGATATGGCCGGAAAGTAATGAAATCACGAACTTTCCCTGTTCATCCATACACAGAACCGCCGGATCTGTCTTTTTACTTTTCACGTACGGTGCAATACTGCGCACCGCAATCCCGCACGCCCCGATAAACAAAATCGCATCCATTTCCTGAAACATGCGCTCTGTCCATGCAGGAAGCGACGGTGCAATCGCAGGAATTCCCGCTTCTTTCCCGTACTTTTCCAGTGCATATCCTTCACAGCTGTGTTTTTTCAGTGCCGCACAGAGTTTTTGATTCCAGACGCATCCGTTTCTTGTAAAACTTGCTATGGCTATTTTCATCTTATTTTTCTGCCTCTCGGAATTCGGTGGTAAACGCCGGATTGTACAGATCACTTCTGCGGTAATTTCCCTGGGAAACGGCATTTCCGATGATCATCAGCGCTGTCTTGGTGATCTGGTTCTTTTTCGCCGTCTCGGCAAGTGTTCCAACGGTGCAGACGAACGTCTTCTCCTCCGGCCAGGTTGCTTTGTAAACGATCGCTGCCGGAGTATCTGCCGTATAGCCGCCTGCAATCAGCTCACGGGAAAGTTCCTCTAAGAGTCCCGTGCTTAAGAATACAACCATCGTTGCCTGATGTGCCGCAAAAGACGCAATGCTCTCCCGCTCCGGAACCGGTGTTCTTCCGGCCATTCTGGTGATGACAACACTCTGGGAGATATCCGGCAGCGTATATTCCATTTCAAGGGCAGCAGCCGCTCCGCAGAAAGAGCTGACACCCGGACAGTCATCGTGAGCGATTCCAAGGGCATCGAGCGCATCAATCTGTTCGCGGATTGCACCGTACAGGCACGGATCTCCCGTGTGGAGTCTTGCCACAGTCTGGCCTTTGCTTTCGGCCTCTTTCATAACATCAATCACCTGCTCCAGCGTCATGGTTGCACTGTTATATACCACACAGCCCTCTTTTTTCAGATCCAGCAGTGCCGGATTGACAAGAGAACCTGCATAAATGATAATGTCCGCCTCACCAAGCAGCTTCTGTCCTCTTACCGTAATCAGATCCGGGGCTCCAGGGCCCGCTCCAATAAAATGTACCATCTATTTTTTCCTCTTTTCTTTTACAATAATCAGTGAATAGTAACTTGCCTGGTCCGGGATTTCTTCCGCGCTGAAATACTTCTGTTCCGTATCCATGCCGCAGTTTTCTACCATCACCGCCCGGCAGTTCTTTTCCTTCAGGAACTGTTTCACAGCCGGCATCTTTTTACCCGCTTTCATCAGAACCTTTGTTCCTGAAAGTTCCAGTGCATCTTCAATCTGGTAAGACGCCGGAATCACATGCAGTTCTTCGGAATTTTCCACCAGTCCCTCGGAAAGAGATGCTGCTGCCGCGCAGAACGATGTAACACCGCTTACAATTCTCGCATCGTAACCGTCTTCCAGTACCCGTCTGTGTACATAAAGGTAGGTAGAATACACAGTTGGATCTCCGAGTGTCAGAAATACTACGTTTTTTCCTGCATCCAGCAGCTCCTCTATTTTTTCTGCACCGCGCCGGTGATTTTCCTCCAGTTCTTTGGCATTCTTTGTCATCGGCATTGGAATAGCCGTAGCCATAGGAAACGCCGGCGTTGCCGGAGCTCGGGTTTTCCGTATCGATCTCCGTGATGGTGCCGGACCAGACGGAATCGTCCACACGGGAGCGGATGACAACGGGAACGCCGACGGCGATGTCGCTGCGGTTCAGCTCGTTGATCTTGCCCTTGACGCGGTAAGCGCCGTCCTGCACCAGCGTGATGTAGGCTGCGGCATTGCCGCTGCTGTCCGTGCCGTTCTCGTTGATGGCCTGTACCTTGCCGTCCACAGGAGCCGTCACCTTCGCGGTGCCGGAGCCGGAGGTCATGGCATCGAGTTCCTTCTGCTTGACGGTGATATTATACTCCGCTTCCTTCTTGTCGGCCTCAAGTGCCTGGATCTGCACGGTGTAGGAGAGCTGCTCCGAGGTGGGCGCGCTCTTCTTTTCCTTCTCGAGCTGGGAGATCTGGGTCGTCAGATCCTTGACGTTGTTCTTCATCTGCTCAATCTCAAGCTTGGCCTTGTCGATGGTGAGCTGCATATCCTCCATATCATAGGTAAACAGGACCTCGCCGGACTTGACCTCCTGGCCGACCTCGACATTGAGCTGCTTGACCTTCCGGCTGGAATCGCGTTCGACCTTGATCTCCTTCTGCGCCACGACGACGCCGGAGCTGGCGTTCGCGCCGCCGAGCGAGCCATAGCCCGTGAGCGCCGCCACAGACTGCACATAAACCGCCGCCTTCCCGGAGCCGCAGGCAGACAGCAGCCCGACCGCAAGCACCAATGCCAGCAGGCAGCAAAGCATTCGTTTCTTCATTGTAGATCCTCCGTTTCTGCGCCGCAGCGGCGCTTCCTCTCAGCCAGCCGAAAAAGTCCCTCTGGTTTTTCGCCGGACTGTTTCCTCTATATAGACGGCGCCGGTGCGCCGTTCGTTCCCTTGTATCGGAAAATAATTCCGCGGAAAAGGTGCCTCAGCGCGCAAGGATGGCCTGCAGGGCAGGATCGAGCTCCGTCGTGTCGAGCGATTCGACACGGCCC